>Ga0209491_10010344_pt1 | contig 11231 bp, 9 predicted proteins | sample BON02_FD_187213 | JGI IMG/M metagenome (GOLD analysis project Ga0209491, IMG submission 187213) | Freshwater microbial communities from Lake Bonney liftoff mats and glacier meltwater in Antarctica - BON-02 (SPAdes) (version 2) | ecosystem: Environmental > Aquatic > Freshwater > Ice > Glacier...
AAAAAGAGAAGTATTTTTGGTATCATAATTGGTAATTTGCGCGCTGTGGAGCGTAAGTCGTTGAATCGTGGGACCTATGCGTCTTGTTCGTTGGGGTTTTGGATAATCTGAGAGCGTGTTTGAGAAGTAAGAATAACGCATCATATTGATCGAAGCGGGCAAGTGCCCAAGGGTATCTGAAAGTTGTTTTTCTTAGCGTGCCGGGGTTTGCGTCAATGATCCAAGCCGCATTAAATCCAGTGTCTGGATCGTCTGATGCGGTTCTAAAACTCACTCTCGGGCCTATGGACTTTTAAAAGCATGCCAATGTAGCCTGACTTCGTGTTTACAAGGCTGGCCGCAGATAACTTCATGCATGTTGTGAAAGGCAGGCCTATGAATCTGATCGATCCGTTGGTCATAATTGCCAAGGTCTGGGATATGATCACCCTGTCGCTTGTGCGTGTCGCCCGTCCAAGCTTTCCGCCATGGCTCGTTCATGCAGCTGAGATGCGGTCGCAAGCGCGCCTGGCATTTCCAACATGAAATCGGCGCCAGAGCCGTTCATTTCCCGCTGGCCTGGGAAAAGCGCCGTTACACCGGACGGGCCTCGTCATCCGGCGGTCTACCACATGCTCGACGTGGCGGCGGTGGCGGAGCTGCTGATCGCCCGGCGCGGTCTTCCGGCCCCGGTCGAGAGAGCCTGCGTCTTGCTCGTCGCGCTCCACGACCTTGGCAAGATTGGCGCCGAATTTCGCGCGATGCTGGATGGCGCACGCGCTCAAACGGCCTCTCATTGGCAGGTCTCCGAAGCGCTGCTCCACACCCACGATGACAGGCTGGCGCACGCGGTCCAGGGCCGCCCCGCCATTCGAGGCATCCTCGTCGCTGCCGTGGCCGGTCATCATGGAAGGCCGCCATCGGCTGGAACTGACGATCTGGATCGCATGACCGCACGGGCTGGTGCGCAGGCCCGCGAGGATGCTGCCGCGGTCATCAACGCCTTCGCCAGTCTCTGGTCGGGAGCATCCCTCGACGGCCTCTCACGCAACGAAGCGCGCCACCTCAGCTGGTGGCTCGCCGGCCTGACAACGACGGCCGATTGGGTCGGATCGAACGCCGATTGGTTCGCACCGCGAGGCCCTGACCTGTCGCTCGCCGATTATCTCGTCGAAGCCCGTCTGCACGCACGCGCAGCCGTCGCGCAAGCCGGTCTTGACGATGCTGTCGCACTCGAAGGCCGCAAGCTGTTCGATTTCGACCTGCGCCCCATGCAGTCTGCCGCAGTCGACATCAAGTTGCCTGATGGTCCGATGCTCGTGGTGATGGAGGACGAAACCGGCGCAGGCAAGACCGAGGCCGCGCTGCTTCTCGCGCAACGGATGCTGAGCGCGGGAAAAGGCCAAGGGTTGTTTTTCGCGCTGCCCACAATGGCGACCGCAGATGCGATGTTCGCGCGCCTGGAGGGTTCGGTCGGCCGCATGCTCGCCAATCCTTCGCTTTCGCTGGCCCATGGCAGATCCGGTTTGAGCGTTCCATTCAAAGACCTGATCGGGCGCGTCGCCGAGGGAGAGGAGGACGTCACCTGCGCGCCATGGCTTGCAGACGGCCGACGCCGGGCGCTGCTGGCGGATGTCGGCGTCGGGACCATTGATCAGGCGCTTCTGGGCGCGCTCCCGACAAAGTTCGCGACCCTCAGGCTTTGGGGCCTGTCATCCAAGATCCTCATCGTCGACGAAGTCCACGAACTGGGTGAGCCCTACATGGCGGCCGTGTTGGAATCGCTGCTGCGCGCGCATGCCGGCATGGGTGGATCTGCAATCTTGATGACCGCGACGCTGCCGCTTGGGCAACGTGCGAAACTGATGAAAGCCTTTCAGGAAGGGGCTGGCCGACCCACCCCCGCGCACCTGTCCGCCGCCTATCCCTCCCTTTGCGTCGCGGGCGGGGCGGCGATCGCCGACTTCCCCAAGCGCCAATCCGATCGCGGACCCGTACGGGTCGACCGCCTCCCAGACTCGGATGCCGCGATCGAGCTGTTGATCAAGGCGGCGCAGGCTGGCGCTGCGGCTGTGTGGGTGCGCAATGCCGTTGATGACGCCATCGCTGCGGTGGATGAATTGCGCCGAAGGGGCGTGGCCGCCGACCTCCTGCATGCGCGCTACGCGCTGTGCGACCGCAAACGCATTGAGGCGCAGATGCTCGCCCGGTTCGGAAGGGCCGGCGCAGACCGCAAAGGCCGAGTGCTCATCGCGACGCAGGTGGTCGAGAGCTCGTTGGATTTATGCTTCGACGTGATGGTCAGCGATCTTGCGCCGATGGCGGCGTTGATCCAGCGGGCAGGCAGGCTTTGGCGCCACATGGATTTGCGTCCCGCCGCGCAGCGCCCGGTTCCGGCCGCAGTGCTGCATGTCTTGGCGCCGGACCCTGAACAGGTCGAGGACGCACGATGGCTGTCGCAGGTCCTTGACCGAGGCGCCTTCGTCTACCCGCTTGCGGATCAATGGCGCACGGCTTCGACCTTGCTCAAGGAAGGCTGGATCGACGCGCCGGGACGATTGCGCGCGTTGATTGAGGCCGTGCATGGGGATGACTGCACCGACGTGCCGGCAGCGCTGCAGAACGCTGAAACCAACGATCTTGGCGAGCAAGCCGCGAGGCGCAATCATGGCTGGAGTAATGCGGTTCGCTTCGACGACGGCTACAGGGAGGCGGGAGGTGGCGCGAAAGACACCGAGTATCCGACCCGCCTTGGGTTGGAGCAACGCACGCTCGTCCTCGCCCGAGACGACGGACGCGGATTGCGGCCTTGGGCGGATGGTGGCGGTCCCGAGGCATGGATGCTCAGCGAAGTGCAGGCGGCGGCTTATCGTGTGGGACGTATCGCGCTGCCTGACCAATCGGCGCCGGCGATTGCCGCCTTGACCCGCGACTGGCCGGAGTGGCGACGGCAGAGCGTGATCGTCTGCCCGGTCGGCCCTGATGGCGCTATTTGCGAGGAGTTGTATTATATGGCGGATCGCGGTTTGGGTTTTCGCTCCTCGCGGTGCACGGATGATCCATAACACCTTCTTAAAGGTGAACGCTCCCCGCCCTAGCGGGGATGTATGAGTTTCAGCAGGCGGCCCACACCTTCCATATGTAACGCTTGCCGAATTTGTTAAGAGATACCCGCCGAATCGGAATAAAGAGAAAATGCATCAGGCGGTCAATTTGTCTGACGCTCTATGATACCAAATTCACCTTTACCGCGGTGCGTGTCTCAAGGGAGTTCGAACAATGGGATCGTTATTGCGCCATGCGGCCTATTTCTGAAAACACACCAGAGCAGCCGTTAGAGCAAGCGCGCCCTGCGCTTAGGTGGGGCGCGAAATCAGTTTTATAGGTGGGCTCCTTTGAAATGATCCAAGCCGAAACGCTCAATCTCATCACCGACCAGTGGATCCCTGTGCGCACCGCCACCGGAAGCCGTCTGATCCGTCCCGATCAGGTTGCGGACCCTGACGTGCTCGGACTTGATTGGCCGCGCCCCGATCTCAACATCGCCTGCCTTGAGCTGCTGATCGGTCTCATCTACCTCAGCGATCCACCTGCGGATGAGGACGAGTGGGAGAGCCGCAAGCCCGACCCGGAGCGGCTGCGCGCACGCCTTGCTCCCTATGCCCCGGCGTTCAATCTTGGCGGCGACGGACCTCGGTTCCTGCAAGATCGCGTTTCCCTGCCCGGCGACCCCAACCCCGTCGACATGCTGTTCATCGACAGCGCAGGCGGGCAGACGGCGAAGAATAACGCTGATCTGATGGTGCGGCGCGGCCGGTATTCCGCTCTGCCTGCCGGACTGGCGGCCATGGCCCTCTATACGTTGCAAGCGCATGCGCCATCTGGCGGCGCGGGAAACCGCACGTCGATGCGCGGCGGCGGTCCGATGGTGACGCTGGTCGATCCCGGCGGCACGGTGTGGGATCTTTTATGGGCCAATGTCCCGCATGGCGCGCCGCAATCGGCCGACGCGCTGCCTTGGATGCGGCCCACCCGCACCTCCGAGAAAGGCAAGCCGGAGACCTTTCCGCCAGAGACGAACGCCCCCTCGGCCGAAGTGTTCTTCGGCATGCCCCGGCGTCTGCGCCTTTGCTTTGAAGACGGCTCGGTGACCGGCGTGATCCAACGTCCCTACGGGACGAACTACGCCAGATGGCGACATCCTCTGACGCCGTACTACCGGATGAAGGAGGGTGGAGAGGCTCTGCCCGTCCACCCCAAGGCCGGGACGTTCGGGTATCGCAACTGGCTGGGCGTGGTGATGGAAGGGAAATCCGATGGCTTGCGGATCGAGGCGGAAACTCTGCGCACCTTCCGCCGCCGGGTCACGCGCGCAACGCCCAAAGTGATTGTCGCCGGTTGGGCGATGGACAACATGAAGCCACGTGATTTCACCTGGTCGAGCCAGCCGCTGCCCATGGTGGATGCGCTTGGCGCACGACTGATCCGCGGCATGGTTGAAGCGGCAGGACTGTTCGCCATGGCGCTGCGCGACGCTCTCAAGCCTGTATGCCGGGTCGATGATGCAGGCTCCACGATGCTCGAGGCGCTGCGCGAAGCCTTCTTCTTGCGCACGGAGGCTGACTTCCATGCCGCCGTCGCGGCGCTGGAGCGCGGCGAGGACCGTGTGAAAGTGGCGAGTGGCTGGTTGGCCACGATGCGTCGGACCGCGCTGCCGCTGTTCGAGGAGAGAGCGCTGCCGGGATTGGAAGATCGGCGCATGAAAGAGGTGGAAGCGGTGCTCAAAGCGCGCGGCAACCTTCTGGCCGCGTTCGCCGGACGCTCGAAGACCGGACGCGACGCGTTCGGGAAGCTGGAGCTGGAGCTCCCTGAAGCCAATCGGAAGAAGGAAGAGGCATGACGCGCACCGAAGGCGACGGCCATGACGCAGGCGCAGCGGCGGCGCGATGGTGGCGGACTCATCTGGCCGCCGACACCGGTGCGGCGAAGGCCCTGCGCGCCAGGCTGAAGCGCGCGGTGGCGCCAAGCGAGGTGCTTGCGCATGAGCCTGTGATCGCGCTGGCGCAAGAACTTGGATTGCGCGACCCGCACAAGATCGCCCTCATCGCGCGCGCGCTGGCCACTGTCGGCGAGAGCCACGGTCAACGCCTCGCGCGCCGGTTCGGCAGCGGTGATCCAAAGCCGCTGAGCGAGCTGCGCTTCCAACGCCTGATCCGGGCGAAGACGCCTGAGGATCTGGTGACGCCGCTGCTGCGCGCTTTGGCGATCGTGGACGGCAAGTGCAACGTCGCCGCGCTCGGCGCCGATCTGATGCATTGGGGCGACGCCGTCCGGGCTCGCTGGTGTTTCGATTATTTTGGCGCTTCGACGCCGCAAGCTTTGGCGGCCGTGCAAGCCGCTGATGAGGAGACCGCCGAATGACCACTTTCCTGCAGCTGCATTTCCTGACCGTCTATCCGCCGTCCAACCCCAATCGCGACGATCAGGGGCGGCCGAAATCCGCCCTCTACGGCGGTGCGCCGCGCCTTCGGATGTCGAGCCAGTCGATCAAGCGCGCCGCACGCATGTCCGATGCGTTCCAAGCGGCCCTGTCAGGGCATCTGGGCGAGCGCACCAAGCGCATGGGCGAGGTGGTGCGCGCCGACTTGATCGCCGAAGGGGCGGGTGAGGCGCGCGCGAAAGACATCGCGCAGAGCGTTGCAAGCGTTTTTGGCAAGCTGGACGCTGCCCGCGAGAAGAAGGAGGGCTTGATCTACATCTCCCAGCTCGCCTTCATCTCTCCCGATGAGCGGGAGCTGGCCATCCAGCTTGGCCGCAAGGTGCTGGCTGGCGAAGCGCTGCCCAAGGACAAAGACCTCGTCAAGACAGTCCTGCGCACTGCGGACGGCGCAGCTGACATCGCAATGTTCGGCCGCATGCTCGCAGACGATCCTGAATTCAATCGTGATGCTGCAGTGCAAGTTGGGCACGCGATCACCACGCACCGCGCCCAGGCCGAGGATGACTACTTCACCGCGGTCGACGATCTGAAGACCAAAGCGGATGACAGCGGCGCGGCGCATATCGGCGAGCACGCCTTCGGATCCGGCGTCTATTACCTCTATGCCTGCGTGAACTGCGATCTGCTGCTGGCCAATCTGCGCGGAGACGTCGAATTGGCCGTGCGATCCGCGGAGGCGCTGGCAGAGGCGCTGGCCACCGCAACCCCGTCAGGCAAGCAGAACAGCCATGCCCACCACCCGCGGGCGGGCTACATCCGTGCGGAAACCGGAACGCAGCAGCCGCGGGATCTGACCGGCGCCTTCTTCGAGCCGGTGCGGGAGACGCCGCTGCTGGCGAAATCGGTCTCGGCGCTGGAGGAGATGGCTGCGAAGCTTGACCACTGCTACGGCCCGACCTGCGATGCGTCGGCCACGATGAACGTGGCTGCCGGCAGCGGATCGCTGGCGCAGATCAAGGCCGCTGCGCGCTCTGCGGTGGAAAAGGCTGCCGCGCATGCCTGATCACCTTGTCTTCACTCTGTCGGCTGCGATCGGGTCCATGGGCGATGTGGCGGGGCATGAGCGGCGAGGAACCATGTTGCGGCCGGGGCGGTCCGCCGTTCTCGGGCTGGTCGCCGCGGCCCTCGGCCTCAAGCGCGACGACGCCGAAGGGCTTGCTGCCTTGGAGTCATTGAAGCTGGCGGTGGCGGTGCATGATGCGGGAGAGCCGCTGCGCGACTATCACACCGTCCAGACCATCCCGAGCAACGTGGTGAAACGGCCGGACAGCCGACGCGCCGCATTCAAGGCCGCGAAGGGCCGCGAGAACACGACCGTGACCCAACGCGATTATCGCACCGACCCGCTGTTCGCCGTTGCGCTGTGGGGGGATGATGCGTTGCTCGCCCGCGTTTCCCTTGCTTTGGCGCATCCGACTTTTTGCCTTTGGCTCGGCCGCAAATCCTGCCCGTTGTCGGCGCCGACAGCGCCCGTCATCGTGGAGGCGACCGGTCCGATCGATGCGCTCGCTCATGCACGCCTTCCCCCTTGGCGCAGCGGCGTCGTCGCCGACATGGTCGCAAGCGACCCGGCGCCGGGGATTTCAGGCCGAATCGAGCGTCGCCATGACCAAGTGCGCGACCGTGCCGCTTGGCATTTCTCGGCCCGTGACGTGGTCATCGTCGCCTTGGGAGGGGAGGATCGATGAGCCTCTTTCTCTCTCGGTTGACGCTGCGCCGCGATCCGGCGACGGACGCGCTGAAGCAGTTGATCGACCCGTCCGAGCGGGCGCGGGCGCTCGACGCCCACCACCGCCTGTTGTGGACCGCCTTCGCCGATGATCCGGATCGACGGCGCGACTTTCTGTGGCGCTCCGACGGCCACGGCGTGTTCTTCGTCCTCTCGGCGCGCCCGCCGGCGAACGCACCCCTGTTCGCACCGCCGGAGGTGAAGGACTTCGCGCCTGACCTCTCTGCAGGCGACCGGCTGGTGTTCACGCTGCGGGCGAACGCGACCAAGGATCGGCCGACCCGTCATCTCGCCACGTCAAAGCAGGGCGGATCGCGGGATCGACGGGTGGACGTTGTGATGGATGCCTTGCACGCCATGCCTGCAGGCGCGCCACGGGCGGAAGCGCGCATGCGCGTGGCCGCGGAGCAGGCGGAGAAATGGCTCTCGGCGCAGGGTGCGCGCAATGGGTTCGCCGTGTGCGATCTCGCGGTCGAGGACTATTCGGTGATGGCCCTTCCGGGACATGCCGGTCGGCGCGCCGGGCAGCCTCAGTTCGGCGTGCTCGACCTGACCGGAGAGATCGAAGTGACCGACCCTCAGGCATTCGTCACCAAGCTTGGCGGCGGGTTTGGCCGAGCCAAAGCGTTCGGCTGCGGGCTGATGTTGATCCGGCGCTCTGGATGAACTTGCCCGGACTGCCGCCACCCAAGCCGATCCCGCTCAAGGATCGTGCCTCGCTGGTGTTCGTGGAGCGTGCGCAGCTCGACGTGTTGGATGGCGCTTTCGTCGCGATCAATGCCGATGGGACGCGCACCCATATTCCCATTGGCGGCATCGCCTGCCTCATGCTCGAGCCCGGCGTGCGGATCAGCCACGCAGCCATCGCGCTCGCGGCACGGACCGGAACCTTGATCACATGGGTGGGGGAGGCCGGCGTACGGCTCTACGCGGCCGGGCAGCCTGGCGGCGCGCGATCCGACAAGCTGCTCTGGCAAGCAAGCCTCGCGCTCGATCCCGCCGCGCGTCTCAGGGTCGTGCGCAAGATGTATGCGATCCGGTTCGGCGAGGATCCGCCGGCGCGACGCTCGATCGATCAGCTCAGAGGGATCGAGGGCGCTCGGGTCCGCAAATCCTATGAACTGCTGGCCCGTCAGCATGGCGTGTCTTGGAAGCGGCGCAGCTATGATCCGGGCGACTGGGACTCCGCCGACGTTCCCAACCGATGTCTTTCATCCGCGACCGCATGTCTGCACGGGTTGGCCGAGGCCGCGGTTCTGGCGGCGGGCTATGCGCCGGCGATCGGGTTCCTGCACACTGGCAAGCCCCTGTCGTTCGTCTACGACATCGCAGACCTGTGGAAGCTGGACACGGTGGTGCCGGAGGCGTTCCGCGTGGCCGGTCAGGCTGCGAAAGGCAAGCTTCACATGGCGCCTGAGCGCGCCGTGCGCCTTGCCTGTCGCGACAGCTTCAGACGCACCAATCTTCTTGGCCGGCTCGTGCCGCAGATCGAGGAGGTGCTGCTGGCTGGCGATTTGCCCGTGCCCCAACCAGCGCCCGAGGCGGCCGGGCCCGCGTTCGAGGATGACGAGGGGACAGGCGATGATGGTCATCGTGGTTGAAAGCGCCCCGCCGCGTCTGCGCGGCCGGCTCGCGGCGTGGTTGCTTGAAGTGCGCGCGGGGGTCTTCGTGGGCGACTACTCGGCCCGGACCCGAACGCGGATCTGGGATCAGGTCGTCTCGGCGATCGGCGACGGCGATGCGGTGATGATCTGGAAGGCGCCGACGGATCAGGGTTTCGACTTCGCCACGGTCGGGACAAACCGACGGATGCCGGTCGATTTCGACGGGCTGAAGCTGGTGTCATTCTTCCCCAAAGAATGACCGATCCCGCACGCTTTCAATCGTCATGAGGGCCTGCTATTTATCGGTAGGTTGTTTGAAAATAGAAAAATCACGCTGGCAGAAGCACTTCCAGACAGACTGTTCCCCGCACACGCGGGGATGAACCGGCGCCTATATGAAGTGTCAGGTTGCGATCTTTCTGTTCCCCGCACACGCGGGGATGAACCGCTATGGCCCGATGCGTCCCGCGCCCTGCTGCACTGTTCCCCGCACACGCGGGGATGAACCGACCGTCTGGCTTGATTTGGACAATCCGAAACGCTGTTCCCCGCACACGCGGGGATGAACCGACCACACAATTTGCTGTAAGGCTCTCCGCGCCCTGTTCCCCGCACACGCGGGGATGAACCGCGCGAGTCAGTGCGAGCTCTATCAACCGCGCCCTGTTCCCCGCACACGCGGGGATGAACCGTCGCTATCTCCCTGCGTGCCGGGGCGTGCTGCCTGTTCCCCGCACACGCGGGGATGAACCGCCCTCACGATCGCGGGCCATTGATCGACCGCGCTGTTCCCCGCACACGCGGGGATGAACCGTTCCCATGGCGCGACGGCTCTGCGTCAGCAAGCTGTTCCCCGCACACGCGGGGATGAACCGGTCATGGTCATGCCAGCATCCCCCGCGCAAATCTGTTCCCCGCACACGCGGGGATGAACCGCAACGCGCCACCAACCGTGAACGGCTCGCCCTCTGTTCCCCGCACACGCGGGGATGAACCGCACGGTGGCTGTGTTGGGTGGTTCTTCCGGTCCTGTTCCCCGCACACGCGGGGATGAACCGGAACTTTCTAAACCCGCAAGGACCTACTATTCCTGTTCCCCGCACACGCGGGGATGAACCGGCGGGCTGGTGGGGCTTACGAGCGGGCAGGCGCTGTTCCCCGCACACGCGGGGATGAACCGGCGGGCTGGTGGGGCTTACGAGCGGGCAGGCGCTGTTCCCCGCACACGCGGGGATGAACCGGTACCACGACAGACACCACGTTCGCGTTGATCCTGTTCCCCGCACACGCGGGGATGAACCGGTTTTGGCGACCGGCGCGCCGTAAGCGCGAGTCTGTTCCCCGCACACGCGGGGATGAACCGGGCGCGTTTCAATATGCGACCCGCCGCGCGCCCTGTTCCCCGCACACGCGGGGATGAACCGTATCCTGGCGATTCAAGTATGGGCGCGCCTGCCTGTTCCCCGCACACGCGGGGATGAACCGGCCCAAGCGCAGCTTGCCGCGGCCATCGCATCCTGTTCCCCGCACACGCGGGGATGAACCGTCGGCATCACTCGCAAGCGGCCCAGCGTCACTCTGTTCCCCGCACACGCGGGGATGAACCGCGCTTGCGCGAGCCGGTAGGCTTGGTCGATGTCTGTTCCCCGCACACGCGGGGATGAACCGGCGGAACGGTTTGTCGCCAAAATGCAAGACCCCTGTTCCCCGCACACGCGGGGATGAACCGACCAAGGGCGCGTTCGATGACCTGACGGCCACCTGTTCCCCGCACACGCGGGGATGAACCGGGAGATAGCCAACAGTCACCGTGAGGCGCGCGCTGTTCCCCGCACACGCGGGGATGAACCGAACGCATAAGCATCGGTGCAGGCCGCCACGGTCTGTTCCCCGCACACGCGGGGATGAACCGCGGCCATCATGGAGGGCTACCTTCGAAAAGGCCCTGTTCCCCGCACACGCGGGGATGAACCGCGTGCCGTCGTAAACGTCCGGCCTGCGGTTGACTGTTCCCCGCACACGCGGGGATGAACCGACGGCGCGCGCATTGAACAATACGGCGACACGCTGTTCCCCGCACACGCGGGGATGAACCGCGCGGGGTGGTGGAATGAGCGACGACGACGAACTGTTCCCCGCACACGCGGGGATGAACCGGCAAAGCGCGGAACCGATTCCCAACCCAAGGACTGTTCCCCGCACACGCGGGGATGAACCGACGAGGTTCCCGGCCAGCTTCTCCGGTGGATCCTGTTCCCCGCACACGCGGGGATGAACCGTGTTGTTATTGTTAGCATTAAATGCTGTTTGACTGTTCCCCGCACACGCGGGGATGAACCGGACCGTGATCGCAACGTAAGCGATTTTCACCACTGTTCCCCGCACACGCGGGGATGAACCGCTTTTATTTTGGCTAAAT
>Ga0209491_10010354_pt1 | contig 11224 bp, 8 predicted proteins | sample BON02_FD_187213 | JGI IMG/M metagenome (GOLD analysis project Ga0209491, IMG submission 187213) | Freshwater microbial communities from Lake Bonney liftoff mats and glacier meltwater in Antarctica - BON-02 (SPAdes) (version 2) | ecosystem: Environmental > Aquatic > Freshwater > Ice > Glacier...
GATCACTCTCCTGGTATTTCGAAGATGCAGGATTTCCGGTCACCCTCAACGCGTGCAAGTCACAAGGGGATTCTTATAGTTGGAAAATTCAACGCGGCGGAAAAATCGTGCAACAAACGAAGGCAACCAAACTCAGCAAGAAGACCTGCACAACCACGGTCATACTCCCCGAGGGTTTACACAGTTTCACCCTCACCGTTGGATCTGGAACAAAACTCAAACGCCAGTCCATGGTGGCCAATATTTCCAACTACCTAATGGTTGTCCTGGGTGACTCGTACGCTTCCGGAGAGGGTAATCCACGCAATGTTGATGCCTGGATTAACAATCGAACTACGTCATTTGCTCCTTATTGGGACGACGACCGATGCAACAGAAGTGTGCACGGCGCACCAGCGCAAGCCGCACTCACCCTTGAAAAGGCTTCCGCACAGACATCTGTGACGTTGGTTGATGTGTCCTGTTCAGGCGCCACCGTGCAGAAAGGAATCCTCGGTCCGCAATATCGTGGTGCGAATTCCCAGATTGAGGCGGTGCGTGATGTCGTCGGCGACCGCACAATTGACGCGGTGGTCATCTCAATTGGTGGCAACGATGTTGGTTTCGGGTCAATTCTCACCACGTGCGCACTCCAGTCAAATTGCCCGCTGGCAAAGGCCACCGGACTCCCACTCTCGGCGTTCCCCAGCGTTCAAGCCGGGGTGCAGAGCCTCACCGCTGATTTGGCTGCCAGCTATTCATCGATAAATAAATGCTTCACCGACGTAACCTGCCAGGGCGCCCAAAATCAAAAGTTGCCCGGTCTTTCCCTCAGCGCGACCGGACGTATTTTTGTGAATTCATACCCGGACATGTCGCGTTCTCAAACGGGATCGATATGCAGTTACCTCACCATCACGGAGGCGGATTTTGCTTGGGCACAGGACTCAATTCTGAATCCAACTCCCAACCAGCCATTTAACTATCAAACAACGAGAGGGGGCCAAGTGCTGCTGGACAACAGTGCCGGATCTCTCAATGGCGCGATCGCTAACACCGCGATCTTGGGCTGGCAGCCGATCATGGGGACCTGGATTGATACGGGGACAAAGCCAATCGGGCGCGGTGTGTGCGCCGGTAATCAGTCCTGGATCTTCGGACTGACCGGGTTCGGTGGCTTCACGAGTGGTTCATTTCACCCCAATCCGCTAGGCCAAAGTGAAATTGCCGGAATTATCTACCGGCAAATGGTGGCCTCTGGGTTCTAGTATCGGCGCCAGTGATAATGTCGCCCGGCACACCAAGCACCGCTAGCTCAACTGGCAGAGCAGCTGACTCTTAATCAGCGGGTTGGGGGTTCAAGTCCCTCGCGGTGCACCCACCAAGCCCCACCTCGTCCGAGTTTCCCAGTTACTGGGAAACTCGGACGTTGTGGTTGGTTTCAGGGGCCATTTTGTCCATCTCAACCCGTTGTGTCCCCGCCAAACCCCCGCCAAACCCCCGCATAATTCGCATGGCGCGCACGGCACGTACGCCGCGGATACCGCGATGCCGCAGATGGGCATCCAGGAGAAATCATGCCCGACCTAAATTTTGCTGGGGCGTGTGCATGCTGGGAAGGTTACGTCGCTGATCAGCCTGGGCCAGCCAGCAACGTTGCTGCGCGAACGGCGGTAGGCCAATCGGTTCAACCAATCAGGTCTGCGCATCAGCGCGGGGTCAGACCGCCCGGTGGGCTTGGAAGAATTCTTCGGACTGTTCGGCCAAACCGACGAGACCGCCGTCGAGGAAGACCCCGTCGACTTCGATTTGGGGAACAGAGCGGAAACCGCGCGAGACTAAGAACAACTTTGCTTCGTCGTCGGTTTCGATATTGATGTCAACGTAGACAACTGCTTTTCTGGCCAACAACTCTTTCGCCTTCACGCATTTGGGACATTGATCTTTCGAGTAGACAGTGATCACAGGCTGATCCCCGCGAACGTCTGAGCATCGACATCTTGCTTTGTCCCGCCAATGATGTAATTCGTGATTTCTGTTTCTTGCGGGGCAACCTGCACGTCTGCGCCAGCGATCCACTTCTGGGTCCACGGCAGCGGGTTTGCCAACGTTTTTTTTCCATCATTGAGACCTACCGCGGTAAGCCGCTTCTCTAAAATCCAGTCGACGTAATCGCAGAGTAATTTTTCGTTCAAGCCAATCATTGACCCGTCCTGAAACAGATACTTTGCCCATTCTTTTTCTTGTTGGGCTGCTGCCCTGAAAATCGTGATGCACTCATCTCGTGTTTCCTCTCTGATCTTTGCAAAATCAGGATCATCATCGGGCAGGATACTGATCAAGATCTGAGTCGATGCAAGGTGAACATTCTCGTCTCGGGCAATGAGCTTGATAATTTTTGCGTTACCTTCCATCTTTTTCAGCTCAGCGAAGGCCCAACTGCACGCGAAACTCACGTAAAACCTGATGCCTTCTAAAACATTCACGCTGTTGATGCAGAGCCACAATCTCTTCTTCAATTCATACAGATCTATGACGATCGTCTCACCATTTACGACATGTGTCCCGATTCCCAAGACCTGATACCAGCGTGAATATTCAATCAGCGAGTCGTAGTACTTACTAATATCGGTTGCACACGAGATTATTGGTTCAATGTCAACGATTTCATCGAAAACTTCGGTCGGATTGGAGTAGACATTTCGAATGATGTGGGTGTAACTGCGACTGTGAATTGTTTCGTTAAAGGCCCATGTCTCGATCCACACTTCAAGCTCGGGAAGGGTCGCCAACGGCAGCAGCGCCAGGTTCGGGCTTCTCCCTTGAACCGAGTCAAGCAGGATTTGACGCTTGAGATTGCTCGTAAAAATATGCTGTTCGTGGGTTGACAACTCACGGAAATCTTTAGAATCTTTCATCACATCAATTTCTTCCGGGCGCCAAAAAAAGCCAAGCTCCTTTTCAGTCAGCCGGTCGAACTGGGAATACTTGATCGTATCGAAACGCTGAATCGGCTGTCCACCCTCAGGATCAAGAAATGCCAACGACTTAGTGTGACTTTTTTTGTTCGCTAAATTAAAAACTGACATCATTCCTCTTCTTTGATTTCATCACCTTAAATAACACAGCCATCACAATCCTCATCGTCTTCGAGTACCGTGTCGACCAGATCTAATGTCGACGTCGTTTGTGCTAAATCCTTGATGTTAATTTCACCTTGACCGTCGTACGTATTGAAATAGTAAAGCTGCTTGTTGCCATACTTGTACGCCAAAAGAAGGTGCTTGAGCATTTCGCTCATGGGAATTTTTTCGTCCGGGTAATAGGTCGGGTTGTAACTCGTATTAATACTAATTCCCTGATCAATGTACTTTTGCAGGACCGAACAGATCTTCAAATAACCCTCGGGGCTTTTCTGATCCCACAGAAGTTCATATTGACCCCGCAACCGTTCAAACTCGGGAACCACCTGCTTTAAGACACCATGTTTGGATTGCTTGATGCTGATGTAACTGCGAGGCGGTTCAATCCCGTTTGTGGCATTGCTGATCTGGGCACTTGTTTCCGCCGGCATTAACGCCATCAGGGTTGCATTACGAATTCCGGTTACTTTGATTGTTTCCCGCAGCGACGACCAATCCATTCGCTCCACGTGGGGGACGAGTTCGTCTACATCCATTTTTCGGGTATCAATCGGCAGACGCCCATCGGCATATTTCAGGTCTTTCCACCGGGAACAGGGACCGAATTCAACGGCGAGTTCTGCGGATGCTTTGATCAAGTAGTAACTCCACGCTTCCGCGTACTCGTCAACTAACGCCAAGGCTGCTGGGTCGCTGTATGAGGTGCCATTTTTGGCTAGGAAGTAGGCGAAGTTGATGATGCCAACCCCGAGTGGCCGAAATTCCTCGGTGGAAAGTTGCGCGGCTCTCAACGGATAGTCCTGGTAAGTCAAAAGGGCATCAAGACCTCGAACCGCCAGTCGGCACAACTTCTCGAAATCTGCCGGAGTTGCAACGTTCCCCCAGTTAATAGCGCTCAGAGTGCACAGTGCGATCCGCCCATTTTCGTCTGAGATGTCGTTGAGCGGGACAGTGGGCAGGTCAATTTCGCTGCACAGGTTGCTCATCTTGATCGGTGCTATTTCTTCCTTGAATGGACTGTGCGTGTTCGCGTGATCGACATTCTGCAAATAAATCCGACCCGTATCTTTTCTTTCCTGCATGAACCGGCCAAAAAGGTCGGCCGCCTTGAAAGTTTTTTTCCGGATCATTGGATTGTTTTCGGCGGCTTCATACAATGTTTTAAATAGGTCCTGATTATTAAAAAACGCCTCAAACATCTCGGGTAAATCATCCGGGCTAAAACAGGTGATGTCTCCGCCGGAAATCAGGCGCTCATACATCAACTTATTGAACTGAACGCCGTAATCCATGTGACGGACTCGATTGTCTTCTGTTCCCTTGTTGTTCTTGAGAACGAGAAGATCTTCGATCTCGAGATGCCAGACGGGGTAGTAGATCGTGGCTGATCCACTTCGCACCCCTCCCTGGGAGCAGGACTTCGTGGCGCTTTGAAAGAGCTTGTAAAAAGGGATGACCCCGGTGTGGTAGGAATCTCCGTTGCGTATCGGGGACCCTAATGCCCGGATTCGTCCCGCGCCGATACCAATGCCCGCTTTCTGGCTCACGTATTTCACGATCGCGCTGGTGGTCGCGTTGATACTGTCAAGACTGTCATCTACTTCAATGAGAACGCAGCTACTGAACTGGCGTTGCGGTGTTCGCACGCCGGCCATGACGGGAGTCGGCAAACTGATATTGCCGAGGCTGACCTCGTCGTAATAATCTTTCACCCACTGGAGTCGCGTTGCCTTGTCGTATTTTGCAAACAAAGTAGCCGAGATCATCATGTAGGCCATTTGCGGTGTCTCAAAAATCTGGCCGGTCACCCGGTTTTGAACGAGGTACTTGCCCCGCCACTGCTCCATCGCTACATAGGTGAAATTTTCGTCTCGCGCGTGCTTGATATACGCATCAAGATCTATCCACTCCTCGAGTAGGTAAGCGTTGAGGATTTCCGGATCGTAGAAGCCATTTTTCACGTTGCGCTCTACCAGCTCAAGAAGTGACCACGGTTGATAGCTTCCGTAAACAGCTTTTCGCAGATGATAATTAATTAAACGACCTGCTACGAATTGGTAGTTGGGGTGTTCCTCACTGATTAAGTCAGCCGCACTTTTGATCAAGGTTTCTTGAATGTCTGCGGTGGTTATGCCTTCATAAAACTGGATTTGGCTTCGCATCTCAACTTGACTGGCGCTGACGTTTTCAATTCCCTCGGTCGCCCAAAAAACGACCTTGTGCATTTTTTCCAGGTCAATGGATTCAAGTGCGTCGTTACGCTTTTTGACTTGAATACTCATGGCGGTGATATCTCCCTAGACGAATTGCAGGAGAGGAAGCGAGGCTTTTTCAAGCCCAACCTTCCTCCGAGGTCGGATCTGTGCGTATTGGAATAGGCGACCTGGCTTAGATCAAGTGATCATCACAGTTGCGGGACAGCGCCGGATTCACACCGGACTTCGCTACGGTCAATACCCCACCAAAAGTTGCCTTTTAGTGAGACTCCGAACTTACGGGCTAACCCAAGAATCAGCAGTATTTCAACCCGGTGTGTCGGGCAGAAACTTTTTTGAATGGGTCATTTTGGGACAAAAGCAAGGTCGAAATTAGGCACCGGGTTGGACGTAAAATTAATGCTTTTCGATGCAACATCCGTCGGGCTGTTTTCCTGCGGTGGTCCATCCGGACAAGACCGACGCCAGTGGCGCTTTTTTACCGGTTCTACATCAATTTCTTGGTGCATTGGTGGATAATCTCACGTGTCACATCTGCCACAGGAGGATCACGTGTCCGGTTCCAAAACCATCGACGCGTTGACCATCGACTTTTTCCACGAGCATGGCGCAACCGTGGTCCGCGGGCTCTTTTCGGCTGAGGAAATCACCACGATCGAAACCGGGATCGAAAAAAATCTAGCCGAGCCAGGTCCACTTTTCACCATAGCGAGTCAGCCCGGTGACCCCGGCCGCTTCGTGGAGGACTTCTGTAATTGGCGTCGGATTGACGAGTATCGAAATATCGCTTTTGAGTCCGCAGCGGCCGATGTCGCCCAAGCGCTCATGGGTGGTTCTGGCGTTCGGCTCTTCCACGACCACATGCTGGTAAAGGAACCCGGCACCAAGGCGGAGACTCCGTGGCATCAAGACCAGCCGTATTACAACGTTGATGGTCACCTCAACGTTTCCATGTGGGCACCCGTTGACCCGGTCGCTGCTGAATCAACGCTTGAATTCCATGCGGGATCCCACAAAAAAGGCTGGCTGATGCCGCGGACCTTTATGGATAACCAAGCCAAGTGGTTCCCCGAAGGCACAATGTCGGAGATCCCAAATATTGAAGCTGATCGGGGGAGTTTTGAGATCCTAGGTTGGGCATTACAACCGGGTGATGCCGTGTTTTTTCACATGTTGACGGCCCATCACGCCTACGGGGTGCCCGGGGCGAATCGCCGACGCGCATTTTCCTTGCGTTTCTTGGGAGAGGACATGGTGCACGCACCACGGGACTGGGTGACCTCACCGAACTTTGCTGGCCTTCATCTTGACATTCCTGCGGGAGCGCCGATGGAGCACGAGCTATTCCCACTGCTACGCGAAAAGACAATAACCACCGCTGATGCGGGATGAGTGACGCAGCGTAAACGCAGTTTGCTTCCCACACCACATTGCGCGCTTCGGGGGAACCTTCGCGTAATTCATTTACCGTATTTTCTTGTCGGCGCTGGTAGTCGTTGGCCGCGAGTAATCGGGAGATTCCGGCCATCGGCCGAGTGCTCAGTCGGTTAAGTGGGTTTGGTGGGTTCAGCGGGTTCCTGGTTGGCCGGGAAATGGGGGAATCGTGGTCAACGACAGTGCCCACCACGTGAACCTTGTCTACCGATTTCATGAATTCAAAGATTCGGCCCCGTTGCTGACATAACCCCTTACGGCCAATCGATGAGTGAGCTGTTGTGACTTCCCACATCCAATTGTGGTTATCTCCGTGACGGATAGCTGCATTGAAGTGCACACGGCCCGCGATCCACATGATGGCATGAGACACCAGTAGACCCTGCAGATAGCGTGTTACGTGATCTCATTCCACCAGGTTATTCAAAGAGTCGATAGCCGACCCCGCGCACAGCATGAATCGCTCGAGGTCCGCCCGCGGATTTAATTTTTGCCCGGATGCGAGATGCGAGCGACTGGGGACCAACGATTCAACCGTACCCCCCAGCATCTTTCCCATATCAAATGCAAATAAAATCTCGGCCGCACCGTTCGCATAAACAATTATTCCCTTTTCATTAACGAGTCAAAATGCTTCGGGATGGGATTCCATCACGTGGAAGAAATTGCTCTTGATTTGTCTCTGAACATCGATATCGCTGATCAACGTTGCCCTTTTCGCCTCGGTATTGTCACGAGCAGTAGCGAATACGCCGAGGGCGTTGCCATGGGCATCCTGGTACACCGAAGCGTTAAGCAGGACATCGGTCAACTTGCCATCAAGGGCCCGAATGGTGAGTAGGTGGCTGGTGCTTGATCCTTGGGCAAAAACTTGCCGATGCACTTCTCTGGCTTTATCAGGCTCGGTGACGTAGTCCGCGAATTCCGTCCCGATCAGGTGTTCCCGGTCGACCCCTGTAATTTTCTCGGTGGCTTGATTAACGACGGTGATTTTACCTTCAAGGCTTATCACGACCACCGGGTCAGGGCTTGCTTCGATCAAAGACCTAGCGAATCGGGGATCCTGTTCCACACCGGTAGATTCTCGCTCGGCGTTCGGGAGCCTTTTCACAAAAGCTTCCCCCCATTTTTTTATTAAATAATGTCAGGACATCGTTCTAGTAAAGACTACGGATATATTTTGATTAATCCGTGTATCTCTTTATATTTATTTGCTTTTGGATGATCGTTGCCGGTGGACGACCCAGGCCACCCGGGTCACCGCACCGAATTTCGATCATGTGACATGACCCAGTCCCAGTTTCGTTCAAGGCTGGGCCGCAAGAACCGCTTGCGCCGCATTGTGTCCGGGAATTCCCGAGACACCACCACCTCGCGCTGCCCCACTGCCACACAAAAAGACTCTAGAATTCCTCGTCTCCACACCCCACGAGCCCAATTGGTTGTCATTGGATGCCCATGGCCAATCAAGAGGTGTGTGGAAAATATTACCCGACGCAATTGTCAAACTGTTTTCGATGTCTACGGTCGTATTGACTTCTATGCAAATATTGCCGTGTTCATCACGGTAAAGGCAGTCTTCAATCGGCTCGGCAAGTACCGAGTTCAAAGTTTTAATTACTGCTTCCTGCGCGTCTTCGCGGGTGTACGGGCTCTCGTTTCGCGCGAAAAGTTCATGCGGGGTGTGTAGGGCGAAAAGGGTGAGGGTGTGCACTCCCGCACTGTGCAACTCGGGGGCAAGAATTGACGGGTCGGTCAGGCTGTGACAGTAAATCTCTGCGGGTAGCGGGTTAGGCAATTCACCGGCAGTTGCGGCTGCGAACGCCGATTGCAACTGCGAGTAACTCTCATTGATATGAAATGTTCCGTTGAAAGCTTCGGCCGAGTTACCCCCGCGTAATTGCGGCAGGCGCTTGAGCAACATATTGACTTTTATTTGCGCACCCCCATCTGCGATTGGGATTAACGGCACTTGCTCGCTGAGAAGCTGCGCGAGCATCGATGGCGAAGCATTGACTAGGCAGTAGTTCGCCACGAAATCACCGCGCGCCGTTAATATTCTCACCGACATTTCACTCGGCTCAATCCCCACCACTGAGGTCGAAAGCAGAATCTCTACCCCAAGTCCTCGAGCAATGGATTCAAGCTGGTCGGTGACCTGACCCATGCCACCCACGGGGACATCCCAATCGCCGGTGCCGTTCCCAATCACGTGATAAAGGAAACAAATATTTGCGCGCAGATCAACGCCGTGCGCGTCGGCAAAATTTCCGATCAGGGCATCGGTAAAAATAATCCCGCGCAGGACATCGTTTGCTATAGATTTTTCAATCACTTCACCGAGTGGTCGCTCAAAAAAGTCCAGCCAATCCTGTTCGTTATCAATGAGTGCGCGCATCTCCTCACGCGACACCAATGGCTCGGTAAGCGTGGGGAAGACTTTCTTGGCCACCCTCGCAGTCCTGGCATAAAAATCAATCCACGATTGTGAATCCGTTGTGTTTCCGGTGAACTCATTGATTCGCTTGCGCAGTTCGGCCTCGTCATCTTGTGGAATGGCCAGTCCACGTTCGGGTTGCTGCGGGTCCGGGGTGAAACTGGAAACAGAACGTTTGACGGTCGTGAGTTCCATACCGAGGTCGAGTCGAATTTTTTCCGGCAGCAGTGAGACGAGATAGGAATACTTACTGAGTCGGGCCGGCACTCCGGGGAAAACCTCGGCCGAAATTGCCGCTCCGCCAACGTGATCTGATGCTTCGATGACAATGACTTTTCGGCCAGCCCGAGCCAGATAACACGCTGCCACCAGGCCGTTGTGCCCGGCACCAACAATGGCTATGTCTACCTCGGTGGGAATCCCGCTCATAAAACCTCATTGCCTTTTATCTCGTCACCCGTTGCGGGAATGGCTATGCCCAACTGGCGCAATCTCTCGCATGATTCGGCATAAACTTCATCAATTGCCTCGCAGGTGGATTCACCAAAATCCCGTCGCCAGCGACCTGCATGCGCACCCTCGGCGGTCACATGTGCGTTAAACCAATCTCGCATCTCGGCGGAGTCTTCCAGTTCGCAGTGCTCGAGGATCACCTTTAATGATTGGTCACGCGCGGTCACGACTAAGTCTTGCAACTCGAGGCGAAGGACAACCCCGGGCTCGCACTTCTTGATCGCTTCCTCCGACTTGATCGTGCGTTGCTCCCATTGGGATAGCGCCTCGAATACGTCACTTGGGCCAAAGTCTTGGTGCACGAAGCTCGCTGCAACGTCCCTTCCATCTCGCACCACCTCAATGACTTTGTAGTCCGGGTAGATCGGCGCGATCAGATGTGCTTTGCGCACATTTGCCGGAGTCGTGTCACACCAACGCTGCGCATTGCAACCCGAAGCAACTTTTTCCATAATTGAATAGACAAGTTCCTGAGTTGATTGTTGGGGATCGTTTTCAAAGTGCCCTAGGTAAGCACTCGTGGCTTGTGTAACGAACTCCTCGGACATTGACGTGTGCAATCCCACGTTCTCGGCCCGGTAAAACCAACGATCGCGGATGCGCTCAACGGCAAGTTCTGCAGCTTTGTAACCGGCCGGCTTGCCGGCTTTTGCCAGGGCGTCGGCAATGCCGTTGTTACCGGTAATAAAACGAACTTCCATGGGTCGCGTCAAAGTAATTCCAGGGTGGTGGTCGAGAAGCTCACCGACAATTGTTGAACCGCTGCGACCGGTTCCGCCAACAAAAACGGGATTCAGTAACGAACTAACCACGACGCCGGAACAACTTGATGGCAATGACTCCAACAACAACCGCACTCACAACCGCGACCCGCTTGGTGCGAATGGCGCCAAAATCGTCGGTGAACCAGCCTTGGGCCGCATGCAGGCTTCGCTGGGCCAGCGCACCGGCGGATGTCTGCTCGCGCAACTGGGTCACCGAATTGATAAAAGCCGCCCGGGCACCGTCAATTTCGCTCAGCAATGGGACTAATTGGGTGTTCTCGGTGTTCTCGATGTTCTCGCTCACCCCCCCAGCCTAACGCGAGGAAGATCCCCGGGGAACCACCGCGCTGGGCGGCACTTAGACTCGCGTCGCACTCTTGCGGGAGTGGTGGAATTGGCAGACACGCAGGTTTTAGGTACCTGTGTCTTCGGACGTGCGGGTTCAAGTCCCGCCTCTCGCACCGTAATCCGCCCCACCCAGCCGACTTTCCCAGAATCGGGGAAAGTCGGACAAAAACCGGGCTGCCGGACTTGATTTCGTCCATCTGATCCCGATTGAACGGTGGCTCGTTGGTTGGTGGACAGCCAGTTTGTTGGAAAACGCTCAACACCCCTAGGGCAGTCCGGCACGATCAAACTCTTGTTGCAAACGGGGGCGGTGCCGGTTCTCGTAACGCAAACTCGCAATAAATGAGTCCACCGCAATTAATGCCTCGGTGCCAGTCGTGAGTGTGCGCA
>Ga0209491_10010363_pt1 | contig 11218 bp, 8 predicted proteins | sample BON02_FD_187213 | JGI IMG/M metagenome (GOLD analysis project Ga0209491, IMG submission 187213) | Freshwater microbial communities from Lake Bonney liftoff mats and glacier meltwater in Antarctica - BON-02 (SPAdes) (version 2) | ecosystem: Environmental > Aquatic > Freshwater > Ice > Glacier...
TAGAGTGCTAAAGTGTTGGGTTGATTAGTTAAATGGGGTCTGGCTTTCAAAGGGTAGGTTGAAACTGCCTTGAACTATCTTATCTTCGTACTCTTGAATTTTTGGTACTTCATAGGGAAAACATTTCTGCCTAAACTAACTTGGCGTAGAGAAGTGACGGAGAAGGTGGTGTATCTCACTTTTGATGATGGCCCACATCCTACTATTACTCCTTTGGTGATGAATGAGCTAGACAAGGTAGGAGCAAAGGGGACGTTTTTTGTAGTAGGAGAAAATGCGGAAAGATACCCGGAGACTATCTCAGATCTGCGAGATAAAGGTCACGTAGTGGCTAATCATACGCATCATCATATGAAAGGCTGGAGTAATTCTAAAGAAGTCTACTTAAAGGACATAGAAGATTGTGCTAAAGTACTTGGAAATAAGCGACTATTTAGGCCGCCTTTTGGACAAATAAATTTTAAAGCTATAGGTGAATTAAAGAAGTCTTATGAGTTGATAATGTGGGATATACTTACGAAAGATTACTTGCCAAGACTTAATAGGTCAAGGGCTTTGAGGCGGATAAAACGACAAACAGAGCCTGGTAGTATAATCGTATTTCACGATAGTGAAAAAGCAGAAAATAACCTAAAAGTATTACTCCCAGAATACTTGAAATTTCTGAAATCAGAAGGGTATAAAATGGAAGTCTTATGATGTGGATAGCCGCAGTCATACTCGTCGTTTTCTTTTTGGTGCAGGTGTTTTCTTTGGTGTCTATTCTACAGCATACAGATAAGAAGATAGAGAAACGTACAGCTTATCCTAAGGTCAGTATATTATTAGCGGCCCGCAATGAAGAGGAGCTAATCATTAGAAATCTGACAGCTATAGAAGCACTTAACTATCCTATGGATAAGCTGGAAGTGCTTATAGGAAATGATGAAAGTACAGATAATACCGCTGCATTAGTTGCCGGTTTTATAAAAGACAAACCTCAGTTTCAGCTTTTTCATATAGATAAAACGATAGGGAAGGGCAGAGGCAAGGCTAACGTACTCGGACAACTCGCTCATAAAGCATCAGGAAAATTTTATTTTATTACGGATGTAGATGTAAAGTTACCAGAGAATTGGATTTTAGCTTTATTACAAGAATTTACAGAAGGAGTAGGGCTAGTAAGCGGGAGTACCAAGTGTGAACGAGGTGGTCTTTTTGCTACATTTCAAAGTATAGATTGGCTACATTTTATGGGATACATTAAGGCATTTGCTAATGCAGGAATAGGATGTACCAGTGTAGGAAATAATATGGCCGTACGAGCAGAAGCATATTGGCAGACGGGTGGATATGAGGAGATAGATTTTAGTATCACAGAAGATTATAAACTTTTTCAAGAAGTGACGCGGAGAGGCTGGGAGTGGCGTACGCTTCTAGGTCCGGATTCTTTGGGGTTAGCTTGGTACATACCCAGTGTACGAGAAATGCTCCATCAGCGTAAACGCTGGCTCACAGGAGCACGAGATCTTCCGCTTAACTGGAAAGCGATGATTACTCTTTATGGCCTATTTATTCCTGTGGTAGCAGCAGTTTTCTTTTTTAATCCAAGACTCGCTTTGGCTATTTGGTTTGCTAAGTTTTTAGTCCAATCCATTTTTATCATATTTTTAAGTTTAGCGGCAGAGCGGAGACCCTTTAGCTTTTTGTATCTTATTCTATATGAGTTTTATGTGATACTCAATACTGCAGTCACTGCACTATTCTACTGGCTACCTATAAAGAGCGTATGGAAAGGACGAGAGTATAATGCCGAGTATATACAAAATGAAGTTTAAGCCTAAATCTAGGGCTCAATGTCAATTAGGACTATAGAGACCTGTATGCTTATTATTAAATTTTATACTTAAACTTGCCTCATGTTCCCAAGACTATTTACCCTACCGATTCCAGAATTTTTACATGGCTTTTTACCTGCACATATCATATTGCACAGCTATGGTCTGATGATAGCCTTAGGTGTAGTTGCTGCTTTTTATATTGTATTAAAAAAAGCCAAGAAGTTTGGTTTAGATGCTGATACGGTATCTAGTCTTCTTATTTGGGTGATTCTAGCTGCTTTTGTGGGAGGAAAATTATTTTTCTTTATGGAAGACTTAGGCAAGTACACGGCTAATCCCAGTCTCATAAAAGGAGCAATGGGAGGTGGATTTGTATTTTATGGGTCACTTATTTTTGCTATACCCACTATAGTTTGGTGGCTACGTAGGAATAAAGTACCTGTACGTCCTTTTCTAGATATTCTGGCTTTTGCGGGACCTGTAGTACATTCCTTTGGGAGAGTCGGATGCTTTTTAGCAGGATGCTGCCACGGTAAAGTATGCGAGAGCTGGATGGGTGTTACTTTTAATCACCCCAATACACTTGCCGCCATTAAAGACACACCGCTGTATCCTACTCAATTGTTTGATATAGCTGTGAATCTTATAATATTGGTTTCCGTTTTTTTTATTCAGAAAAAGCAGAAATTTGATGGTCAGTTATTCCTTGTGTACCTCATGATGTATGGAGTAGGACGCAGTATAGTAGAGATGTACAGAGGTGATGAGGCACGTGGATTTCTATTTGACGGAGCGGTAAGTCACTCGCAGTTTATAGCAGTGTGTATCATTGTGATATGTGCTGTAGTCTGGAGAAGATGGAGAAAAGATACTGCTTAGCACAACACTTCCATTTTACACTCCTTTGAAATAATATACATCTTTTCACTCATAGGCTCTCCATCTAGGTGAGCAGGGATTGGCTTATTTGCCACAATAGTTAATTGATCTAGCTGCTCGTACTCTGCTATAGATGTGCTTAGATGTTTGCCCATTATTACTAGTGGTAAATAGAAAAGCCGTAATGGAACCCATACTTTTTTAATACGAACGATGTCTAGTTTACCGTCATTTATACTGGCATTAGGTGCTACTTTGAAATCCCCACCATACACACTTCCATTAGCTGCTGAGAGCATAAAGGTGGCGTATGCTTTCCCATTTACTCTAATATGAGGCGATTTATAAAAAAATATATGTTTTACTATTTCTACCCAATACTTCGTTTTAGTACCCAACAGTCCTTTTTTAAACTTGGTATCATAGGCTATAGATCCATCAAATCCGCATCCAAATCCGTTGGCAAATAGTTGGTCATTGCATCGCCATATATCTATGGATTTAGTGATCGGCTTTTTCCTCAATACGTATTGAAATATGTCAGCATACGCAGGAATCCCATTGGGGTATATCATCTTAGCTAAATCATTGCCAGAGCCAGCAGGTATCAGGTGGATAGATATATTCAAATGATCGAGTGCATTGATAACTAGGTTGAAAGTTCCGTCTCCGCCGATTATACTTATGATACTGCACGAGTATCGCTTACACGTTTCTGCTATTCCTGATTCCTCTTCATCTCCGTCTGTAATATAAGTCGTATATCTCAAATTATGCTTTTCTAGAAAGGCTAAATATATTTCTTTTAGTGGTTCATTTTTTCCACCTCTTGCTGCTGGGTTATAGACTACTAGAATAGGAATAATATCACTTTGCATAATTTAGATTGAAACAAATATCAAATAAAAATGCTCTATGTGTAACTTTGACCACAGATAAAATGAAGAGCATAACATTAGTAGGCGGCGGATTAGCAGGATCGTTAGTATCAGTATATTTAGCTAAGCGAGGATATGAAGTAAATATATATGAGCGTAGACCAGACATGCGTAACGTAGAGATACCCGCAGGCAGATCTATCAACCTCGCATTATCTACACGGGGAATTACCGCTCTAAAAAAAGTAGGACTAGATCAAGCAGTCCTTAGTAAAGCTATCCCAATGCCTGGGCGTATGATGCACAGTACATCAGGTGACTTAGCATACCAGCCATACGGTACAGACGGACAAGCTATAAACTCTGTAAGTAGAGCACACCTTAATGTACAATTACTGCAGCTAGCGGATGAAAATGAACATGTACATCAACACTTTAATATGGCGTGTACTAAGGTAGATTTGGAAAATAGCATCTGTTGGTTTACGAACTCAGAAACGGGTGAAAAGATAGAAGTAAAATCAGACTATATATTAGGTGGAGACGGAGCATTTTCAGCTGTACGCAGTAAGATGCAACGTACACCTCGTTTTGACTATTCGCAGAGCTATACGAGGTCAGGTTATAAGGAAATGACCATAGACGCTACTGCAGACGGTGAGTTTGCTATGGAGCCTAATGCCTTGCACATTTGGCCACGGGGTAGTTTTATGATGATCGCTCTTCCTAATCCGGACAAGTCTTTTACATGTACGCTCTTTATGCAGTACGAGGGGGAGACCGGTTTTGATAATATCAATACGGATGAGGAGATATTGCACTTTATGAACACGTACTTTGGTGATAGTGTACCAATGATGTCTACACTTTTAGAAGACTTCAAAGCTAATCCCGTAGGAAGTCTGGTAACGGTAAGATGCTTCCCTTGGAATGTAGGTAAAGCAACCTTGATAGGAGACGCGTGCCATGCTATAGTTCCTTTTTACGGGCAAGGAATGAATTGTGCATTTGAAGATTGTATTGAGATAGATGCTTGTCTCGAAGAATTTGGAGATTGGGATGTCGCTATGAAGCACTACGAGAAGCGTAGAAAGCCTAATGCAGACGCTATAGCGGATTTGGCTCTGCAAAACTTCATAGAAATGAGAGATTTAGTGGGTGACGAGGCATTCTTACATTACAAGAAAATAGAACACGATCTATGCGACTTACATCCAGATGTTTTCCAATCTCAGTACGAGATGGTAAGTTTCAGTACTATACCGTATAAGGAAGCTTTAGATAAAGGTGCGGCTAATACCAAGCGTATCTATGATCTTATCGCCGAAGGTAAGGAAGAAAAGATTACGGATAAAGCCTTTGTACAGGAGTGGTTTGGTTAGTATCATAAGTAGAAACAAGTTATTTTAATCCAATAAAAAGGGGAATCAGACTAGTCTGATTCCCCTTTTTATTGGATAGTGATGGTTACTTAATTAGTACCTTTTGAGTCTTAGTACCTTTTTCTGTGGTGAGCTTGAGTAGGTACGTACCTGCAGCTAATTGGGTGCTCACTTGTATTGCATCTGTTTGATGATAAACATTTTGTAACACTACTTTACCTGTGATATCATACATTTCTATAGCTATATTTTGAGCTATTTCTGTGAGTCCTATTACAAAGGCTCCATTGCTTGGGTTGGGAGATACAGAGGCTTCTATTACCACTATCTCCTTCACAGCCACGAATGGGTTTTCCGTTATATTGATGGTATAGTCTTCTACCTCTCCAGCCGTTTCATCACAGCTTGTCATCGTGTTACCAAAGTACTGGCTTCTTACTCTCATACGCATAGGCTTATCCATAAGTGCATCCTTAGGTACAGTGAATGAAGCTGTAGCTATATGATTTGCATCTAAAGTGCCAAAAATTATTTGCTCTTCTTCTGAGAAAGTAGCATCATAATTGTAGTCTATCCACGCAGTGACAGAATCTTGTCCAGCAAAGTGATATTCCATTCCAACCTTCATAGCATACTCCTGACCTCGCTCTAAATCTATGCTAGTGCCCGTAAAATCACCGTAACCTTCTTTTTCAGAATTATTAGTTATATCTGCTAACTCTACCATATTGATGTAGTCTGACCCTGTACCATTTGATCCTTTAGCGTTACAGTAAGCAAATTCTTCTATGTCGTACTGAAACAAGTAACTTACAGAGGTATCCTTATTGGTTCCTATAGCTATTACTCTGAAATATACGTAATCCCCTAGATCTGTTGCTGATATTGGGTCTTTAGTTCGCCATTCGGTCCCGCCCGTACTTTCCATTGTAAGCATATTTGTAGCGGCTATCGTATTCTTCGCCCATTCTACATATGCGGAAGACAGAGTACCTTCATATGCTATAGAAGCAGTAATGTATTGATCTACATCTTCTTTAGGAGTCTGGTCTGTAGGAGTGTGTGTGGTACTCACATGAGTGATACTTGGAAAATCATTTCGTCCTATCAGTGAGTTTTGCCACAGTCCACGTCCCCATGTAGCCGCTTTTAAGGTGTTACTTCCATAATGTACTTCCAGGTCTTTTACGGTGACATTAGGCAGTTGGTCGTCATATAGCGTCCAACTAGTGCCCTTCATACTTTTATAATAAATGCCTATTTCTCCACCTACGTATATATAGCTAGAGTCAGAGTGATCTACAGTCACAGTACGTAATGGCATGTTACCTAGATCGTAGGTGATATTTTCCCACGTGGCACCCTGATTATGTGTGATGAATATTTTGCGGATGTCGTTTTGATATCTGTTGTAGGTGACTAAGATGGTATTCTCATCTTTAGGGTCAAAGGCTATATCTGTCATAGTATAGCCAGGTAGTCCATTCGTGATCAGGTTCCAAGTGTCACCGCCGTCTGTAGTAAGTTTAAGTGCATTTCCTCTAGAAACAGCTATCACATTACTATCTGTGTATGCTATATCGGCTTCATTAATTAGCCCACCTACATCTGGTACACCCTTTAATTTCCAGTCCTGCCCAAAGCGGTCACCTGTCCATACGGAATCACTGAAGTGAAGTACCTGCATCTGGTTCATAGGATTCAGTAGAAATGGAGCTTCCCAAGCGGCGTTGCCACTACCTCTATTTGGATTTCCTGTTCCTCGTCTGCCATCATATCCACCATCTCGAGTGTAATTGCGAGAGCCAAATTGCCAGCTGCCTATCATCCAGTCAGCATTTAGTGGATGGACCAGTGCCTCCATACCGTCACCACCGTTCCATTCTAGCCACCCGTCTTTGTTTAATATACTAGTGCCATTGTCTTGAGATCCTGCCATATGCACATCTATATTTCCTTGACTTAGTCCTACAGCATAGAAATCTCTTATAGCCGTACCATCATTTAGGTTAGTCCAGGTAGTGCCATTGTCAGAGCTTTTTGCTAAGTAGCCATCTGTAGCTGTATAGAATACTCCATTAAGACAAGAAGCTATCTGCATATCTGCGTGTATGTATGCTTCGTCTTGAGTGCTCCAAGATGTTTTTTTAGTAAAGGTGTTTCCTCCATCTGTAGATGCGTGAAGATCTACATATCCATAAATCATATTATTTACATCAAGGTCTGACACGGCAAATGCAAGACAGTTTTCATCTGGATTACTCAGTGCTGTGAATGTAGCTCCCTCATCTGTAGATTTGTATACATTGTTTTCTGAACCTGCATATACATGAGTAGGCTCATCTGGAGAGGTAGAGATGTAGATTCGTGCATTGCTATTACTCGGGAATATTCCCGCATTACTGAAACTAGCGCCACCATTTGTAGATTTTTTTAATAGGTTTCTATCTGTGCCTGTATTTCTAAAAGCATATATAATGTTATTTTGAGTGGGGTGAAAACCTACTTCTGTAGCAGGACCATCAAACTCTAGATGCCAAGTCACTAAGTTGTTATCTGACACATAAAGACCTTTAGAAGTTCCTATAAATATCTGATTAGCCACAGTGGGATGATATCTAAGTTTGTAGATACGCTCATTATCACCCAGTCCTCCCCAGCCTAAGTTGGTTGGGTTGAATTCAGATATTTCCCAAGTAGTTCCTCCATTTATACTTTTATAAATGCCGTGAGTGTATGCATTTCCTCCTTGTTGCACCGCTATTAAAACTTCTTGTGTGTTTTGTGGATTTACTGCTACGCTATATACCCCATTAGCCACCAAGAAATCTGAAGTAGTTTCCCAATTAGCTCCTCCATCACTCGTTCTCCAAAAACCGCCTCCACGACTCACTAGAAATATCCTGTCAGTATTAGAAGGGTCTATCCAGTAGTCTTGCACTCTCCCTATTCCTGGAGAGTAGTGGCTAGATATTGTATTGGCATCCCACGGTCCTTGTTCTTCCCATCCATTATCGAAAGAGCCCTTGTGCTTATAGTTGTTCTTAGATAGGATTTCCTTATATGCTTTTGTAGTTATGTAGTGATCCACATTGTATCGGTCTCCACTAGGTGCATATTTACTTTCATTTTCATTTTTCCATCTTTCGAAACCTTTTGAACCACTTCCTTTGCCTCTTCCATTAATATCAAAGTAAGCAGTAGCGGAATCTACTACTTCATAAAAATTGTACGCAGTATTTTCCATCATTTCCTTGTAAGAGACTTTTTGTTGAGCGAAAGCACTGAAATTTAGCAGTATCGTTAAACACAATAGAGCTGTAGGTAGACCGAGTAGTATTTTTTTCATCTGAATGACGAATGTAGTAAAATGAAATTAGATAAGGGGTGAGTGCGTTAAGATAAAAGTAATGTTTGCTGGAGGTTTTACTGCATGAGACGATGATAACTGTGTGGTAGTATGAAATACTGTGCAGGTTTAAATAGAAAATGCCTTACCAAAAGACTTGATAAGGCATTGCTAATTGGTTTTCAGTTTTTACTTTACTACATATGTAGCAGGAGAGCCACTTTTGGTGATTCCATACTCGGCATTTCGTGCCTTTACTTCTTCTATAAAGATGCGGTCACCACTTTGTAGCGTTTTTATTTTTCGACGATGGATTCGACCCCTTCGGGGTCGAATCCATCGTGGAGATTGAAGATGTTATACATATAAGAACCCTATGGGTCTCGTAGTACAAGAGTTGGCTATGTCATCCACACCCAGGCTTTCCCTTATCCCCTTTTCCTTTTTTCATGTACTTCTCCATACCTTGGTTATTCGGATTACCATGTTTTTTGATGAATTTATCCGCTTTACCTTTATATCTTTTTTTGGATGGTGTAGCCTTGGATAGTAGCGTATTGATAAGTCCTGCTTGCTTGGTGCCATGCAGTCTGTCCCTGATCCATTGCTTGTTTTCTGGCTTATACCAGAAGAAGAAACGGTGTTGATTTTCTTTATCCTTTTTGGTCTTAGGAACGTAGTATTCTTCTAGTCTATAAGGGTGATAGCCAGAGTAGTATATTACTGTAGCCACAGTCATAGGAGTAGGAGTGAAGTCTTGTACTTGCTCCAGCTGGAATCCTAATTCTTTAGTCTCTGCAGCTAAGTTTGCCATATCTTCCTCCTTACACGCGGGGTGACTGGAGATGAAGTATGGTATCAACTTTTGATTCAACTTATGCTTCAGATCTATCTTATCATACAGTTTTTTGAAGCTATGAAAATGCTCAAACTTAGGCTTACGCATAATCTTGAGCGTATCATCAGAGGTATGCTCTGGTGCTACCTTAAGTCTTCCAGATACGTGTCTAGTCTGTACTTGCTCCAAGTACTCATACATATCTTTTTCATCCCCTTTTTTATTGTATGACTTCGTCAGTAGGTCGTATCGTATTCCTGAACCAATGAATGCTTTCTTTATCTTAGGATTAGCATCTATTTTCTTATACAGATCTGTCATTGGCTTATGACTGGTATCTAGATTATCACATACCACAGGATGTATACAGCTAGGCGTATTGCATCTGTCACAGATAGACTGCACCTTACCCTTCATTTTATACATATTAGCACTGGGGCCAGCTATGTCAGTTAAGTAGCCTTTGAAATCTGGCATTTCTGTTACTTTTTCTACTTCCTTGAGTATAGACTCTTCGGAGCGACTGGCTATGAACTTGCCTTGGTGAGCAGATATAGTACAGAAGCTACAGCCACCAAAACATCCTCTATGCGTATTGATACTGAACTTAATCATATCATACGCAGGGATAGGTCCTTTTTTATTGTACTTAGGATGCGGTAATCTGGTGTAGGGTAAGTCAAATGCAAAATCGATTTCCTTCTCCGTCATGGTTTCAAATGGCGGATTTATAATCAAATTTTTGTTATACGTGTTTTGAATGATTCGTTTGGCTTGTACACTATTAGATTCTTGCTCTACGTGTTTGAAGTTAGAGGCAAAAGCCTTTTTGTCTTCCAGACATACTTCGTGAGCATTGAGTTCTATGTCTTTCCATTTTTTATTTTTAGGAATTCCATCTTCCACAGGACGTTGGTACGCAGTCTGCTTTACCATAGTAAGCTGATGAAAAGGAACTCCTTTTTTGAGTAGCTGAAGTATTTCACGGAGTGGTTTTTCGCCCATTCCATATACCAGTAAGTCAGCACCGCTGCTTTCCAGTATGTTTGGCATTAGCTCATCTTTCCAGTAGTCGTAGTGCGTCACTCTTCTGAGCGAAGCTTCTATGCCGCCAGCAAGTATGGGTGTCTCGGGATATAGTTTTTTTAATATTTGAGTATATACAGTAAGCGCATAATCAGGTCTTAGCGTATTGGTACCTCCAGGAGAATAAGCATCAGTAGCTCTTCTACGCATACGAGCTGTGTAGTGATTTACCATGGAGTCCATATTGCCAGAAGTCACGGCAAAGAAAAGTTTTGGGGCTCCTAGTTTTTTGAAGTCACGCAGGTCATCTTGCCAGTTGGGTTGTGGGATTATGGCTACTTTAAATCCTTCACTTTGGATAATACGCCCTATTACAGCAGCACCAAATGCAGGGTGATCTATGTAGGCGTCACCAGTTATAAGGATGATATCTAGCTCACCCCAGCCTCGTTCTTCTACTTCTTTTTTGGTAATGGGTAGCCAAGCTGATACTGGACGTTCTTTACTAGACATATTTTTATGATTGCAAAGGTAATGTATTGCTGGTATTAAGTGTTTAGGATAAAATATGGGAAAATCAAATGCTATCTGTAAAATAAAAACAACTGAGCGACTGCGATATGTAAGGGTCTTTAATTATTATATAGCTTATCAGTTTAATTGTAGGGCTACTATTCGAGTTGAATTACTGCCTCTTAAGCTCTGGGGGTAAAGCCTTCTATTTTTAAAATATTCTTAGTCAATTTTTTGGCAAGTCAACTTTTAAATATGTTTTCTTAGGTTAAATGGGAATAGTTTTATCATAAGTGCAATGCGTCACAATGTAGGCTTCCCTTGTTTAGTACCTTTTATTAATTGAATAACAAAGTTATTCAAAAATCATCTAGGGGTACCCCTAGATGATTTTTGGCGTATAAAGTTGGAGGTATACCTCCAAGTGCATCGTGTGGTCTTTTATTATTATAATCCTCTACCCAGATATCAGTTTGCTCTCTCACTTGATGTATGTCCTCAAATATGTATGCATCTAGGACACCTCTTCTATA
>Ga0209491_10010364_pt1 | contig 11217 bp, 9 predicted proteins | sample BON02_FD_187213 | JGI IMG/M metagenome (GOLD analysis project Ga0209491, IMG submission 187213) | Freshwater microbial communities from Lake Bonney liftoff mats and glacier meltwater in Antarctica - BON-02 (SPAdes) (version 2) | ecosystem: Environmental > Aquatic > Freshwater > Ice > Glacier...
ATTCGTCCAGGGTTTCTTTGCTCATCGTGGCGGGCATTCGCCACGGTGTCCGCTATTATGAGGCAATGGAACCCATCCGCTCTTTCCCGAGATCCCGCTTCGGTGTCCTCTTCAATGAGGCAACACGCCAAAATTATTGAAGGCATCCAAGGAATCATGAACCATGGCTACACTTCCCTCCGGGCTGCCTGATCACGTCGGCGACGACGACGACCTCGCGCGATTCCTGACGCAGAGTGGCCAGTTCAACTCCTTTAGTTCAAAGCCGGTGGTGTTTCTGCCAAACCCCACACACCGCAACACGTCCGTGTTTCGTATCGGCAACGAGCCAGATCGCTTGCGGCGGGTATTCTACGAAACGGTCACTGGCGATAGACAATTGAAGGGAGCCGCAATATGCAGAACGAAGTCGATACGGGCAATTCTGCTGGACGTGGTTGCCGAGGAACCGCCACCTGCGCATGCCAACATTGTGAAGTGGCCATGGTTGCGCGACGATCCCGAGGAACAGAAGGCGAAACAGTTGGAAGTGGCCGCTCAAATCGCTGCCGCTTCGGAAATGGTCCGGTTATAGTCAGGAAGGGGGCGGGGCTGACCGCTACGCATCGGGCGCTAGCCCGAATTGCTCGCGTCGGCCAAAAGGTGCACCTGTGCGTGCCGCCCGACTTCCGCAACTGGATCGAAAGCCTCCGGATGCGCGTCACTCCCAACGGACGGTTGCTGCGCAAAGTTGCGGCTGCCAGCCGTTTTGGCATCGCATCTTGTTGACCTTTTTGGTGGAGATCGGTCGCTCGACTGAATTCCATGTCATTCATGCCAGTCGTCGGTGCCGAGCAAGATTTTCGCCCCCGCTTTCAACTTCAGCGATTTCGCCGCGTTGCCACCGTTGATCGCGATTTCCAGCAGGTCGGTTGACCCGATCACTGCAACCGGCTTTCCCGGTTTAACCGCCGAGTAACAGTCGTGGATCGGGACCGACTTTGCGCCGATTTTGACGCGGGTCGCTCCGCTCGTGAGCACGCGGCTGGCGGGCAGGTTGGTGATGCAGTTTCCAAAGTGGTCGATGTAAACCACTTCGCCGCGTAGGCCGGATTTGATGGCGACCGGTTCAGGCCATTCGAGTTGCAGAAGGTCATGCACGCGCGGGCCTAATTGTCCGGCCGGCACGCCCCGGCTCAGATGCGCGGCCGCTGGGGCAAAAATATCGCGGCCGTGAAAGGTGCGGCTGACTTCGGCCAGTTGAAACCTAGGATTTTCCAGCCGGTGAATCGAGCGAAGTCGTTCGCCGCGCAGTGCAAAGCTGAACACGCCGTTGTCCGGTCCCACAAAAAAATTGTTCTCGGTTTCAATCACCACGCCCGCCCGTTCACCGCCCACTCCGGGATCGACGACGACCGTGTGAATGGTGCCCGTGGGAAAGTAACGGTAGGCGGCGGCAAGAACGAACGTACCGGCGCGTACATCGCCGGGCAGGATGCCGTGCGTTAGATCAATCACCAACGCGTTTGGTGCGATCTTTTGGATCACCCCTTTCATCGTGCCGACGAACCAGTCTTCCAATCCAAAGTCAGTGGTGAGAGTGATGGGTTTCATGTTTGGAGGAACCGGTTGAACCACGAATGCACACGAATCAATCAACTGACCTTGACGCGAATTCGTGTAAAACGTTTTTCGTGTTTCTTGTTCGTTCGCGTGCAGTCAACTTGCCGTCGGTTTCATCGAGGTAGTTCGCACTGGCAGTGGCGGCAGGGCTTTTTCCATCACGCCTTTCGCCCGGGGCCAGAGCAGCAGTGCTTCGATGATCATCCAGACTTCCAGTGCCAGCATGAGAACGGCAACTCCGACGAGGACAAACTGCCCCTTCGCCCACCACCGCGTGAGATCCGACATCAAGGCCCACGCGGGCATGATCAACATGAACACCATCGGGATGGCCGTGCTCCAGATCGGCAGTTTGCGTCGCCACAACCAGAACGTGACCACCAAAAACGCGAGCCCGCCGAGCAGCTGATTCGTCGCACCGAAGAGCGGCCAAAGTATCAAGCCACCTTTGCCAATTGTTGCCCAGGTCCACGGATCACCGGGCTTGGGAAACAGCGCGAGCGCGAAGGCGGTGACGACGGCAAAGAACGTGGCACCGTGCGCGTTGGTCAGCCAGACAAGCGGATTCCACGACCGGCTTTTCATGACCTGGCCGCGATCGAATTCCGTGTTGTAACCCTCGGCCGCGAGTGCGGTGGGCGAAATCTTCGGGGCAAACGTAGCGGCCAGTTCCTGCACAACGTAGCGTTGCAGACGCGTTGCGGTGTCGAGCGTGGTGCCCGCGAAGCTTGCGACCAGTACGCCGATCAACGCCTTGGCCATGGTGGGATCGATTCCGAGCGCCTTGATCAGGTTCGCACAACCGACAACGAACGCTGACAGCGCACTGCGCGGCCCGCCACCCGCCACTCCCAGCCAGTCGCCGTAAGCCTGATGCCAGAGCGCGCTGCCGGTGAGACTGCCGAACTCGCCCGGCCAGCCCATTCCGATTCCCGCCGCGACCGAGATGATCACGAGCGTCGCCAGAAACGCCTCGGTCAACATCGAGCCGTAACCGATGAATTGCGCGTCCGTTTCACACTTGATCTGTTTGCTGCTCGTGCCGCTGGAGACGAGGCAGTGGAAACCGCTGATGGCCCCGCACGCGATGGTGACAAACAGGAAAGGAAACATGGAAGGCGCGTTCAGAGGATTCGCATTGATGGCCGGCGCGGCGAGTTCGAGCGCGGGACGCGCGGTTTCGCCCGGCAACGGAGCGCCACCGATGAAGGCCGCGACCGTGAGCCCGAGCACGATCAATCCCAGCGTGCCGATCAGTTGCAGGCTGTTGATATAATCGCGCGGCTGGAGAAGGACCCAGACCGGCATCACGGACGCGGCGTAACAGTAGGCCAGAAGAATCGCGGCCCAAACCCAGACCGGCCACGAGGCGAGCATTGTGTTGAACGACTGGATCGACGTTCCGAGCCAGCCGCCCGTCCATTCGAGTCCCGGGCACGCCGCGCCGAACCACACGGTGAGATACATCAGGCCGAGCGCGATGAGCGACGGCCACAGCAGGTTGCCGCCGCGTCGATGGACTTTCAGCCCGATCCAGACCGCAATGGGGATTTGCAGAAACACCGGGACGATCGATTCCGGAAACGCGATGAACACGTTGGCGATCACGAGTCCGAAGATGGCGAGCACGACCCAGAGTGCGAACAGCAGGATGAAGAGGAAGAGCAGCCGTGTGCGGGGATTAATTACGCGGCCGGCAATTTCGCCGATGGTCATGCCCCGGTTGCGCAGGCTGACGACGAGCGCCCCGAGGTCATGCACGGCGCCGATGAGGATCGAGCCGAACACCACCCACAACAACGCAGGCAACCAACCCCACATGATCGCCAGCGCAGGACCGACGATCGGTCCGGTGCCGGCAATCGAAGTGAAATGATGACCGAACACGATGCTCTTGGCGGTCGGGACATAGTCGTGGTCGTCGTTTAGCTGGATGCTGGGGGTCACGGTTGCGGCGTCGAGACGGAAGAGCTTGCGGGCGAGCCAGCGCCCGTACGTGTGATACGCGACGATGAATCCGACGCCGGCGAGCAGGGCGATCAGCAGTGTTTGCATGGGGCTTCACGGGTGGCCGAACCAACGGGTCCGGCCGGGTAAAAATTGATGTCGTTAATCGTAGACACGATTGGTGGTCGGGTTCAACCACGGGATTTCGGATGGGTGCGGACAGTTTGCATTCCTTTTCCGCACATTGAAGTTGCGCCGTGATTTGGTCCGACAATAATGCGGTCACGACGTTTTTACGGAATTTTGATGAACAACTGGAACATTCAGTCACGCGCACACGCCTGTCAGGCCTGCGAGAAATCGTTCGCCGACAAGGAGAAATATCACACCGTGCTCACGGATGCGAAGAGCGACTACACGCGTCTCGATCTCTGCGTGAAATGCTGGGAATCGCAGTACGAGGACGGCGCGAACGAGCGAAAAGGGTTCATCTCCCACTGGCAGGGCATTTACGAGCAGGCTCCCGAAGCGCCTCCCGAACCGATTCTGAAGGCCTCGGCCGAGACGTTGTTGCGCGAGCTCGTCGAGTTGAACGATCCAAAATACGCCGCCGCTTCCTACATTCTCGCGGTAATGCTTGAACGCAAACGGCAGCTGCGCGTGAAGGAACAGTTCAAGCGCGACGGCCAGCGGATCTTCATTTACGAGCAACCCAAAACGTTCGACATTTTCACCATCCCAGATCCCGATTTGCAGTTGAACGAGCTGGATGAAGTCCAGCACTTGGTGGCGCGTTTGCTGGAACACGGTTTGAACCCGCTACCGTCCGCTGCGCCGGAAGAAGCGGTGGTCGTCGATGTCTCCGAAGAGTCGGATGCAGCCGACGAAGAACCGGTGGGCGAAGAAGAGACCGAACCCGCGCAATCCTGATTTCCCGTGGCCCCGCCTTTCTCCAGTGATCTCCAGGAATTGCAAAACGTCATCGGCCATTCATTCAAACAGGCCAAACTGTTGCGCACCGCGCTGACGCACCCGTCGATCGCCTACGATGCGGACGCCCGCACCGAGCACAATCAACGACTGGAATTTCTCGGGGACGCGGTCATCGAAGTCGTTCTCACCCGTGAGCTGTACATCAAATTTCCCGCGCTGGACGAAGGCCCGCTGACCAAAGCCCGCGCACGACTGGTCAACCGCCACACGCTGGCCACTCAGGCCCGGGAACTTCGCCTGGGCGAGTTTCTCGTGTTAAGTCGCGGAGAAGAACTGAGCGGCGGGCGCAACCGTGATTCGTCGCTGGCGGACGCGTTTGAGGCGCTGGTGGGCGCGATATTTTTGGACGGCGGATTTGATGCGGCGAACGATTTTGTGCTGCGCTGTTTCCGTGCAACGTTCGGCGAACTGGACGACGCCCCGCTCATCGACAATCCGAAGGGCGAGTTGCAGGAACTGCTTCAATCCGGCGCGGCCGAGCCTCCGCAATACGAGATCATCTCGGTGACCGGCCCGGACCATGACCGCGATTTCGAGTGCGTGGTTTATCACCGAAAGAAGGAGCTCGGGACGGGCACCGGAAAGAGCAAGAAAGCTGCAGAAAGCGCCGCCGCCCTCGCGGCCTTGAGCACGTTGAAGAGCGAGGCCGGGTCGCAGTAATTTCTCGAACCGGGCTTGCCCCGGAATGTTGTTCTGGCATCATCCGGCATCCAATCCCGGATTCAACAGAACAGTTCATTATGAAATTCGACACGATTTGTCTTCATGGCGGGCAGCAGCCCGATCCCACCACCGGCGCACGAGCGGTTCCCCTCTATCGTACGACCGCGTTTCAGTTCAAGAGCACGGAACACGCTGCCAATCTGTTTGCGCTGAAGGAGCTCGGAAACATCTATTCGCGGCTCATGAACCCGACGACCGATGTGCTGGAGAAACGTGTCGCCATTCTCGAAGGAGCGCATGAAATGGCCGGACTCGGTCTCGCTTCCGGAACGAGCGCCGTCTTCTATTCAATCATCAATCTTGCGCAAGCGGGTGACAACATCGTTAGCGCCCGCAATCTCTACGGAGGTTCGTACACGCAGTTCAACAACATCCTGCCGAAGCTCGGCATCACGGTGAAGTTGGTGGATTCAAACGATCCGCAGAACTTCGCCAACGCGATTGATGACAAAACCCGCGCCGTGTTCTGCGAATCGGTTTCGAATCCGGCACTTGAAATCGTCGACATCGAAGCCGTCGCCGAAGTAGCGCACGCCGCCGGTCTGCCACTCATTGTGGATTCGACTTTCTCCACACCGTATCTCACGCAACCGATCGCGCACGGCGCTGACATCGTCGTTCACTCGTTGACCAAATGGTTCGGCGGACACGGAACCGGAATCGGCGGCGTGGTTGTGGACAGCGGACGGTTCAAATGGAACACCGGCAAGCATCCGTTGTTTGATGAACCGGACACCTCCTACCACGGCTTGCGGTGGGGACACGACCTGCCCGCGCCGCTCGCGCCGCTGGCCTTCATTCTGCGCATGCGCACCGTGCCGCTGCGGAATCTGGGTGCCTGCATTTCGCCGGACAATTCATGGATGTTCCTGCAGGGCATCGAGACGCTTCCGCTCCGCATGGAGAAGCACTGCCAGAACGCGCTCGCAGTTGCGAAGTTCCTGAAAAAACACGCGGACGTTGACTGGGTCCGGTTCCCCGGACTCGATAGCGATCCGATGTTTGAGCTGAATAAGAAATATCTCAAAGGCAAGGGTGGCGCGATGGTCATCTTCGGCATCAAAGGAGGCAAGGAATCCGGCAGCAAGTTCATCGAAGCACTCAAGCTGTTCTCGCATCTCGCCAACGTCGGCGACGCGAAGAGTCTCGCGATTCATCCCGCCACGACCACGCATTCCCAACTGAACGAGGAACAACAGCGTGAGGCCGGGATCAGTCCGGAAATGGTCCGACTGAGCGTCGGCATCGAAGACCCAGAAGACATTATTGCGGATATTGAACAGGCGTTGAAAATCGCGACCGCCTAAGCATGGTAGGACAAACCTGCAGGTTTGCCGCGACGCCCGGCAGGGCGTCGCCCACCGAATTAGAAGCGTTGCCACACTCTTATTTCTAAATTGGAGAAAACTCAAACACAGTTCCTGAGATTCGGTACCCCGGAGCAGCCGTTCAAGTTGCTCAATGGCGAATCGTTGTCTGACGGGCAGATTGCCTACGAGACGTACGGCACGCTGAACAAAAATCGCTCGAACGCGGTTCTTGTTTTTCACGCGCTGAGCGGCAGTCAGCACGCGGCCGGCTTCACCGAATCGGTCGACGGCATCAGTGATCGATGGACGGACGAATGCCAGACCGGTTGGTGGAATGATTTCATCGGCCCAAAGCTCGCGATCGATACTAATTCCTTCTTTGTCATTTGCTGCAATTACATCGGTGGTTGCTACGGATCAGCCGGCCCCAGTTCAACTAATCCAGCGACCGGAAAGCCCTATGGAGCAAGTTTCCCCAGAGTCGCCATTGCGGACATTGTCCGTTCACAAATGCGATTGATCAACGAATTAGGGATCAAGAAATTGCACGGCGTCGTCGGCGCATCGCTCGGCGGAATTCTCGCTCTGAGTCTGGCGACGCGTTATCCGGACCGGGTCGGTTTGGTTGTGCCCATCGCGACCGGTTCGGCAGTGACACCGCTGCAGCGCATTCACAATTTTGAACAGGTGTTTGCGATCGAAAACGATCCGGACTTTAACGACGGCAACTACAGTCTCGATCGTCCGCCGAATCGTGGTCTTTCCGTTGCTCGCATGATCGGACACAAGACCTATGTGTCACTCGCAGCAATGCAGGAGCGCGCGCGCGACCAGATCATTTCCCAGGCTGACAACCTCGCGTGGTACCGGCTTTCCAGCACGCTCGAATCCTACATGCTGCATCAGGTGAAAAAATTCACGAAACGATTCGACGCCAACACTTATCTCCAGATCATCAGCGCCTGGCAGCAGTTCGATCTCGCGGCCGAGGCTTTGTGCGCGTCGATTGAGGATGTGTTTGTTCGGTGTCGCGGTCAGAAGTTCCTGATCTTCTCGATCGATTCGGACGTGTGTTTTTATCCGGAGGAACAGGCGCAACTCGCCGATCAATTGAAGGCTGCCGGTGCCGATGCCACCCGCATCACCGTCCACTCCGACAAAGGCCATGATGCGTTCCTGCTGGAGCCCGTTTTGTTTCAGCCCTACCTCCGCGCGTTTCTCGCGGAGAACAATGGATTTTAGTAATTGTTGAGTTTTCGGCGAGCGTCACGGCGACATTCGTAAGCCTGTGATCGATGATAATGGTGGGGGGAAGCTCTCTGAGTGAGAGCTTCGACGTTTCAACGAACGGTCCAATCGTCTTGTAACCACAACTCGTGTTGGTGCGCTCAAAAGTTCGCCCGGAGGTCTCCCTCCACCTTGTTCCACCCTTCCGAGGCATCCGTCCCCCCCCCGCCAGCGATTCGGCAGCAACGTTCATCCGCGGTAATCGATCGGTCTGAATAAACCCGTGGCGTTCCGTCCGAAAAAAAACTAGGCTCCGACTCATTCCTGTTTTGAAAACAATCTTGAACCGACCCTCTGACATGCCAGCGCTTCGCCCTATCATCACATCTGTCTTCATCGCGACTTTCTTCTGTTCAATTCCCTGTCCGGCCGACGACGCGACCGCGGAGAAGAATTCTGGTGAACTGACTATTGATCGAATTTACACGAGCGGAGATTTCAATTCCAAGGGTTACTCGGGCCGATGGAAAAAGGACGGCTCTGGCTACTATCGGACCATTGATTCCGCCGCGACGAAAGGTGGGCGTGACATCGTGCTGATCGACCCGGAAACCGGCGGCACCAACGTGGTGATCGCGGCCGAGGATCTGATTCCCGCCGGCGGTTCCTCCCCGTTGGATCTGGACGAATACGAGTTCTCCAAAGACGAATCGAAACTGTTGGTCTACACGAACTCAAAACAGGTGTGGCGTCGCCGGACGCGGGGCGATTATTGGGTGCTCGACCGGACGGGCCTGAGTTTGAAAAAACTGGGTGCCTATTTTAATCCGGCAACGTTGATGCACGCGAAGTTTTCTCCGGACGGAAAAAAAGCGGGCTACGTACACGACCGGAATCTTTACGTGGAAGACCTGTTGAGCGGAGAGACAATCCAGCTCACGCACACCGGCGGCGATGACGTGATCAACGGGACGTTCGACTGGGTTTACGAGGAGGAACTCGAACTGTACGACGGCTGGCGCTGGAGCCCGGACGGCGCGGCAATCATTTTCTGGGAGCTCAATACGGGCGGTGTGAAAGAGTATCCGCTGATCGATTACACGACCGGCCTTTATCCCACGATCCAGTGGATTGAATATCCGAAGACCGGCGAGATGAACGCCAGCGGCCGGATCGGAATTGTTCAAACCGATTCGCAGAAAACCACCTGGCTGAAGATCCCCGGTGATCCGCGAAATCACTACGTTCATTTTCTGGAATGGAACGAGAAAACCGGGACGCCGGTTCTGCAACAGTTGAACCGCTTGCAGAACGTGAACCGCTTCTTCCGCGCGGACCCGGTCTCCGGCGATGTCACGCTGCTGTTCGAGGAAACGGACCCGGCGTGGGTCGACATCCGCACATGGAACAGGTGGGCCGGCGAGGGTGAGACGTTTCCGTGGTTGAGCGAACGCGATGGCTGGCGGCAGATCTATCGGGTCAATGCGGAGAGCGGGAAACAACGGCAGGTGTATGACGAGCCCATCGACGTCATGTCGCTGGAAAACTACGACGCGGCGTCGGGCCAAATCTACTTCATCGCCTCACCGACCAACGCAACGCAAAGCTACCTTTACCGGACCAAGCTGAGCGGCGGGAAACCCGTCCGGGTCACGCCGGCCGACCAGCCGGGCACACACGGCTACGACGTTTCGCCGGACGGAAAGTGGGCGATTCACAGCTGGAGTTCGTTCGATCAGCCACCGGTCGTTGGGCTCGTTCGCTTGCCGGAACACACGGTCCTCCGCGTCTTCGAGGACAACGAGAAATTGAAGGAGACATTTGCGGAAGTGGACAAGTCACCGGTCGAGTTTTTCCGCGTGCCGATCAGCGATAAACTTTCCGCGGACGCGTATTGCGTCAAACCGCCGGACTTCGATTCCGACAAAAAATATCCCGTGATTGTGTACGTTTACGGTGAGCCCGCCGGACAAACGGTGAAAGATTCGTGGGGAGGGTCCGGCATGTTGTGGCACCGGTTGCTTGCGCAGAAGGGATTCGTCGTTTTCAGCTTTGACAACCGGGGAACACCGGCACCGCGCGGTCGCGAATGGCGGAAATCGATTTACCGGAAAGTCGGCATTCTCGCTCCGGAAGATCAGGCGGCGGCACTGCGGCGGGTGCTCGCGGATCGTCCGTATCTGGATGTGGACCGGGTCGGTATCTGGGGTTGGAGCGGCGGCGGTTCGATGACACTGAATGCGGTGTTCAAGTTTCCCGAGCTTTACCGGGCCGGCATCGCAGTCGCGGCGGTTCCGAACATGCGTTACTACGACACGATATATCAGGAGCGCTACATGGGCCTGCCCGATGACAACGTGGAAGGCTATCACGATGGCTCGCCGCTGTTCTACGCAAACCAGCTTGCGGGCGACTTGTTACTCGTCCACGGAACAGGCGATGACAACGTTCATTACCAAGGCTTCGAGGTGCTGTTTGACCGGCTCGTGCATCACAACAAGCAGTTCCAGACGCTGGCGTACCCGAACCGTTCACACGGCATCAGCGAGGAACAGAACACCACGCTGCACCTGCGTCAGGCGATGTGGGATTTCTGGAAGGCAAACCTGCTGAACGCTGCGGAGGAGACAGGCGAAGAACAGACTGCGGTCGATTCCAACGAGTAAGGACCAATCCACTGAAGGGCGATCTGGCGGCAGCAACTCGCCCGCAGCAGCGCTGACAGAACCGAAGCAAACGGTGCGAGATCCCTGTCGTTGTTGTGCCGTCCTGAATTGGAGGCACGGACCGGTGAGCGGCTCCGTTGCCCCAAGTGCAGGTTAAAAACCATTCTCCCCTCTCTGCGGACTACCCCATTTCCTCTATTACCTCCTGTTTCATTTACATCCGTCACGGCCAGACTTCTGATCTGTACTGGAAAAAATGGACAGGGGATTCTCTTAGAAAGAGAATTGAAAAATGAAGCGACGACGACATAGCCAGGAATTCAAGAAAGAGGCGGTTCGTTACATGGTCATGGAAGGAGAGAGCGCGCCCTCGGTGGCCGAACGACTGGGAATCAACAGCAATCTGCTCTACCGCTGGAAGGGCGAGTTCCTCGAGGAACTCGAAGGGGGCACCAAGGAAAGCACCCAGATGAGCCCCAAGGAAATGGCCGCTGAGATCCAGAGCCTGCGCCAGCAGCTGGGTCGCAGCGAGCGGATCAACGAGATATTAAAAAAAACGGTGGTCTACTTCGCCAAGGACGAACAATGAAGCTTGAGTTCATTCACCAGAACATGGGCGAGTATCCGTTGAAGGAACTCTGCGAGGCCCTGGAGGTGGCCCCTTCGGCGTATCATGCGAGCCAGACGCGCCAGCCCTCGGCCCGGGCCACCGAAGACGCCGCTCTCAAGCAGGAGATCCTGGAGATCCA
>Ga0209491_10010365_pt1 | contig 11217 bp, 9 predicted proteins | sample BON02_FD_187213 | JGI IMG/M metagenome (GOLD analysis project Ga0209491, IMG submission 187213) | Freshwater microbial communities from Lake Bonney liftoff mats and glacier meltwater in Antarctica - BON-02 (SPAdes) (version 2) | ecosystem: Environmental > Aquatic > Freshwater > Ice > Glacier...
CTTGCGCCTGCGCTTGCGCCGCTGCCCGCCGTCCCACCCCTCTCCCCCTCCCTCCCCCCCCACCTCGACCGCCCGCACTGCCACCGGCGCCGCCACGCCGGGCTGCGCCTTCGAAGGAAAACAGGCCGCCGCCAAGCAATGCTGCTGCTGCTGCTGCTGTTGCTGCGTCTTCTCCTCCTTCCTCTTCTGAGGTTGGGCTGAGGTGCTGCCTCCGCATTTCCTCTTCGATGTAATTGCGTTCCTTGACCGTGGCGTAAGGAATAGCCCCTACACAGCTGCTGCTGCTGCTGGCAGTGGTGGTGGTGGCATTGGTGGGGTTCGTACTCTCACTCCTGCTGTTCTCGTCCACACAACCGCTGCCTGACGCCGCGCACGGAGCAGCAGCAGCAGCAGCCACAGCAGGAGCAGGAGCAGCAGCAGGAGCGGTACTAGAGGGTGCTTGCGTGGCGACCGCCCATGCCTCCTGCGCTTCCTCCTTCGAGCTACTACTGCTACTAAAAGCAGCAACAGGGATCGACTGAGGCGAGGCCGTCAAATGGTCGTAATGACGGATGTTGGCCAGTTCTTGCGCTGCCATTTTTTCTTCGTCGTCCGTGCCATAGAGAATTTGGAGCTTGGCGTGGTTGCAGTAAGGACAGGGACTTGCCCCCTTAGGCTTGCGTACCTGCAAATAACATTCCGTGCACAACGGGTGCCGACAGCAGCTTGTGCGGTTGAGCACCACGTGGCGGAGGAAGCAGATGGGACATTCCTTGATGCCGTTGTGCTTGTCTTCTAAGCCGGCGAAGCGTGGGGCGACTTTCCCGTCGAGGATTAGCTTTCGGACTGCCTTGTCCTCCCAGGCGCAGGAGAGGTAGAGGCCGGTGGGTTTTGTGAACCTGTGTGGGATGAAGGGGGGAAGGAGCATTGAGTTCAGTGCGAGGAGTGGGACCGACGAAGGCGCGACAGGGATGGGGCAGGACCATGACGCACACAAAGACACGCCGAACTTTTCACTTATCGTCGAGCCATACAACAAGACAGCCTCAAGCGTGGAGACGATAGGCCTGGTACAATAGGCCTTTCCTTGGACAGACAGAACAGAAGGGAGGAACGGCCCGAACATGGACCGGCACTCTCAGGGTCCTCACGCCACCGCCCTTTCACTCCCCCTCCCTCCCGCAAGCTCAGGCTCCGTGCCTCAAAGACCTACCTCTCCAACTCCTTGACCACATGCGCCCGCTTGCTGTGGCTGGAGTGCGTAAGCCCCATGTTGTAGTGCTGTGGAAGCTTGGTGCCGTTGCTTTGAGGTGGTGATGCGACTGCCTGGTCTGGCTGTGCGTACTGCGCTGTCGGCCGGGCGCCCCCTGGCGACAAGGAAACAAGGGCAATGATGCCTGTGAATGGTGGTGTAGGCGCGTGAAGGTGGGTTGTTGTTTGCTAGCAAAAAGAGAGTGCGTGCCGTGGTTTCTAAGTCAGAAGTTCGGCCCCCCAAAGCCTGCTTCAAGCCCTTCAGTCTGCCCGTGATGATGCTTTTGGGTGGCATTCAAGCTCACCCTCTACCACATCAGGACCTTCACTACGCTCGTGACGTGCGTTTTGCCTGTGAGAAGGTATTGCCCACCCTGGCAGAGCGAGGTTCCTGGGAGTTAAGAAAGCCCCAGTCGGTTGCTGCCAACAGAAGACAGGAGGTCACAAACATCGCAGAAGAAGCAAGCAAGCTTTCATTCACCCTCATGCCTCCTTCCTCCATGCCACATCACACCAACCCGCACAGGAAGACAAAGCCATGGACGCCAGCAGCAGTGTGGAGCTAACAGACCCCAGCGCCATCATCCAGGTACGCTCTAAATTGCGCTAGGAGTGGTTCCGTGGACTGAAATGCTCCTCCCCACATTGGCCTGTCCCTCACACACTCTATCCACCCCTTCACGCCAAGCACAGGTGTTTCAGAAACTGCAGGGAGAATGTCAGCAGGTACGTCCATAGAAGCGGGAGTCAGGGTGCTTGTCTTTCTTCCTTAGTTGAGGGCCCCGCCGTCTCCACCCTTTCGCTTTGGCCCGCCCCCAGCCCTCCTTGGTGACCCTGGGAAAAGAAAATGTGCCTTCATTCCTTTTGTGTCTCAGTCCACCTTTCTTTTTAATCTAAAATGTCTCCTCCCTTTATGACTGCTGGATTTATTGACCCGCGCTTGGCTCCCATTTCCCGCTTACTTCTTTGAGTGACAAGCCCTCACCACGCGTATCCCCTCCCCTCACACACTAACAGATGGCCACCAAGCTCCAGGAACTGGAGCAAGAATGTAGTGAGCACGAGCTGGTCATTCAGCAACTAATGCCGCTGGACCCCTCCCGGAAGGCGTACCGGTTGGTGGGTGGGGTGCTGATGGAGCGGACAGTCGCAGAGGTCCTGCCTATCCTAATTGAGACAGCGTCGAAACTCAGAACGATTATCCCTCAGTTGGACGAGGCCCTGGTGAAGAAGCAGAAGCAGACGAGGGATTGGCGGGAAAAGTACAACATTCGAGCGCAGAGTCCCAAGGAGATTCAAGCGGCCCAACAAAAGGCAGCGGCTGCTGCTGCTGCTGCTGCTGGGGGTAGGGGGGAGGTGTCTGGGGGGGTGTTGGCATGATGAGTGAAAGAGAGTGAAGAAACAAAATAAATACGCATTCATAAGCAAAGGTGTTCCAATAAAATTGTTGTCGGAAAGGAAAGGTGGCAAGGCAGGAGAAGTGATGGAGATGTTTTTTGGTTTGTTTTAGTCGCTCCGCTCAGTCTTCTTATTTCTTTTTCCCCCCTACCCAGCTTCATACAGGTGAATATATTTTTACGTCCGCCGGGGTAGCAGGTATTGAGTTACACAAGTGTTGTGTGTGTGCTTACGTACATGTGTGCGTGTGTTTTTGTGTGCGAGGAGGAGAACATATTCTCTCTCTTTCTCTCTCATCTCTCAAACGTTCGTTCTCTAAACATCTATTATTCAAAACAATTGACAAACCGGCGGAGCATGCGCCTCGCCTTACCTCCCTCCCTCCCTCCTCTCAGGCCTATCTACCTCTTTCCTCTACTCAAGCAGCCACGGCGGGTTGCTGCGGCGGCGACTGGCCAGTATGCGGTGCTGCTGCTGGTGCTGCCGGTGGTGGTCCCACGTTCACGGGTGGTGATGGCACAAAAGGCGCGGTCCGCTGGTGCTGCTGGTGCTGCTGGTGCTGGTGCTGATGCTGAGGGGGAGGATTGTAGATTGGTGGTGGAGGGGTAGGAGTAGGCTGGGCGTGGGTGGGCGGTGGTGGAGGAGGAGGAGGGAAAGGAGGACCTGGCATGACACTGGTGGGCATCACGTCATCATCTCCATACATATTAGGCATGATTCGGACGCCGCGCGTAGGGCGTGGCCCGTAATTCCCTGCGTTGCTGCTCGCTCCTGCTCCAGGCCCGGCTGCTCCTCCCCCACCCCCACCATTATTCATTGGATTCCGCGGCGCGCCCGCAAAGCCCGAAGTAAAATCAGCGGGGCCTCCTTTCATTGGATTGTTTCCTCCTCCTCCTCCTCCTCCTCCTCCTCCTCCTTGGCTCGCCTGACTGGCGGCTACTTGCTCGAGCTCGTTTTGGTAGTCTACTACACCGGTAATGAGGCTTTGGCCTAACTCTTTAGGAACGAGGTCGAGGTGCGTGGTGGGGTAAGCGAAGCGGCAGCCGCATTCGGTTACCACACGCGTGATTTCCATCAGAGCTAATTGTTGCAGATAGAGGTATTCGTCCAAGCTCTTTGTGGCGAAGTAGCAGGAGGCCGTGAGAGAGAGGCTGTAGGAGCCGAATTGCGTGAAATGCACTCGGAAGGGTGAGAGGACATCGACCTTCGGTAGGACACGCAAGGCTTTTTTGATCTCTAAAATGACTTCGGGCAAGGTTTCAAAATCTTGATACCGCAGAGTGAAGGAGGTTTCGAACCGGCGGTGCGTGATTCTGTCCATGTTGGTGACCATCGTATCGACGAACACAGAGTTAGGCACATACGTCGGGCGGGTATCCCTCCCTCGAAGCCGTGTCTGATAAAACCCCACCCTCTCCACCTTCCCCTCATAGTGCGTGCCGCGTGTAGTAAACGAAACCATATCCCCAGGGGTAAACGGCTCGGTGAACAACAACATGACCCCGCCGAAGAAATTGCTGACCACGTCTTTAGACGCGAGACCGAAGGCCAAACCTCCGATCCCACCAAAAGCAAGGGTCGAGGAGAGAGACACCTTCAGGAAGGCAGAAATACACTCAATGCACGAGAAGGTCGCCAATATCCAAAGCACCACAGAGGAGGATCGATCAATGATGTAGGAACGACGACGGTCTTCTTGGAGGGAGGGGACCCAGGTGGTGAGGTACTGCTTTTTGACCTCGTTTACAAAAAACGCGCCATACGCAATATATAGGAGGGAGGCCATCAGCCGCCCCGAGTCCGCACGCACCCGCCAGCCAATGTCGATCAGGAGGGAGAGGACCACGTTAATGACGTAGGTGACGCCGATGAAGGAGGTGAGTGTCCCTAGCTTGGGTTCCATGAAACCTAGCACGGAGTCTTCGTACGGCCGGGGCTCGTCTAAAATGCCCACGCGCTTCCACAGGAACTGGTGAAAGGCATGCAAAGCCCGGCAGGCCTTGCGGTACAATAAACGGGTGGTAACAAACAGGAGGAGGTCACGGGGGTTGATCAGAGCTCGTAATGCCAAGGGCAGCACGTTCCAGACCTGCTGGACAACGGCTTTGGTGCTGGGGAAAAGCTCAATGGCCCGTCGCACCGGATCGAGGACCAGCAACGTCAGCACCCCTTTCCGCACCACGGGCTGAGTGGCTTTGGGTCCAAAGAGCCAACCGAGGAGCATGGTTGGGGCTTGGTGGTGCCGTCTGCTGCTGTGTGACAAGGAGGAGGAGGCCACGGTACGGAGAGGAGGGACAAGGCGCCGGTCAAGGCGGGTAAAGGCTGGCGCGATGGATGGTCTAAAGGAGTGCACTGCTTGTGGGACGACCAACAGGAGGAGGGCTGCGAGGAGGTAGGGGATGAAGGAGAAGTGGAGTGATGAACGAGGCGGCGTCGTCGAGGCAGAGGAGGAGGAGGATGATGACCACGGGGAGACGGCACGCGGCCTCGATGATGAATGACGTTCGCCTTCAGTGCGTGTCGTGGCAGCCGCGGCGCTTCTGCTGTCCCCAATCCCGGCCACACAAGCCGTCGGCATCCGTCTGATGATCATGGTTTGGTACTGCTGTGTGTCTGTGTGCCTAGGCAGGAGAGCGGAGAGGCCTCGACCGATATGCCACTTTGGCAAGTTCACCCTTCCTCCTCGTTCGCGCGTCCCGATTCGCTTTCCTTTCTTGAAGAGAGGCTGGGCGCACACGCCGCGGACAGCACCCACCGCCTGCCGGCACCTTCTGGATTGATTGAAATGTATGCGTAGGTGCGTAGGGCCTGTGTGGCGTGGTTTGGGGAGGGAGAGGCGCATAAAGGATTAGAAGAGAACGCAATGCGATTGTTGATGAGGCCCGGCGAAGCCCATTTATTAAAACTTTGCGGCGCCTTCTGGGACGAGAACGCCAGGCGGATTTTGTGTTGCAAAGGATGGTTGTGATTCTCGGGAGGAGGACTGTGCAGGTGACTCAGCATTTGAATGGAGTGCATTTGTGCTGGCTGTGTGACCAAACCAAACTCAAGCAAGAAAGAGAACGCACACGATAAGCAACTGCCTGAGCATCGACAACGCCTCTCGCGCCTCCCCCCCACTCTCCTCCACTTTACCCTAGGGTTCGTCGCATGGACGCCCCAAAGTCGTGCTTCCGGTGATGCAGAGTCAGGACGAGGCTTGTTTGTAAATTATCACAGCACGGCGCCCTGCCCGCGGCTCTTTCTGCTTCTGACTCAAAATCCTAATGCTTTCCTTCATCCCTCCGCTTCAACCACCACCCACAGCAACTGCCGCTAGCAGCAGCGCTTGTGCTCTTCGACCGCGGCCATTCCCAAGCGCTGGAACCTTAGGGCCTCGCGGACGCCCGCATGCTTGCCCGCCGGGGGGCTCCTGCTTTATTGTCAGCACGCCCAGGACCAGCAGAGTGACAGGCGGGGATTGTCTTTGTCCTAGTTTGTTTGCGGGGATTTCTTGCTGCCTTGCCCGTGCCGTCTCATCCCTCGTCCTGGCCTCTTAAATTGGCCCTTGTGTTGCGGACGGGGAGGCGCTTGAAGGCACGATGCGACGCCGCAGCTGCCGAGCTAGGGCGTGGCGGGACATGCGTATTTGGATAGGCAGACGGATTGCCTGTTGTCCTGGCAAACAACCTCCCCCCTATGATATTTTGTCTGGCCTAGCATTGTTCCATGGCCGCCCGCCCTACTTACTGTTGGACCTGCGTCCCACCTAGGCACCATCCCCCTTAACCTAGTCACAGGCCGAAGAGCACAAGCGCTGCTGATATTTTGTCTGGCCTATCGTTGTTCCATGGCCGCCCGCCCTACTTACTGTTGGACCTGCGTCCCACCTAGGCACCATCCCCCTTAACCTAGTCACAGGCCTTTTGGCAGAGACGAGCAGCATGCGTGCGTGTATCCTCCTTCGGCTCATGCCCTTTTCCCCTCTGCGGAGCCCTTGCCCGTCACTCAAGCGGACAGCAACGCCTCCCCTTCCATGTCCTGCTCACAACTCACTCTCTTCCCTCCCTCCACAAACACACACACAACACACACAGATCCCCACATCCAAGCCACCAAGCAAAAATGAACGGCACGCCCCTCAATCCTGAGACCGCCAAGTGGGAAGACCTGGTCAAGCTGCTGCCCAAGGGCAACGGGGGCTACACCGCCAAGGAAGTCTTTGAAGACGTGAAGGGCAGCGTGGCGTACACCTACGACGATCTGATCCTGATGCCTGCGCATATTGACTTTGGTGTGAACGATGTGGTGTTGGAGAGTAATTTTACCCGCACGATTGCCCTCAAGACGCCCATGGCCTCTTCGCCTATGGACACTGTGACGGAGGACAAGATGGCTATCATGATGGCGCTGCACGGGGGGATTGGCGTGGTCCACTACAACTGCACGATTGAGGAGCAGGCCGAGATGGTGAACAAGGTGAAGAAGTACAAGAACGGCTTTATCTACGATCCGGTCGTGCTGGGGCCTGATAACACCGTGGGCGACGTGGATGCCATTACGGCCGCCAAGGGCTTTGCGGGCTTCCCTATCACAGAGAACGGCAAGCTGGGCGGGAAGTTGATCGGGATGATCTCGCGTCGCGATGTGGATTTTGTCGATGACAAGGACACGAAGCTCTCTACCCTCATGGTGAAGGATGTGGTGACGGCTAAGGAGGGCGTGACCCTCGAGCAAGCCAACGCCATCATCCGCACTTCCAAGAAGGGTAAGTTGCCAATCGTCAACGACGCCGGCGAGCTGATCTCGCTCATCTCCCGGGCTGACATCAAGAAGAGCCGCGACTACCCCCTTGCCTCTAAGGACGCCAACAAGCAGCTGCTCTGCGGTGCTGCCATCGGCACGCGCCCCAACGACCGGGACCGTCTCGCCGCCCTTGTTGCTGCTGGGGTAGACGTCATCATCGTTGACTCGTCGCAGGGCGATTCCCTGTTTCAGTACGATATGATTGATCACATTAAGACGACCTACCCGGGGGTGCAGGTGGTGGCTGGCAACGTCGTCACGGCACACCAGGCCTTCAACCTCATCAAGGCCGGCGCTGACGGTCTGCGCGTGGGGATGGGCTCCGGCTCTATCTGTACGACGCAGGAGGTGTGTGCTGCGGGCCGTGCGGCGTGCTCGGCTATTTACCATACGAGCCGGCTGGCGAGTATGTTTGGGGTGCCTATTATTGCGGATGGTGGGATTGGGAGTACGGGGCATATTGTGAAGGCCTTTTGTGTGGGTGCGTCTTGTGTGATGATGGGTTCGTTGCTGGCGGGCACGGAGGAGGCGCCTGGGGAGTACTTCTACCAGGACGGCGTGCGTCTAAAGCGGTACCGAGGGATGGGGTCGGTGGAGGCCATGGCCAAGGGGTCGGAGAAGCGTTATTTCGCTTCGGGCGCCGTCGTCAAGGTCGCTCAGGGTGTGAGCGGTGCGGTGACGGACCGTGGGTCCATGGCTCGTTATATTCCTTACTTGACCACGGGTGTGCGTCACGGGCTTCAGGATCTGGGCACGGCGTCTTTGGCTGACCTTCACACGCGGCGGGAGGCGGGTCTGCTCCGATTTGAGGTGCGCTCCCCGGCGGCGCAGCGTGAGGGTGGGGTGCACGGTTTGCACATGCACGAGCGCAAGTTGTTCGCGTAAATGTTTGTGTGAGTGAGTGAGTGACAGCGTTTGGTGGGAGAAGGGAAGGGAGGGAGGGAGGGGCGAATAGCCGGAGTTGGAAGAGCTGGGTGCCGGGGTGTGTACATACAACAAGGTGCCGTCTATGATTGTTCTTCACTCCTCTGTTTCTGTGCAGTCCCCCGTCGTTCTCTTCCTTTGTTGTTTTGCAGGCTTCTCAATACTAAGGAATTGTGCGTGGAAGATAGAGGAGAGAGGAAGCGTTACTGGAGTAGTACTATCACAAAGGATGAGTGAAAAATGATTGGAATGGAACCAGAACAAAGAAAGAGAAGGAGTCTCAAGAAAGAGACTCGTGCTGCAAGGCAAATGAAAAACACATTGACCCCGTTGCGTGTCGTCGTGTGATTGGTCCGCGCGCGCGTGCGGTGAAAGAAAGATAAGAAAGTAGGTATGGAGTGGATTATAGTGTGTCAGGCTGATTATCTCTGTAAGAGGTGGGGAGGCCGGGCTTCGACGGCGGAGAGGGAGGCCTTTATTTGTTGCCGGGCTTGCTCCTCATTCGTCTGTCTGTGGCCTTTTTTGAAACCGAGCTCAAAAAGAAATTGAAACAAAAAAGAAGAAACAAGGGGAATGCTTTTGTTGTTTTGCTCGTCTTCTCGAAATAAAATTCTCTGGGTTTTACTCATACTGATTAGGCACCATCAGCAGACATGTGGAAACAATTTTGTCTCCCTCCTTCTCCCCTTCCAAAAGGGAAACATAAACATCTGCGCCTTTCTTCTGTTTTACTTCTTACCACGCACACGCACCACCTTGGCGTTGATACCCGTGGTCTCCCCACCATAACTCCCCGCCTCCGACGCTCGCACATCCCTGACCTGGCCCTTGCGCTTGATGACCGCCTTCCTGTATGCCTCGCGCTTCTTCACACGCGGGTTACGGTTCAACTTGCTCTTATACGCAGTCAACCCCCGATTCTTCAAAATCTGATGATTAATCCCACGCTTCTCCCCCTCTCCCAACGCACCCGCCACCAGCTCATCCTCCATCGCGCCGTACCGGGGCTCGACAGCATACAAAGCAGCCTTCTCCGCCTTGCGCTTAGCCTTGCTTGCCGCCACCTCCTCATACAAAGGATCTTCCTCCATCGAGGCCCCCAAATACTCGTCCGCCTCCGAATGCCTAGCCTGCTCCGTCTTCCCCCCCTTCTTCTTCTTCTTGCCGCTGGCCCCGTCCTCTCCCCCAGGGCCCTCCTCATCCTCTGCCGACGGCGCGGGGCGACGCACACGAATCGTCTCCTCTCGCTTCCGATACGGCACATCTACATCCCCTTCCAACTCCGCCTCGCGCTGACGCTTCTTAGTCTGCTCCTTCTGCGCAATCGAATTAACCGCCTTTTGCAAGGCACCCAACCCCGTCTTCTCTCGTGGCACCGCCTCTGCCTCTGCTACTGCCACCGGTCGGCCATTGCTGCTGTTGCTGCTCGTAAGGGCAGTCAGAGAGGCCTGGAGCTCGTGGAAATCCCCAATATCAGCAATGGTCTCTAAACGCGTCGCCTGCTGATCAGCAGCCTTACGTGCCTTTTTGTCCTTTCTCGACGTAACCAAACGAATGAACCGATCCTCCTCAAATCGCCGACGTTCCTCCTCCGCGTCCTCCACCTTCTGCTGCGCCGCCGTCCGTAGGTTCCCACGCTCAGCCACCAACTCAGGCTTATCGCTAAACTGTTCCGTCAACGTCTCCAGCAGCTCCGACCGCCGCAACTTCTCCAAGCTCTTCCTCGCTGCCGCCTCCTCCTTCCCCTTCTTCTTCCTCCCACCCTCCGCTCCCTCTCCCTCCTCATATGGTACCGCCGCCATGCGCGGAGGGCGATACACCCCACCCCTACTGTCACCCCCGCCCGCCTCCTCCCCCTGCTCCTCCTCGTCCTCCCTCAAATACCCCCCACCACCAGTCTTCCCCACCAGCGCGTCAGGGTTAGGACGGAAGGACAGCGGGTCCTTATGACCATTGGCCGCCCCACCCTCGGCCTCAACAGGCGCAGCAGCAGCAAGCTGCAAGAGGCGATCGAGTTGATACTTGAGCTTGGCATCCAAAGGCCGCATTTTCTCCAGGGCAGCACGGAGCTCTAAAAGCTGGCCGATGACTGGGTGATCTTTGACGGCCCGGCCTTCCGCTTTGAGCAGCAGGTAGTAGGTGAGATTTAGGCAGTAGTTGAGGAGGAGTTGTTGTTTCACTTCGAGGTAGGCGACACCTTCTTCGGTGAGACGCGCGGGGCCGATGCCGCCCTGCAAAGGAGGAGGGGGGGGGAGGAAGAGTGGTGGGGAAGTAGGAGATTAGAAATTGCGTATTGAAGGGAGAGTGAGACGGAGAGCAAGAGAGACACAAGTAAGCATGGAAAAGAAGCACCAAGACACAAGGGATAAGACACATGAAATTCAAATACAGATATAGAAGTAGTAGGAATAAGATGTCCTCTGGACACAAGCATCCTCGCCCGATAGAGCAATTGGACCCCCGCTTCTCCCCCCCAGCGTCCCTCCCTTGTCCCGCCTTGCCCCCACAACCTCCTTATTTTAAAGAGAGAAGCAAAGGACAAAAACGAAACGCGGGAAGGGGCCGAGGAAAAGAGAAGGGAAGGGGTCCTCAGGTGGAATGTAGGATAGTACATAGGTGACAGTTGGTCTAGCAACATAATTAGCCGCCGTGGGGGTGGTTCGCGCGAACGCTTTAATCCCCGCCTGCGGTTTCGATAGTTGCAATCTCCTCTCCTCCCTCCCTCCCTCCCTCCCTCCCTCCCTCCCTCCCTCACTCCCTCCTTCGTTGCTTACCTGTCGCGCCAACGGCACCAAGGGCTCCACCCGATCCCGCAACTCACCCAGCTTTTCCTTAAACTCCTCCAGCAGCGTCAGCAACTCCGGTGAGTCATTAATCAGC
>Ga0209491_10010370_pt1 | contig 11213 bp, 11 predicted proteins | sample BON02_FD_187213 | JGI IMG/M metagenome (GOLD analysis project Ga0209491, IMG submission 187213) | Freshwater microbial communities from Lake Bonney liftoff mats and glacier meltwater in Antarctica - BON-02 (SPAdes) (version 2) | ecosystem: Environmental > Aquatic > Freshwater > Ice > Glacier...
ATGCAACCCTTCCAATTACTCGACTCAGAGGAGCAGATCCGGGTGGCCCTAGGAAACCCCCTCCCATCCCTAATGCGCAAAGATTTCCACACTTGGAGACAGGAAGCCACACTTAAGTGCGGAGAGTTTGCCCACGCCCTGAGAATGCACCTAAGACCACTGCAACCAATAATTCCATCATTGTCCTCGGACGACGACTCATCACGTGAATCCGATGATGAAGAACCCTCCAGGCTAACCTCGCCACCAAAGTTCAAAGTATCCTCTTCCCCACCCCACATAGACTGTCTCGAACCCCTCCACAATAAAGGAGAATAATGGTGGGACAACACATTTTATACAAGTGGCACAGTTATGGGTGATGTCAGGGAATAATCACAAAATGGAATGACAACCCAGCCGCAGAAGTGGGGTTCGACTAAGCAATAGTGAACTTGACACTCTAGTGGAATAACGACAACTCCACCTGCACGCACGTCCTCTCTATAGACAGCTACAACCACGACACACGCGAAGATACCCCAAATCACAAGTGGATAATGCTCCAGAAGATCTGAAAGGGGCCACAGCGACAAATGCAACGACAAAAAACCAACAATCATACCACCTGAATATATATACATGTATAAATCATATACCCATTATCCATAATTGTGTCTTCAAATGCGAATGGATCCCACCTCCGTTGATGGCGGGAGCACCCAATCTCAAAAACCCTAAGATTACAACCCAGGGTACTCTACGGCGGAAGTGCCAAACTGGGAAAAGCTTAAGAGTGGATATACCTCCGTCTCTGGCGGGAGCGCCCAAACTCAACAACAATTACGATGTATCTGTGAGAGACCCTCACTGTGAAGTTATGCTGTCTGAAAGGGCTAGGCATACTCGTCGACAGCATTCGTTTTTTTATCCCGGATTGGATATGTCGGGTGGGTACGGTGATTTAGCATACGTGATGCTTTGTTATACGTTGGTGTTGTGGGGGTGGAGTGTCATCAATCCTGGCGTTTTGTCGGGAGGCACTTCCAACTCTACTATACTTCTCCAAGGATACCGAACTGGCCCTGGGCATGACCTTCTGGAATTGCACTAAATCCTACAAGTTTTCTGTGTCCGTCAAGAAGATGGGTTAGTGGTGAAGCGGGGGAGCTAGCGACATAGAAAAGCGAAGAGTTCTGAAGAAGATTCCAGGGCAACTGGAGGCCTCGTTTCTAATCTTTCTCACCCTCGGGTCAATAAAACAAAGCAACACACACTCATTGTCGTGACATCGAAGCAGCGAAGCAAGAGTTCGAAAGAAGATCCTTGAATTATCCACGCAACACACGAGGTCCAATGGAAGATACCACACCCAAGCAGCCTGGCATCATGGCGCCAGATGCCATCACCATTTACCAGGTGATCCCGGCTCCCCCACATCCCATCCTTCTTCTCATTCCCAGCCTCAGAGGAACAAAAACTTGCCTCTGTATTCTTCCTCTGATCACTTACTAGACCTGCTTTAGTACCTTCCCCACTCCATTTTCAGACCCCCCCACACTAGGCATCTGGGGAGCTTGACAGCTGCGAACTCGGTGTCTTTCGATCTCATTGTTTCTTGCTCCTCTTGCTTAGGTTAATCTTTAATAAACACTCTTAAATTAAAAAAAGACCAGGCCTACTGGTGGATACGCGCTTCATCAACTCAAACGTTCTCTGTATCAGGCCAAGGCGAAAAAGACGCATTGCACCGGCTCTGAGCTCTCGCAGCTGTTTGGTGTCACAGCAAAAGCGATCCGCGACGTCTAGAATCTCCGTTCATGGACACTCGCAACCAAGCCTTACTGGTCCAAACATGACCACCAGCAGTATGAAGACAGCCTGAAGAATGCCTGTAACTTACGGTGTACTGCAGCATCCCACGACGCATCATCACTGGAATAACAGCTTTGGCTGGGCCACTTGTGTGCAATCCCTCAGCGACTACGGCAGGTGCCGCTGCCTCCAACACATTCAGTAAGCAAGGATTTATCGCCGCCTCAATTTGAAATTGAATCTTTTGAAGCCAGTATCCGCCAGCCACAGCTCAAACGATTGGTGCACTCTATGAGCGCAGCCATGCCAATATCATCTCAAGCTAGCCTTTTCAAACGTCCCCAGGAACACCTGCTACCTGCCAAGTTTCAGCGAGCCGTTGAACAGACATGTGCATGGAGCAACCTGGTGAAAGTGTCGACGACGACTTCATGTGAAGGAGCCAAGGAGATGTTGTGCTTGATTGATTCAAGCTACACACAACTGCATCTTTTTGAGGACGACTCAAGTACAAAAGTCTGAAACTGTCCTCTCAACAGCATCACCTTGCGCGCTTGCGGTGGCAAGCCTGATACTGACACGGCAGTTGTTGTCACGCTTCCTACATCTACAACTGATACCAGTACTCTTAATCTGCACCGTGCAGCGCCCTGTCAGGCTCGTCAGTCGCCTCCTCCCGTCCCTTTACTAGCAACAACAACGTCACGGGTATCTGTGGGCACACGCATGAGCACACGGGGGGAATTGCTGAGCAGGGTTTTGTTTCATTTCTTGGGGAGCGGAACCACGTACGACTCAAATCCCAGACCAAGTATGCGCAGTGTGCCGTATCGGATTAGACAATATTGGGTACGCGTATGCATGGGCAGTACAACTGTTGTTGTTTTGAAGAAAAGACAACAAAATGATCCAACACTGGGCAAATCGTGCGGCAGTTTGTGGCCGGGAAGAAGAAGCAGGAAAGCTAGCGAAATAGTAAAAACAAAGAGTCATAGAGCCCTTGGAGGCCTAATTTCCAATATCCCCCACCCTCAGGTTGAATAAAGCAAAACAGCACAGGCCTTGTCCGGCGTGACAATTTGAAGAAGGGTTTTCGAAAAGCAAAAGAGAAACCCTCAGGACACAAACTCCAAATTGTGACTTGAACCGAGAGTATCGTAATAAAACAAAACAACACACACACTCATGCCTTAACTTTGATTAAGAACTGCGAGTGCAAGAAATGACTCGACGTCACGGCGGTCAGTGTCCCCCAAGTCCGAACACTGAGCAGTAAAGTGGTGACCCATATCTTGAAACCATTCCTCTGCGCCTAGCCAGCTTAGCTTTTGGAAAATAGATTGAGGAGTTCAAATAAATTATATCTAGGCCTGTATCCCAATCCGAGCATTAGAGTTTCGAACACAGAGACCAGCTTGTTTCTACATAATTTATCACATCTCTCTACTAAGTTCTGCTTCTGGGACATGTTACATGAGTGGGACTCTCATGACCTACCAGTGGCATCACGTTTAGTTTTACGAGCTTTCATGAATCCGAAAGAAAGATAGAAAGAAAGAAAGTTCGTGCAACGAGTATTATTCGTGGTTTGCAGACCACCTCGCATACCAAGACTGGGTGGCCGTCTACGTTGTCGCTGTCTGTGAGGGGGAGTGAGAAAGAAAGAAACCAAAAATTGCCATTTTCGCACAAGATCACGGCGAGTGGCCTGCTGGACAGCTGAGACCGAAGCGCAAGCCACCAGGTCCTGGAGCGGGACGGCAGACGTTGACTTAACCGGTGTGTGCTCTGCCTGTAGCGCGTGCACTTATGACAACGTTTGCTGCTCCTGATCCCTTTTCTTGGAGGCCTGGAGCAGCCAAGTTAAGGAGACCAGCCAACAGAGCTGACGACATGAACGAGGACCAGCGGACGATGGCAACGGGCACAAATGAAAGAGTGGCAGCGTAGAGGCTTTCCGAAGGAGCCTGCGTGAGCGGCAGGCCCATGAAACCAGGTCAAGCACTGCCGACATGGCACAGGCCTCTACCCACTCTCTCCCTGCATATGCGCAACATACACGGCCTGTGCATGCTATCCTGTACCCCGGAACGCATCACAACCATATTCATGTTGCCCTCGGCCTCGAGTCTTGAACTACTATGTAACTGCAGCAAAATGTCCTACGTCCACGCGTGATTCATTACGCTCATGACACTGTTTTGCTACTTCCTCGAACCCACCTGCCCTTCCTTCTCTGCTTGCTGTTCTACGACGCACTCTCTCACCACGCATACGTGTTTCTGTTTGTGAGTTTGAACCCTGAAGCAGGGATACCGACGCAAGAATTGATGCCTACGCAAGAAGAGATGACAACGCAATAAGCTATGGCAACGCAAGAGGAGATTGCAACACAAGAAGAAACTGCCAATGATGATTGAATTCTGAGAGGCCCTCACAGTCAAGCACCCCAAAACTCTCCCGCTGGTGCCACGATCCTTACGCTGTTTTCCAAACTCTCTGCCGACTCTCGTTCTCTCGACTCCAGCACACTCTCGCTCTTTCTTGAAACCTCGGCCGATTTCCGCTTTTCCTACCCTCGCACCATACCGCTCACCCATTCTGCGGCCGCTGAATCTACTCAACCTAACCCTGCCACGTTTCTCACCAAACCCATTCTTCTTGTAATCCTTGCCCAGATATGGAGGTGGTGCCGATATTTCAGGAAGCAAGAACCCCCGTGCTTGCGTATTTACGCAGTAGACCCCAATATCGACCGCCTGCACCCTCGTGAACTTCTCGCCGCAGCAAATAGACAACAGCGACGTGGAGATGTTTGATTTCGTCGACGCACTTCCCCCTCCCCTGCCTTCACATCTCACCTGAATTTCGACACAAAACCCACATGCACGCCTATGACGGGGTCAGGGCTTAAAAATCAAGTCTAGTACGTGGTTCGCCATGGGAGGACTTGGGCCCTTGACCCAGTCGGTTTTTTCCTTCGGACTTTTTCCTTGAAAGAAAGAAATCTCGCTCATTAATACGTCCTACGTGATTGATTTTGTGCTCACCACTGGGCCCACCTAGTTTTGTGATTAGATGGCGTTTTCGCCTAAGAAAGAAAACAAGGAAAGAATACGTTTATTGACTCGATTTACTCCAGCGGTCAACCTGAAAGGGCAAGCCTGCGAACCATATAGTTAGTTGAACAGAAGTTGGTTCTTGCCGCAGAGGAAGATGAGCAGCGCGACCAGGTTTACCTCACCTGATCATAGCTGCTCCTTTTCAGCAGATGGTGAGGTCAGGTAGAAATCTTCAGCTCTCTATCTTTGTTTTCTATCCACCCAACCCCAACAAAGATGTAGCACCGAAAGGTGCAAACAGGTCGTGAGATCGCCTTCCAGGCATGCACCTCATCCCACTGGCCACGCTTATAAAAGGGAAGGCACTCATGGCACTTGCAACACACAAGACAGTGGCAAGCTACGTTGGAGTGCAACTGAAATTTGATACACACATGACACGAGCATTTCTCATACTCATTGAAATCGGGTAAAAGAAACTCTCCGTTTCTTGGGGGGGAGAGACACATGCTCCTCCCCCCCTCCTATTCCCTGCATTCCATTAGTACAGCATAGCCGCCCTACCTCGCAGTTGAGGATCTTGCAGTCTGGGTCCTTGACGTTGCGGGCGCGCGACGGCTTGAAAGGAAGAGAAACAGAGCGACGACGCTGTGCTCACCACCGTTGTGACTTCCTGCATTGTCACGGGTCTACTTCAACTGCACATTCGCAGTCTTCAGCTGCGCGACCTCGTGCTCAAGCCTCTTCTGGCGACTTGGAGAGCGCAGATCGCGTGCCTCGTCCGTCTTCTTGGCTCCTTTAGTTTGAGTGAAGTGTGAGTGAAGATGTGGCGTCGCTAGTGTTGGCACCGCCAACGCCAGCACTGCAGGAAATGTTGCCAATCATCCTGATCTGGCTAGTCTGCGTCAAAATCGCTTCCTCTAAGCGAACCTTCTCGGCTGTGAAGGCGAAAGGAGGATTGCTCGAGCTCTCAGTAGAATAAGGCCTGTCAGCGATGGTATTGGCCATAAGAATGATACGCATGACGGATGCGTCAGCCCAAGCATGCATGGTGTCGCCTGACATCCCAACAACGTCAGATAGAGCCACCATGCCAGAATTGGCAAACTTCTTGCTACACACCTTGTGAGTCAACAACGTACGCAGAAAGATGAGGGTTCATGCCCATACAGTCAACTCGTTGCGAATCTCCTTGTGCCAGCAGCCTTCTTCTGCACCTCACTACCTCGGTATTGAGGCACGAGCCCTTGGTCAGCCGTTTGAGAAACTTGTGACTCAAGCAAGAATCAAGTTAGATCTTCCAGTTCCTCTGAAAATAGAGTGAGCTCCGAAGCATGACTGTTGAGGTTGAAGCTGAAGTTCAAGCCTGCGACATTTTCCTGCAGCATGCGGTGCTTATCAGCAAGAACTGTACTTGGAAAAGCGCTTGCTATTTTCCCATCGGCCTTTCAGGCAGTCGAAGCAGATGACATGCCACGGTGAGTAACGACCAGCAGCCCTGCCTGATACGCCGCTGATATGTCAAGCAGCGAGTTCAAAGCTGGCAAGATACAGGCCAGGATCCCCACAGGCGTCATCTTCGTGTCCTTGATATCGCCATACACATTGTCGAGAAAGGGCTCGCTATGGCAGAAAACTTCTCGTTGACCCTGACCAGTCACAGGGTTGTAACGAGTGCACCAGCCAATGGTCCTAAGCCTCAGACTCAGAGACGGGACTCGATGGATGCCACAGAAGCGGTCTCATCCTGAGTAAACTGCATCCTCGTCGACGGCAGCTACCACCGTCCCTGCCCGCAGCCACTACAGCCAAAATAGCAACATAAATGACATGGAAATGCCCTTCAACGCGTTTGCCAAGGAGGGGCTTCCTGAAACACACCATGTACTTGAAATCTGTAATCTTGTTAGTGGTGAGATCGCAAAATTGCAGCTCCATGCCAGATTCAACGAGTGGAGTCTCGCTGAAGTACTTTGCCACCCGACAGCCATCGCCTCTGAAAGCGCAGGGTCGTTGCGGCACAGCCGAAACACCAGCGCAGGCTCACACCTTGAGCCGCTTGTATGCCTCCTCTTCGTCAACCCGTGCACATGAGACTAATCTGTCTCACTAAGTCTCGTGGAGATCTTGCGAGACATACACCACTGGAGACACAGAAGGGAGTTTGTGGTATTTTGCGCTCACCGAGGAATGCAAGCAACCATGCTCCCCTGTCGATGTGAATGGCTCAAGATTTGCGATACCAGGGACCTCAACAAAGCGGCGTATGAGCATCTGCTGCATAGTACTAGAGCCCTCATCATGGTAAAGCACACCTTCTAAGCCCCAGCGCAAAAGGCCAAGCTCGCGGTTGCCATGGGGAGGGCGTGCTCGCCAAAGACCGCTACGTGAAAGAATATCAACGAGGCAACAACTCCATTGGAGGTTGTGTGTGACAATGGGGAAAGAATACTCGTTGACCACGATGTCACCGAGGCAGTTGAGGTAAACCTTCTCGAAGGTGCCGCCCTGCTCAAAGACGAGAAGACTGCATCAGCATACTGTGCGACATCACAAAGAGTCCTGACAAAAAGATCAAGCAAAGAGCTGATTACCCTCCCAACGCGAAACCGCTCAACAAATACGTCAACGTCGCGTTCATGGGCCTGCTCCTGCATACCATGAACGTCGTTGGCCAAGCGTTTCCCTATAACTGTTTGCACGGTTTCCAAATCATCCATGACGTACCTGTCAGTCACCGGGCGTGTATCGTGCCACTGATCACGACCTGTCCATCGAGGAATTTTGTGAGGTAAATGATGCAATCATGATGAAAACAAAGAAGGGATGCAAGAGTCGCAGCGACGCATGAAAGCAAAATTCGAGTCTGCAACTGCCTCAGCCTGCAAGGGCGACACGTTCAAGCTTGATCTGATGAAAGAGGTGGAACGGCAGACTCTACTCGAGGTGCAGCAAGGTCTGTGCGCCACAGGTATTGATGAAGCTGCTTTCCATGCCAAATTCACAGACATGTTATCCTCTGGGCCCGGCCCATGCCTCGTCAGGGCGTTTACCAGGGCAGGAAATTTCTCGGAGATGTTATGGTATCTTTCACCTTGATCGACAAGATTAGGGAAACTGATGATGCTTGAATATCCAGGAAAAACAAGGCCACACACCCTTGCACGAAAGACTTGAGTCGCCAAATCATGGGTTTCCTTGGCGCGTTGCGGCTGGATTTACTCGCCTTTGTGACGAAGGCTGGGACGACGACACTTGACATGTGTCGTGCACAGAAAAATTCTGGAATTGTGCCTCGGTCTGGATGACTTCTGAGTTGCCTATCTATAGGAGAGTATCTTCCCTCCCGAGGAAACAATTCTGCACAATTGTGATTCTCTCAGATTAGCATCAGGATTGTCGTGAATTTGTGCCTTTCAGGCACAACTTTTGGTTGTGTTCAACTTCAACCCTGTGAGTGAGGCCATGTCTATTTTTGCAATAGTGTTTGGTGCCTCCTATTGCGACCACTGTTTCGATGACTACATGGATGTAAGTTCGCAAGAAAGTGATGTCACAGCAAACAACAGCAACCACTTCAGCAGTAGCCAGAGATTCTCGAATGCGAATGTAACAAGTGAAATCAGGGGGGTGGGTTATTTGTACCGTGACATCGACCTTAAAAAGTTGTCCGTCGACGGGAGGATAAGACATCCGAGAGGCAGGAGATCATACTTGATCTTCCATTTGGATTCCAATAAACAACATTTCTTCTCATCCGAGAGGATGAATGAAGATTGCTTTTATTATTGCTCATAAATGAAATAATTGATTAGTTTTGTTTGGAACTCTCAAGGTGCAGTTTTTATTCTCACCGACGTAAGTGACTGTGGTTTGCTGGTTGTCGTCATAAAAGAAACAAAGGTAGTTAGCCCAGATCATCAAAACTCGCAGTCCAGCATATATATAGGCAAATATACTTTGTACACCTATACGGTCTATATGTATAATGCGCTTTAGTCAATCTGGATACTTCTGTCTCTCCACGTGTCCGTCCTACACCTGGGCTCAAATCAAGTATCCAAGTAGTTTGTGTGTGTGTACGTGCGTATACAAGCACACACTCACCCACCACCCTAACACTCGCAAAAATAGAGAAATATAAAAGACAAACCCCCTATCTCTACCCCTGCCAAAACATAGCCTCCCACGCCAGAGACAAGCGCTAACCATGAACAAGCTGAAAAAAAGCCCCACTTCCAATCCCCCCCCACCCACGCATACAGGTGTTCAAAAAACACCTATGATACACACGCATGTAGTAGAGGGATTGGACAGTACAAATAAACAAAATGCGCCTACACAAGTGCATATGTACACCCACACGCGCGTGTATATACATGTATATGTATGCATATACACAGACATACATATATACACCTACATACATATGAACATGCACATATACACACATACATGCACAAACATATACATATGCATGTATACACACATCTATACACATACATAAAATCTCAGTAATGACGCCTCAACGCGTCAAATAATATCATAGACGCACATACGCATCCATATACATGTGCATGCATATACACATATATATGCATGTATACATATGTGCACAACCTGCAGCGAATGTGTCGCAGATGTGTACGTTAATGTCAAAGGAACCTCTGTACAACGCATACAACTGCACATGTACTGGTGCTCGGAACACCTGTAAAGTGCACGCAACACTCACTACAAAAAAATGCACATACATATATACATACACACATATACATACGCATACATATCCACAAGAATACACATGCGCATCTATGACACCGTCCAAACACGCAGAATAACAACTACTGAGACTCACAATCTATGCACAAATATGCATACACATACATATGCACATGTATATACATGCATACGTATACGTATACATATAAACATGCATATGTATACATATATACATGTCAGTATACATACATACATGCACATATATACACAGCCACGTACAACATGTATATATGCACGCACGAAAGCACGACTAAAATGACGGTGCGGCAGCAACTGCGAGGGAAGCCCAACTTGACGCCAAAAAACTCCACCCTTCTCCCTGTCCCCTGCAATCTGGAGGGGGATTACCCTCCGTGGCCAGCAGCCCAATTGCCCGTTCACGAGGAACGATGATAAGCGCAGAACAACCACTACTGACAGCAGCTCATTGCACCATCACGACAGCGCACCGTACAGACCACATCTGCTTATCTGCACTGGTGCAGAGCCACTCCACCCAGTCCATGGCCTGTCCAAAGCTACCAGCTTGGCTGTGGCCCCCCGAAACGAGGTCATTTTTCTGCTATTTTGGCGCGTTTTTTCTAGATAGCCACGTAAGAAGATCTGAGAGGGTGTGGAAGATGTAGGGTCATCAAAGCGACGTGCTGAGTTGTAAACTGGGTCATGCCACGTGGCAAATCAGTGGGGTTGTAGCTGTTTTCCCTTGGAAGACCGCTATTGAAACGAAGAAGATAGATAAACATTGTATTCCTCCAGCATATTTGTGCGTAGTTTGCGACACCTTACCCAAAAACTGCACACCATTGCGACGGTAATCTCCAGTCCTCTCAACCAACTGTATTCAACAGACAGCGGAGAGTTGGCTGAACTAGTAATATACTTCAAGCGACGCAAACCCTGGTGATGTGTTGCGAGAAGATGGCACTTGTAGCGAGCTCGCATGTTGTCTTGTTGTTCAATCAGACTTTCACCGAGAGCCGTCGAGACTGCTTGAACCCCTCAGGGAAGGGGGAGGGTTGCCTCCTTCCTATATATGTATGCTCACATAAAGTTAAATAAGACGGCATGTGAGCACAGATATATCGAAAAATAATGGAGTAGATACATGTATGAATATGATACAAGACCTATATCTTGAATATTAAAATACTAGTCTACCCTCTAACGCTGGTGGCAAGATAGATTGTACGAGAGGAAATTTGATGCCCAAATCTGCAAGCTCGATTCTGCAAGCTGTATCCTGCCGATTTGACGGTTGCAATCTACCTGTTTTTATGTTCCTAGCTTTCAGGATTTGTTTGTGTTTCATTTTGTTCGAAAATTCCCCCAGTGCGCGGGCTTCGGACGCTACGACTCATCAGAAAAAGGCCCCAAGGCATTGTGTACATTGGCAGTACTAGTCTTTATGTCTCTGTGATGCGTGCGTGATTGTGTTTGGCATGTGACCCACCGTCCACCAACCATGAACCCGTCTACGACACTCTTTACATAGGTGCAAGAGCAAGAGGGTGCGCATCTGCTATGTTGCGCGTCTATAATTTGTATGATAGAGCTCGTGCATGCTGAAAATAACAT
>Ga0209491_10010372_pt1 | contig 11212 bp, 9 predicted proteins | sample BON02_FD_187213 | JGI IMG/M metagenome (GOLD analysis project Ga0209491, IMG submission 187213) | Freshwater microbial communities from Lake Bonney liftoff mats and glacier meltwater in Antarctica - BON-02 (SPAdes) (version 2) | ecosystem: Environmental > Aquatic > Freshwater > Ice > Glacier...
GACCCCTCCTTTGAATGGCATACACCATACTATATTGGCGATGGCGGTCTCGTATAAAGGCCAAGTTCCGTCGCCGGACCTCTCCCGCGCGCGATTTGGCCTTTACACGATATTGTCATTAACAATATTGTTAGGTATATATTGCAATACAGAAGTGGCGAGGGGGGGAATATATTGCGCAGTCGTGTGTGCGATGAAGGGGGGAAGTGGAACGCCCAAACAAAGGTGGTGTTTGCAAAGTATCACTGATTCGTGCACAAACGCCTCGACGCAAACGAATATCTTGTAAAGGCCAAAACGTGCTGTGCCTGGACGAGAGTTCGCCCGAGCGTTTGCGCATTCTGACCCTACGTGGGCAATCCCGGATTAGACATTCATTGCCACTCCCTGGATTCAGTGAATCCGGGATTCAATTGGCGAGCGGCACTGGGAAACCCCTTGGATTCCTTTGGATTCACGTACAGGGATTCATAAAATGGGCCAACAAGAATCTGGATTCGGGATTTTTTGTTCGCTGCGCGGATTTCCGACGTAGGTTCTGACAACCAACTCATGGTACCCGTTTTCCCTGTGGCGTACACCTGCCCTCGCCGCATCTTTAAATACTAACCCCGTGCGCCCTTGTGTACAGCCGATCTGCATTCCTGCCTAACTGCTGCGCCGCCCGCGACAGAGAAGATGCTTCGTCCGTGGTCACAGCAGGCGCGACAGCTAACACCACGGAGGGAACAGTCGCGCATCTATGGAATCGGGGTCGTTGTGTTCACATTCACACGGGGAATCTATCGCCCGTCACCCCTCTTCGGGCGTACCTAGGCCTTCCACCTTTACCAGTTTCTAGTCAACCTTGACCTTTACACGATATTGCCATCACCAATATTGTATGGTGTATGGCATGCACAAGGGGGGGTCAGGGGAGGCGTCGTATATTGCACAATAGACGTGCAATAGCATTGCACTAGTGCGGGCAATGCAGGTGGGAGGGGGATATAAAAGGATGACTGATTTGTGCACAAAAGTCTCTAAGTGAAACCATATCTTGTAAAAGCCAAAGTCAACCCTGGAATGCGTAGTTAGATGCTCGCTATCCCGTTCTCCTCTATGGCGCGCAGCCAATCTTCTGCAGAGGAAAGGTGCCGTACTGTACCAGTTGTGCCACTTTTCCTCTAAGCGTTTAGAGGAAAAGTGGCACAACTGGTACAGTACGGCACCTTTCCTCTACAAAACAGCGACTATTTGGGGTTTGACTCCCGGTAGGCCTCGGGTTAACCCGAACAACTGGTACAGTACTGCACGTGTCCTCTACAAAACAGCGACTATCTGGGGTTCGACTCCCGGTAGGCCGCAAGCGGTTAACTCTGCGGCAATCGGGTGAGCGCCTTCTAGAAAGCCGATGTTGTGTAGAGGAAAGGTGTCGTACTGTACCAGTTGTGCCACTTTTCCTCTAAACGCTTAGAGGAAAAGTGGCACAACTGGTACAGTACGGCACGTTTCCTCTACACCGTTGTCCTCTTTGCTGTGCAGCCAATCTTCATCCCTGCAGAGTTGCTGCGGTGTGCAGCCACCCTCCAAGCCCCTCTACCTCTATTAGTCTGCAGTCAATCTTGGAATGCTTAGTTTAGATCTGATCACTTCTAACATGGTGTTCCCTAATGTACAGCCAATCTGTATCCCTGCAGAGTTGCTGCGCTGTGCAGCCACCCTCCTCAGACGCACCAAGCCCGTCTACCTCTATTAGTCTGTAGTCAATTTTAGAATGCTTACTTAAAGGTGCCCTGCAGCTACTAATGAACCACTGGGTAAATTCGCTTTGCTCAGGCACCTGAGCGAGTTTCGACTAAGAGTTTCGTCGTTTTGATTATAGGAAACACGAGAGTCGAATCACTTGGGCGCACAGGGCACCTTTTAGATCTGATCACTACTAACATGGTGTTCCCCTTTGTATAGCCAATCTTCATCCCGGCCGAGTGTAATTACTTTTGGAATGCTTAGTTTTCACTACTAACATGGTGTTCCCTTTTGTTTAGCCAATCTTCATCCCGGCCGAGCTGCTGCGCCGTCCGCCACCCATGCTCCTCGGCTGCACAAAGCCCTTCTATCGTACCTCAATTAGTCTGTAGTCAATTTTGGAATGCTTAGTTTAATTCTGATCACTTCTAACGTGGTGTTGTATTCTTGTACAGCCAATCTTTATCCCGGCCGAGCTGCTGCGCCGCCCGCCACCCATGTTCCTCGGCTGCACAAAGCCCTTCCACCTCTACTACTCTCTGCTCAACCCCGGCGCCGCCGAAATGGCCGGGTCACTCGTCGAAGCATCCGGCGATCGGCTGCGAGTCACTAGCGACCCAAGTCAACGGGACTTTGACGTTCGCTGCTTCCTCCTCTATCTCAATCGGGTGAGCAAACACTTGTGTGTGTGTGTGTGTGTGGCGCGTCTGGTGGTCAGCTACGCGTCACTAGCGACCCAAGTCAGCGGGACTTTGACGTTCGCTACTTCCTCTTTTATCTCAGTCGGGTGAGGAAACACTTGTGTGTCTGTGTGTCTGTGTGTTTGTATGCAAGTGTGTTTATGTCTGTCTGTCTGTGCGGCGTCTGGTGGTCGGCTACGCGTCACTAGCGACCCAAGTCAACGGGACTTTGACGTTCGCTACTTCATTCTCTACCTTGACCGAGTGAGGAAACACTTGTGTGTGTGTCTGTGTGTGTGTGTGTCTGTGTGTGTGTGTGTGTGTATGTGTGTATGTCTGTCTGTGCGGCGTCTGGTGGTCGGCTACGCGTCACTAGCGACCCAAGTCAACGGGACTTTGACGTTCGCTACTTCATTCTCTGCCTTGACCGAGTGAGGAAACACTTGTGTGTGTGTGTGTGTGTGTGTGTGTGTGTGTGTGTATGTATGTGTGTGTATGTGTGTGTGTGTGTGTGTGTGTGTGTGTGTGTGTGTATGTAAGTGTGTGTATGTATGTCTGTCTGTGCGGCGTCTGGTGGTTGGCTACGCGTCACTAGCGACCCAAGTCAACGGGACTTTGACGTTCGCTACTTCCTCCTCTATCTCAATCGGGTGAGGAAACACTTGTCTGTCTGTGTGCCTGTGTGTGTGTGTGTGTGCGTGTGTGTGTGCGTGTGTGTGTGTGTGCGGCGTCTGGCGGTCGGCTAGCGTTATTAGCGACCCGACAGCGGGACAGCGACGTTCGCTATTTCATTCTCTATCTCAATCGGGTGAGGAAACACTTGTGGGTGTGTGGGTGTGTATGTAAGTGTGTGTATGTGTGTCTGTCTGTGCGTCGTCTGGTGGTCGGCTGCGCGTCACTAGCGACCCAAGTCAGCGGGACAGCGACGTTCGCTACTTTCTCCTCTTTCTCAATCGGGTGGGGAAACACTTGTGTGTCTCTCTCTCTCTGTGTGTGTGTGTGTGTGTGTGTGTGTGTGTGTGTGTGTGTGGCGTCTGGTGGTCGGCTATGTGCCAAGTGACCCGAATCAGTGGGACGACGGCATTCGCGACTTCCTTTTCTACCTCAATCGGGTGAGTACACGCGTATATCGATGTGTGAATCTGTGTGTGGCGTCTGATGGTCGGCTATGTGATAAGTGGCCCGAGTCAGCGGGATGGCAACATTCGATATTTTCTACCTCAGGGGTGGACCCGTAGCTGCTCGTTTGTTGATACTGATTTTTTCAAGATGTTCCACTGTCGGATTCCTCCGCACTGTGTTCCTGGAGTACCTGTTCCCTGAACCCCTTTGCGTGTCCTCGTTAGGACACGTAACTAAAGAGGACAAGTGTCGTACTGTAGCGGTTGTGCCACTTTTTCTCGAAGTGCTTAGAGGGAAAATGGCACAACTGGTACAGTACGGCACTTTTCCTTTTTAGTACCTCAGCGCCATGGCGCTAGAGTTGGAGCTACACACTGAGCTGCTCAGAGCGCTGCTTTGTCTGTTCTGTTCACTATATATTGTAGAGGACAAAAGACCACTCTGCCAGCTGTCCTCTAAGCGCTTAGAGGACAACTGGCACAGTGGTCTTTTGTGCCTACCGGGAGTCGACCCCCAGATAGTCGCTGTTTTGTAGAGGACAAAATACCACTTTGCCGGTTGTCCTCTAAGCGCTTAGAGAACAACTGGCAGAGTGGTATGCTGTCCTCTACATATATATATATATATATATTACTGTTCCCCCAATTCAATCCCTTATACGGTTCCGCCTCATTCAAACAGGATGCGTACCGCGACGCCGAGGCGCTACAAATAGATGTACACACCGTGCTGCTCAGAGCGCTGCTTTGTGTGTTCTGTTCACTTTGTATATATATTACTGTTCACCCAATTCAATCCTCCTGCTAGTTCCTCTAGTGGGCAGCAGGCTTGAGAGCAGAAGCGCAGCGCTGGGCGGCAGCTTTGGGGCGGCGATGACGACTTTGACTATTAAACTTCGTTACCCCGTTGCTCGCTCTGTGTTCGTGTGAGTGGTTTGTTCTGCTGTCGTGTGCGTGTGCGTGTGACCTGTTGATCCTTTTACACAGGATACGTACCGCAACGCCGAGGCGCTGCCGATGGATTTGCAGACCGAGTTGATGGGCGCGCTGCTTTGTGTGTTGTGTTCACTTTATGTATGTATTACTGTTCCCCCAATTCAATCCCTTATACGGCTCCGCCTCGTTCAAACAGGATACGTACCGCAACGCCGAGGCGCTGCCGATGGATTTGCAGACCGAATTGCTCAGAGCGCTGCTTTGTGTGTTGTGTTCACTTTATGTATGTATTACTGTTCCCCCAATGCAATCCCCCATACGGTTCCGCCTCGTTCAAACAGGATACGTACCACAACGCCGAGGCGCTACCGATGGATTTGCAGACCGAGTTGCTCGGGGCGCTGGAATCTGGCGCTGTGTTGCTGCTAGTACACGAGCGGAGAGAGGACCAGGGCGGAGTGGACTTCGAGCAGGTGTGCCCAGCAGTGTGTGTGTATGTCTGTCTCTGTGTGTATAGATGGATAGATAGATAGATAGGTACACGCAGATAGATAGATAGATAGATGGATGAATAGATAGATATTTTTATATGCATTCCTCTCTCTCTCTCTATATATATATACGTATATATATCGATCTAGATAGATATATACATATGTAGAAAGACATAGATACAGATAACGATACAGATGGAGATGGATAGATATACATATAGGTAAGTAGGTGGACAGACTGAAATCGGTCTAACCGTGCGAACGCCGCGGCCTCTGGTTGATATCGATATCTCTATCTGTCCATCTACCTACCTGTCTATGGATATATAGACACATCGATTTAAAGGTGCCCTGTGCACCTGAATGATTCGATCTCGAGTTTCTTGTCATCAAAACGACGAAACTCTTAGTCGAAACTCGCTCAGGTACCTGAGCAAAGTGAATTTACCCATAGCGATTCATTAGTAGCTGCAGGGCACCTTTAAAGGCGCACTCCTTTTTATCCGTTGCGCCGCGGGCACTGGCGGGCGTGTACACGCCATATCGGTATGTGTCTTGACACCTCTCAACAGGTTGGATGTTAAGTGGGTGGAGAGGACAAACGGTCACTCTGCCAGTTGTCCTCTAAGCGCTTAGAGACCAACTGGCATAGTCACTTCTTATCCTCTACAAGACTGACCCTGGCTCAGTTATAATTGATATTCTAGCCGACCCTCCCACTTATTGCGCCAGCATTTTGGAGTTGTGCCAGAGAAAGACGCAAAGCTGCTGCAGGAGCGCTCAGAAACGCCCGCGAGAAATCGTTAAAACGCCCCAAGGCGAGAAGGACCCCGAGGCCGTGCTCGGTATGTGGCTCCCCGTGCCTCTGCCGACGCCGCAAGCGCTGCCTGATCGGGGCGCGCTTTGGCCGTTGGCCGTTGGCGTGGAGAAAGATTTGGGCGGTATCGATGTTTGACCTTGCGGTATAGTTTGTTGCTCTCTGTGTGGGTTGACCCATCCGCCGAGCATATATGTTTCGCCCGAATCTCCCGTTGTGAAAGCGCAAACTTGCAGTCGACCCCCCGTTCGTAACCAACAGAGAAGATGCTTCGTCCATGGTCACAGCAGGCGCGACAGCTAACACCATAGTGAAGAACAGTCGCGCATCTAGGGAATCAGGCTTGTTGTGTTCACATTCACACCGGGAATCTATCATAACCCTTGCCCAGGTGATTGCTCGGACGCCGCGGCCGCTGGTGGATATGCATGTATCCCTGTAGCTATTTGTCTATCTATCTCTGCTATCTATCTATCTATCCCTGCTACTGTACCTATCTATCTATCTCTGCTAGGTCAATTCACAAGAGGGCGGATGTGAGTGGGAGACCGACCCTGGCGTTATCCTTTAAATCCGACACGGGACAGGCCAGTCCAGTGTTAGGGGATGCGTCCATTCTACGCAGGCTCCTAGCCTGAGCCGGCTCCTGGCTGAGCGCGGTCTATCGCCGTCGGGGGTGGTCAACGCCCGATGCCGGGATAACTGCCGTGAAGGGCTGTTACCGGCGTCTGCTGTGACGAAATCCTTGCTTTGGTGATCGCAGCAGACGCCGTGCTCACTTGTGGAGATCTACATATATATATCCATCCATCTATCTAGGTATATATGGATTGATTGAGATCGAAAGATAGAGATAGATACATGGGCGGGAGACCGATGTCGCACTTCGTGCCCAGGCGATTGCCCGGACGCCGCGGCCACTGGTGGATGCGGGGTTGTATATCCCTCTATCAATCTATCTTTACTAATAGATAGATCGATATATCGATAGATGTAGGAATAATCCGCTACCTCTTGCTTAGGTGATCGCCCGGACGCCGCGGCCACTGGTGGATGCGGGCCTTTACAAGACCATTGCAACAGCAGTGCACGGCGGCAAACACCTCGCCGTCTCTCTTCGGCTACTGGTACGTACCTGCATATACTATACAAGAAAGTGAGAACCCACTTTGCATTCCGTTTCATCTTCACATATGCATGCTTTCGTGTCTTTGATTATGTTTTGGTTGCAACAGCAGTGCACGGCGGCAAACATCTCGCCGTCTCTCTTCGGCTACTGGTACGTACCTGCATATGCTATACAAGAAAGTGAGAACCCACTTTTCATTTCATGTTTCATCTTCACAGAAACAAAGAAACAACGCCCGAGCCCTGGCGCAGGCGCAAACAATACACTATACAAGTAACTAGGCTACCCCATAGGGGAGCCTGCTAGGCATATGCGACCTGTTGATTTTTTTACTACACCCACCGACCGCATTTAGACGTCTCGCTGCAGATGTTAGTGCGCGAGATGCATCTGCCTTTTCCTTCATCTTAAAGGTGCCCTGAAGCTACTAATTAACCGCTATGGGTAAATTTCGCTCTGCTCAGGTACCTGAGCGAATTTCGACCAAGAGTTTCGTCGTTTTGATTATAGGAAACTCGAAGTCGAATCACTTAGGCGCACAGGGCACCTTTAAACCTGCTATTGTTGTGGTTCCCTTTTTGGGTTGCGACGGCGGTGCATAGTTGGCGTCGAATTGTGACTGTGGACGGGGGGTTAAGGGTTAACCCCTAACCCAACTATGGCTTTGGCGGCCTGCCTCTCCACGTAGTAAATGAAGCTTAACTACCACCCCCACCCATACTGTAGTCTTCTTATAGCTGGACCAGGTCTAACTACGCACTCCATTTCACCGTGCCCTGTCTCGCACAGTTGGATCAGATCGGCTTCGAGCCGCGCTCCAAGAACGCGTCTAGCAGTATATAAGTAGAGTACTGTTTGCGCCTGCGCCAGTGTTAGGGCCTTTATTTACCATTCAAGCATCGTTGCGCCGTTGCTCGCTCTGTGTTCGTGTGAGTGGTTTGTTCTGGTGTGCGTGTGCGTGTGCGTGTGACCTGCCTATGGGGTAGCCTAGTTACTTGTGTAGTGTATTGTTTGCGCGTGCGCCAGTGTTAGGCCTTTGTTTCTTTGTTTCTGTGACCTGTTGATCTTTTGATGAGAAAGCAGTGGCAAAGGCCCCTGTCACTAATTAGCCAAGCGTTGGCCCTAATTTGGTACCGTGCCCTAACTTGGTACTGCCTTCGCTTGAGCCCCCCGCGCACACATTTCGAGCCCTGAAAAGCTGTTGGCAAGCGAGGGATGGGCTCCCGTACTGCCCGGTAACGAGTCGCGGATCGTCCGGCGCAGCTATCGATCGTGCTGGCGAAGAGTACCAAGTTAGAGCACGGTACCAAATTAGGGCTAACGCTAACTACTCACCCCGCCCCACCGTGTTCCCTTTCTTTCTTCAGCTTGATCAGATCGACTTCGATCCGCCCTCCAGGAACCCCTCCAGCATGAGATCGCCCCCCTCCAGCATGAGATCGCAGTGGATGAAAACCACCATCGCCCGCATGCTCGTCCCGCCCGAGCGCAGCGACAGCAGCGTCGGCGTCCGCTCCGTCGCCAACAGGGCCTTGGTAAGGGCACGCGTGTCAGAATCTGGGCCCGACAGCCCTACCTGGGTAGAGAGGGTCGCGGCCGTCTCCCCTTTCGCGGCCGTTTCCCCTTTCATCTTTCCCACCATGCCTGCGGTTCACCCAGCGAGAAACTCTCATCATCAGGCGGAACAAGCCGCGGCTGTCTCGCCCTCCGGGGCAAGGTCTTCCGCCTTGCCCCCGCCGTTGCCCCCACCGGGGCGGGACACCAATCCCGACGAGGCAACTCGGGTTTAAAGGTGCCCTGTGCGCCTACGTAATTCTCAGGACGTATCTCTTATTCAACGTGTACTCATGACTTTGCTGCTGCGACTCGTAATGAACGACGGTTTCAGTTTCGACTTTTCAATCGCTTGTTCCGAGTTCTTCCGGGTTTCATGGGTGAATCGCTGGTGATCGTCGTCAGAAGTTCAACAACACGTAACAACACAGTAACAACACAATCGCTCATGTACATGAGCAAAGCGAATTTACACATGGCGGTTACTTAGTAGCTGCAGAGCACCTTCAAGCGGACGGGCCCGGCCCGATCCTGCAGGCAAAGTCGCCACTCAGCCGGGCTGCGGCAGAGGTCTAGGCTAGCCCTCCTGCGGTGGCAGCCAGCGAAGGTGGCGTGCGCGTCCACGCCGATAACGTCTAGGAAAGTCGGCCCTAACCTAGATCCTGAAACGGTGGGTGTTTACGTAATAAACGGCTTGAACATAGCCTAAACATCCCTGTTCCATTGTAGGTTCCAGGTTAGGGACCGACCTCTTAAGGCCGCCTGGGTTGGGCGTAATCTCCCTACCTCTCTCTCTCTCTCTCTTTCCTGATCTATGCCTGTGCACTCTGCACTGGGCCGTACCGGGTCCCAGGGGCGGCTGCCCCTTCCCCCGGAGCCCGGAGACTGTTCATTTGTTGGCCACGCTGCTTAGTCCCAGCTGTGGCGTCTCACTTGTGCTACTCTAGCGTTGTGCGGTACCGTCTGTCCTTCCATGTCTGGTGGCAGGCTCCCTACTATTTGCCCGCACGTGTGCAAGCGAGCGAGCATCATGCTGTCGTGTGTTCGGTAGCGATATATATGTTTATATTTGTATGAAATGTTTTGGAACGTGGACATCGTGGCTTAGGCGGCTGTGTCGCTCTCCGTATGTGGGTGCGCGGTGCCACACGCAGTCTTCGTCTTCTGCTGCTGTGCGCAGTGTGCGTCGCATCACACGTCTGCTCATGGCTCATGGCTATACTTTTTGGGCACGGCGGAGAGCTCCGTTTATATATGGCCACATCCCACGACAGACGAGACGACGTGACATTCATTTCGTTATTATACGTTATACATACCTGTACGTGTAAAAAAAAGGCGCATGTCCCTCTCGTGCATATATTATTGAATCAGCTTTCGCTCGGTCACACCGTCACTATCACGGCTATCACATGTGGGAACGGTTGTTGCTTTACTTGTTATAATTATTATGAAAATTATGATGAAAGTGAAAGAAAGTATACGTTGAGATCCGTTTCTTATTAAATGGTTTGTCATATGTTTTGTCGTGCTGTATCATGTGTTATCACATTATGTTATAATATAATAAGGTTTTATAATGTTAATGGTTAATGTTTAATGTTTAACACAAATACAAATCTACACTTTTTGGTCGCGTTGATTATGCATGGCATGGATTATAGATTACTGAAAACTCTCTTGCGTCAGCAAGCTGGTTATGCGGAGCAAGGTCGAGGCGAGCGCAGGAACGCAAAACCAGCCGCGTCTATTTTTAGAATAGTGACGTCGCCTAACTTCGCACTTCGCGAAGCCTCGAATCAAGCAAGGCCAAGGCATCGTTCAGGCAGCACTCGGGGCAGCCACAGGTTGACCCTCTGACACCCTTCGCCGCACCTGTTGTGGTGAGATGGACCGGAGGTCGCATCGTCAACCTCTCTGTGGGGGTTCTGATTCTGATTCTTGTCATGTGTGTGTGTTTTCTGTGAGAGGGGCAGGCCTAGGGGGCCTGCCCGGGGTTGCGCGGGTCCGCCGTCTGGGGCGTGCCAGAAACCTTCCCACCCCCTCGTCGCGATGGGGCGAGGAGAAGAGGTTGAGGCACGGCACCTGAGGGCGGCGGACCCTCAAGAGAGTTTAGAACCCCACACAACACAGCGATCCGCAGCAGCAGCAGCGGCCTCCTAGCGGGCATAAGCTATAGCTATAGCTTATGCTTATACTTATATGATGTGCTAGCGTCGTATAACAGATTACATAAAAAAAAAATTGTGTGTCCCTTGTGTGTCAGGATCGTGATTATGTGATGGATACTGGATTATATAGAACAATGATATTAGGATGGATTATAGTAGTTACAGGGGTTAAGTTTAAGTCTAAAATAGCATGCAACAAATATTTCATATAAAAAAAGGGTTAACTCGTTATCGTGTGGATTATAAAGAATAATAGGCTTAACCCATTTTCTGATAATTCACACTATAACGCTGTACGCTGTTATAATACACTATAGTACGTGTATATATATGATATAATCCTGGTGGCACACTGCTTCAAAAATCTTTTAAGATTAGAAGCTGGGTACCCAGCCCTCAGATGCCATAATTTGGAGGACCCACCCACCCCAGCGACCTGAAAAGATACCGCCGGGATTTGGTCTCGTCGGAATTATTATCCGAGACCGAAATAATTTTTCTGCTCGAGACAAAAGGCCAGCAACCAGCAAGCAGCTTCAGAGCGGCGTGCGGTCAAGGAGGACGAGCTGCCCGCGGAGCTCG
>Ga0209491_10010375_pt1 | contig 11209 bp, 12 predicted proteins | sample BON02_FD_187213 | JGI IMG/M metagenome (GOLD analysis project Ga0209491, IMG submission 187213) | Freshwater microbial communities from Lake Bonney liftoff mats and glacier meltwater in Antarctica - BON-02 (SPAdes) (version 2) | ecosystem: Environmental > Aquatic > Freshwater > Ice > Glacier...
CTTGGCAGCTCCCGCTTGCAGCGGTCGGTCCGCGAGGCCGATGAGGTGGATGTGACTCGCTTTTACCGAAAGCAGTGCGACCGACTTGTCTCGAGTGTGGAGGGCCTCCAATCGTGGCGGGCTACCAGTGGCAGCAAGGAGGTGGCCGCGGCTTCGGGCCACTCGACCACAATCCCCCTTCAACGCGTGCACGCGCACGAGTCGGAATCGGAGACGAGCTGCTACGGGGGTCTGGAGGAGGAGAGAGTCCGTCGTTACCGTAAGTGATGGTCGAGTTTACTACTTAGGTTCCCAAAGAGGTTTGTTTAAGCGCGGTACACAACAAACCTTTGACTAATTCTTCCCTTTCCTCTCTCTCCAATCCACACTCACAGGCTCCGCATCCGACATGAAGGCGTTGGTTGGCATGGTGAATGAGGACTTGGGCTCGGCTCCCTCGGCTGTCGCGGACACGGCGTTGACAAAGCAGGTACAGAAGCTTCTGGCAAGCCTCGAGGCGTCTCCCGAAAGTCGGCGCCTAGTGAGCAGCTCCTTCTCCGTGCTCCGGTTTTACGTGTCCCATGAGCCCGATGCCTGCATTATCCTCACAACCCCCGAGGCAGTGCGCATCCTCTTTGACGCCATGCAGGCGCACGCGGACGAGAACGAGGTCATGGAAGACGGCTTGTTGATTTTTATGGGGCTGACCAAGGAGGCCAAGGACCGCGATCTGATCAGGCGCGCCTTGCCAGTCTATGTGTTGGAGATGCTGTCAACCTTCCAGGCCCGCATCGACCAGGGCAGCCCGGGCCATCGGACGCTTGGGTCCTTGAGCCGGCGGCTGAGTGGTGGGGGGGGCGTCAAGAGCACATTCTAGCTTAGTTTGGCAGGAGGCGAAATCGCTCCGAGCTGGTTCAAGTTTGACAAGCAGAAAAAGAAAGTGTGCATCATATTTTGGTTTGATTGAAATAAAAAGCAGCACAACAAGTTTTGCATAAAGAAACACACATCATGACAGAACAAGATCTGGAAGAGGTCGAGATGTAACGTTGTTTTTGATTGCTGTTTTGCCTGGGGACATTCTTTGTTCTTTATCATCTTTTTTTGGTTGGTCAATTTTAATCATGCTGCAAGTCTCAGAAATTCTAACCCATTGAACGCTTGATGCCGCGCTTTCTATGTACACTAACAAAAAAGATCTTTCCCTGTTGGACTTCGGTTTGTTTTTGTCTAATCAATCCACCACCCTAATGCTTATCAGAACGGACTGCTAATGCCGCGCTTGCCCAACGCCACGAAATCCTTGCTTCCCTCCCCTCCTCGCGGTGACGCCTTGCTCGGCGATCGCTTAGCATGGCTGCCTGCGCCGGTTCCTCCGCTGCTGCTGCTGCCACTGCCACTCCTGGTGCCGCTGGTCCCACTGCGATGGCTACCGCCTGGTTCGCTAACGTGAGCGGTGCGCGCGGCCGTTCCGTCACTCCGCTTAGCGGGCCAGGCGACCTTCTTATAGGCCGGGCTGCCCGAGAGCAGACTGTTCGGGTCGGGATTGGCGTGCTGCTGCTGCTGCTCCTCCTCTTCGTGGTCCTCCTCCTCCTCTTCCTCCTCGTGGTGGTGATGTGGGTGATCGTCTAGCATGACATAGCTGCTCTCACTCTCTGGATCAGGTGAGGGCGAGCGGGGCGAGACGGCCGAGGTGGAGGAAGAGGTAGGGGAAGGAGAACCGGACCGATGATGCTGCTGCGGCGGCTGCTGCTGCCGGTACTGCTCCTTCACCGGCGCCACAGCGATGGCCGGCGCCCGCCCAAGAAGCCCAGCAGCAGATGTCGCGGGGAAGAGTGCCGCGAGAGCAGGCACGCGGGCAGGGGAGGGCAAGGGTTGGACGGTGATCTTGCGAATGGTACGAACCACGGCAGAAGGGGGCTGCTCAACTTCCAAGTTGGGCAGTCCTGCGTTCGCCGCATTCAAGATCCAGTCCAAAAAGCAAAAGCGGGCACGCGCCTCGTTAAAGCGCTCGGGCAAGAGCACGGCGCACGCGACTTGCTCGAATTGCTGGTTTTGCGGCAGGCCTCGCACCAGCAGGTGTCGGAGCAGCTCTCGCCGTGCCTCGACACGCGCCAGGCGGACTTCAGCCAACGAGACGAGTCGACCCTCGATCCCTTCCCCCTCGGGTCCCACCGGGCCGGCCACGTCCATTTGGTCACTACTGCCATTGCTGCTACCACTGCTGCTACTACTTCTACTGCTACTGCTGCTGCTACTACTGCTGACTCGGAGGAGGCCGGTGCTGCCGCCGACGGCGCAAAAGGAGAGCAGCTCAGGGTCCGGCTCCTCCAAAAAGATGTGCGACGGCTGGAGGGTGCCCCGGCCCGGGTAGGGGCGCGTGCGGATGGCGCTTTGCAGTGCTAACAACGCCTTGGGCACCTTGGCGCGGAAGTCCGTGGGCGCCGCCAGCCCCAAGCCCCCAAGCCCGCCCAGAGCACCACCCGCCAGGGCCGTGGCCGCCACGTCCTCGTCCATCACCCGCCGATAATCCAACCCCGTCAAGCGCCGGAAGCGCGCCTCCAAACGTGCCAACTCACGGGTCAAGAAGTCCTTGGGGTCGCGGGCAGGGGAGAGCATAGGCCGCAAGTCCCAGCCCTCCGGTTCGCAGTACAGGCGGGCCAATCCCAAATTGAGGTCATCATTCTGGCTGTAGTTCAGCACAAACTTAAACACTGATTGGTCCACCCCGCCCGCTGACGGCAGCACCCCACGCGGCGGTGGCGGCGGTAAGGTGGGCCCGGTCTCGGCAGGGGGCGCGGCAAGTGGACCGATCCCCTGCAACAGTGGTGGCTGCGGCAGCAGCGAGGCGGCCTGGTCGTGGCCCAGGTCCGGAAAGCTGCTGGAGGCGGCGGCGTTGATGCTGCCGCTGTGGGTGCTGCCACTACTCCTGCTGCCTTTACTACTGGTGGTGCTGCTGCTGCTGCTGCTACTGCTGGCGCTGCTGGAACTACTGGCCGTGGGAGTGCTAGGCGCGGTAGGGGGGAAGAGACCCGAGGGAGGGAGCGGGATCATGGCCGTGGTCAAGGAGGGGGTGACGGCCGCTGTTGCCGACTGGTACTGGCAGCTCATGAGGTAATAGAGGGCCCAGGCCAGGCGGTGATAGCGCGCAAAGTCGACCTGGTGGACGTAGAGGCTGAGGTAGACCACGTTGTTTTGGAGGGTGGCCTCGGCCTCGCCGTTGATCTCCATGCCCAGCGCGCGGAAGAGCGCATTCATGGTCGGGAGGTTCTTGACCGTCTTGTCACAGCGCGCCATTGAAATTTGATCCTCGAACACCACCTTCAACGGCAGCCCCTCCATGCGCTCGGGCCGGCCAAACGCCTGACGGTAGGCCTCCCGGTCCGCGGGCGGCACCTCGTAAGTGCTGAGCACGTCCTCCATTTTCTGGGCCGCCGCCCCCACGCACATGGTCAGGATCTCCTCCGCAAACTCAGGGATGCGGTGGTTGATGCCCCCCCGCTCCGCCTCATAAAGCCGCAAGGCCTCCAATGCCGCCTCGTCGCCCGCGAAGCCCGAGTTCGGCCCGTTGGCCCAGGCCCAGAAGTCCTGCGGGTCTTGATGCACCAGCGGGATGTAGTGGTCGTACTGCAAAAACACGAAGATGGGTGGCGCGGCCGGCCCGGTCCTATTGCTACTACTGCTGCTACTGCTGCAGCTGCCAGTGACCGTCCCTTCCCCTTCCTGCCCCGCCTCATCAGCAGCGGCAAGTGGAGAGGCGGGCAAGCAGCAGTCCTCGGGGTCGTGGCGCAGAGGGAGGAAGAGGCCACCTTGGAAGCCCTCGGCCAGGATCATAATGGGCCGACGGAGGGCGTTGGCCAGGGCCGCCACGTGGATCTCCTCCAGGTACTGCGCAGGCCCACGCATCTCGCCTTCAGAGGGCCGGGCCTTCTCCACCGCTTCTTCCAAAAACGTGGGCGTCCACCTGCATCGGCCCGTCCTGCTGTTGTCAAAGTCCCGCATCTGCGTGGCCGCCTCCCGCATGCTCTTCTCCCGGTCCGTCAGCCCACGTGCCGCCGCCTCCTCACCCGCCGCTTCCAAACGCGGCAGAAAGCGGGCCTTGTCCTGCTCGGTGACGAAGCCAGCCTGCTGATAGAAGGCGGCGTGATCGCGGAGCTCCTTGTGCGCGGCCCACCGCAGGGCATCGTAATAAAGCTGCGAGCCCGTCAACGCCGTGGACACGGCATGTACCAAGCAAGAGCCGTCGCCATCCACCCACACGGGCCGCAGATTCACATTATGATCCCGGAGCACGCGCAGGCACTGCCCCTCCTCCTCGTCCAGCGGCTCGGTCGGATGCCGCACCACGGGCTCGTCGGCCGGTGGCCTAGGCTCGAACGGAGTCCACCGCAAGCCCGCCACCACGTACTCACGCCGTTCCAGGTCCTTGAGCAGGGTCTGGCCCTGGTACCATAGCTTGATCTCGTCCCAATCCATGAGCACCGTCGAACGCACCGTCTTGAAGCCCGGCGCAAAATTGGTTGGCTTTAGGCGAAAGTCGAAGCGGCCTAGCGCCTCGGCTGGGAAGGGCTGCTGGTGCTGCTCCCCATCGCTCCCTTCGGACCCGCCCTCGTTCGGCTGGATTGCTGCGTCGTCGGGTAGCGGAGGTTGTTGCTCCTGTTGCGCAGGGGCGGCGGCATTGGCGGCACTGGTGGTGGTAAGGGGGGCAGCAGCAGCCTCGCGAGAACATGGTGGTCGCTCGGCCCCGCCGCTGCCACGACTGCTATTGCTTACTGCGGACCCGGTGCACTCGCCGTCATCGTAGGTGTCTGCATTGACACATAAACCTAGGTGGGATGGAGAAAGATGGGGGGGGAAAGAGGAAAAAGTCAGTTTATGGAAGGGAAAGGCGAGAAGCAAGGATGGGCACACACACAGTGTCCAGCGTGCCATGAGGCATTGTCCCCCTCGAACCACGACTGTAGGCACTTCAAAAAAGAAGCTGATGGAGTACACATGCAGTTGTGCGACAATTCGCAGCATAAGAGGGTTCATATCATGGTGGAGGAGTACGAGGTTCATCAATGTGTGTGATCCCCTTTTCTTCCTGCCCCATGACCACAGACTACAAGCCCGCCCCGTCCACAACGCGCTCTTGGGGGTGATGAATAAGATGCAGAGAGACACGACAACACACGCGCGAGGGATTGTTGTCTGGTTATGCTTACAAAGGGGCCGGGTGGTTGCTTTTCTGTTCCTTCCCCCCGTGAAATGCGCGCCGCCCACGCTTTGACAACACTCCCCTTTCCACATCCCTCCAATACACAAGCACAAAAGGTGTACGTACCGAGGACGAGGTCACTGTAGGACAGCGTCATGGCGTAAAGGCGGCCTCGGCCCGGCGGCAAGCAGCACTTTCCCCTCCTGCTTGTGACTTGTTCCTTGTTGGATAGGCTGTCTGTGTGTTGTGTCGGGGAAAAGCGTTAGCTAGGACCCCGCCCGGGGAAATGAGGCAAGCCGCGGCTTGCCAGGGTGATGATGGTGCCGCTTCACAGCATGGCATAGCCTGGATGCTAGGGACTGGGGACTGGTTTGCTAGAGTGCATAGCATGCACTCTAGCAGGGAAAGGCGCGAAAAGATTTTGGAGGCCTTTTAAATCACTTGAAAGTCATCATCATCGTCATCAGCTGCCTCGCTCTTGTCGCGTTTCTCATGCTGGATGCTCGTCTTTCCACTCACTGGCCATGCCCCTCTTTGAAAAGCACACACCCCTGCCCAGGTCCTCGTCCACGCAAGCACGCCGTCTTCCGCCTCTGTATGATGCGCCGCTGTGCTGCATTTGTGCCTCCGCCTGGTCCGTGTTCCCAGGGTGGGTGTCCCATGCCCCATGCCCCTTCTTCTGTGCTTCTGTGCTCGTCGCCCATGCATGGCCTGGCGCTCCACTTCTCTTCGACCACGCCCACCCAATCAAGCCACCCCACGCGCACGGCCTTGCCCAGCAGCAGGCGCGGGTACAGGGTTTCATTGTGTGGCTGCGCCCACCTCTTCCCACGCGCGGGGCCGGGAGCACAGGACGCAAGACGTGGTGTTCTTGCTCTTTGTTCTGGTTCCACCAAAAACACCCGCCCGCGCCGCGGGTCTCAAACAATACGCGTACTCCACGACCACGTCTCACATGCACATCATTCCCTTTCCTCTCACCACAGCACCACCTCTCCCACTCTTTGTCAACATGGCTGACGCTTTCAAGCTCCAACTCTCCAAGCTCCGCACCTGGCTGGACAAGTACCCGGTCATGAAGACCGTGGAGGAGAAGACCCACGTGCCCAAGGAGTACGCCATCTGCGGGGCGGGTTTCCTGGTCTTCCTCTTCCTCCTCTTCAGCAACGGCGCCGGTTTCCTCTGGTGCGTGGGAGGAGGGGGTGGGGGGGAGGGAGGGCGGCACGTTAAATGTCGAAGATATGTCCATATTCATGTTGGAAGCAGTTGTCGAGTGTGTGTATTCACCTTTATACACACCCACACAGCAACGTGATCGGCTTCCTGTTCCCGGCCTACTACTCCTTCAAGGCGATTGAGAGCTCTAACAAGGAGGACGACAAGCAGTGGTACGTGTCTTGGGGAGGAGGAGGGGAAAGGGGGGATATGGGAACGGATTGCGATGCAAGAGAGAGAGGAGAAAGGATGGAGATAATCGCACATTTATGTCAGAGATTGTATTTATTTCAACCATGGGCATGGTTGCTGGAGCATAGTAGTGTGCCAAGGCGGTCGATCGATGTATCTCTCTTCCCTGCTTTATGCGCCTCTTTCTAATGACCCCTCTTTTTCTTTCCTCTTCCTTTTCACTCAACAGGTTGGTGTACTGGGTGGTGTACTCCTTCTTCACCATCATCGAGGCTTTCGTCTCCGTCATCCTCTACTGGTAAGGAGGAGGGGAGGGAGGGAGGGAAGGGAAAGGGAGGGTGGTGGCTCCATCTTTTTATACGATACCCGTCACTCACCACCACTCTCTCCCCCTCCCTCCTCTCCCTTCCTTCCATAGGATCCCCTTCTACTACGCCTTCAAGCTGGCCTTTTTGGTGTATCTGGGCTACCCCGGCTGGAACGGCGCCACGCTCATCTACAACAACTTCCTCAAGGGCCTCCTGCACAAGTACGAGTCCGCCGTCGACACCCACCTGGACGCTGCCAAGGTCTCGGCCACGGCCGCCGCCAACGACAGCCAGAGCAGCGGCGAGACCGACATCAAGAAGCAGAATTGAATCGCTCCTCGATGAGAAGGGGAGGGGGAGGAGGAGGAGGAGGAGGAGGAGGAGGGGGGATGGAAGAGATAATAGGGCGAGAGCAAACGAGAAGCAGCGTTCGAGTGAAGTCAGTATGTACAGAGGCAGCACGCAAGAGAGAGAGAGCGAGAGAAAGAGACACCGGCAACACCACCATCCGTCATCACACAACACACACATAGCGCCCCGCGGGCCTGCGTGCATGTTGTCTTCACACGCCAAGCAATAGAGAGAGTAGGGGCGCTTTTTCATCCTGCATCCCTTCCTTCATAAGGAGAGAGTGGAGGGTTGTAAGGCGTTCTTATATATCACGTTGCAGTCACCACCAGCACACTTTGGTTTTTGTTCTCGTTCTGAAATTATCACCACAGTCGGTTCTCATTATCTAGTAGTACTAAGCAGCAGCAGCAGCAGCAGCAGCAGCAGCAGCAGAGACGTGCGACACATATGAAAACAGTTCCGTCCACGCGAAGCGAAGAAAGACACATTTTTGTTTGACACTTCGGGGGAAAGAAAAGAAGAAGGGCAGTCAGTCTATATATAAGGAAAGGCGCATCCCTTCTTTCTCCTTTTTCCTCCTTCCACCCCCTGCATGACCTACGCAGGCTGCTTGCCCTTCCTATTTCCTTCCCTTTTCTTCCGAAAGCAAGGAGGGAAGGGAGAGGCGACAGTCGTGTGTCGCTGCGGGGGGGAGGGAAGAATAAAGAGGATGAGAGAAGTGCCGAGGCCCTAGCAGCCCTTTTACCCCTCTAGTTCCTATCTCTATCTATGTATCCTGTGCTGAGGGGAGTTCTTGATATTTCCATACCTCTCTTTTGTGGTTATACGTGTACGGAAGGCCGTTCTCTTCTCTTGTGTTTTGTTGTCCTTTTCCCGCTTTTCTTCTTCCTTTTCGTGTGCGAGTGTGTTGGCAAGACCTAGGAAGAAAAAAGACCAACAGGAATGCTCCGGAAGCGAAGAACGATCGAAACAAAAAAAGAAACAAGAGAAATGACGATACCTTTTTCCTTCCCGCTTCTTCTCAAATATATGGCTGATTGCTGTTTGCTCTTCTTTATTTCGGCTTACTCGCTATCAGCTTTCCTTTTCTTACTGTACTCCTCTCCCCTTTATGCTTCGCTGTTCTTCTCTACCGCTGCCTTTCGTCCGTCCGCTCCCGACGACGAACAGTAAATGTACATGTTTCAAAAACCCACACTTCCTCCCTCCCTCCCTCCCTCCCTCCTTTCTCTTACGAAGACGGATAATCAGGATCAGGGTGATTTTCCTTGATGTGATCTGTCAATTCTCGTGCCAGGCCCAAGCGCCGCATCAACCGGGCATACTGCTCCACCCGCAAGTGACTCCGCAACCCAAACGGCAAGGCAAACCCCTCCTCATCACACACCTGCAGCACCTTGGCAATCGGCAAATCATGCGACGCCGCCAACTCCCGCAAACTATCCCAAGTATACATGTCATACATGATCGCGTGGTCCCACCCATGCATCGCCTCCAGCAACGCAAACGCCTGCTCTCCATCAATCAAATCCCCCATCCTTGCCGTCCATTGAATAGGCGGCACCACCCCAAAATTACACAACGCGTCCCCTACCCACGAAATAGGTACTTGGTACGAGCGCGCCACTTCCTCCACCGTCAAGCAAGTGAAATCATACCGGTCCTTAGTGGCGGCAGCCCGGGCTTTCCGCTCCTCGGGCTTCGAGAAGGTCTCCGTGTAAGTGTCCGGGTCGTCCCGACTGAAGTTCAGCAGCCACTCATCCTCTTCCTGCAGGCGCTTCTCCTTCTCCGCCTCCGTCTCGGGTGCTGCTTCCGGTGTGTCTTGAACGTCGTCCTTCCCAAACTCGGACGTAAAAAAGGGGTTCTTGGGGTCAAACGCAGAGCCCGCCCCTGCCGAGCCTGATGTGTCGTTGGCTGGTCGGGCCGTGCTACTGTCACCGCCGCGCAGGACATCGCCACGCAAGCCCTTCTTTGACGTGGGTTTCTTCTTGTTGGAGGAAGCCGCGGCCACGGCCGTCACGACCAACGCACGCTTGCCAAAGCTGCGGGGGGTGCTGCTGGCGGGAGTCCTAGCACTTGCAGCACTGCTGCGGCATGATGACGAGGAGGGCAGGCAGGAAGAGGAGGGCAAGGGGAGAAAGGCGCTGGCCTCGGGCGCGATGCTGCTGGCCAGGAGCGCGGCTATCAAGGCGACGGACAAGGTGGTGGTCATGGTCTTGGTGGTACCGCGTCTGCTACTACTGCTAGCACGTGGTGCTGCTTGTTGTAGTTGGTGGTGTATGGTGGTTGACTGCTGACTGATTGAACGAAGCGAAGCAGGCAGAATTTTGGGGGCCCGCGCAGTAATCTGTGGAGGGCAAAGAGCGGAGGAGCGGTGAGAGGTGTGGGACATGCACGTGCTTGCAGAGTATGACAAGGGGCATGCAAATAGACAAGGAATCGGAGCACATTCGTGTGTGGTGTTCCGAGAGGCAGCTGTTGAAGGCATCGCGAGTGTACGTGGTCTTTCGGCCCATGCAGCACTCTGTTCTTTTTCGTTTTTTATTTCTTTTTGTTTAATTTTCTTTGCTATGTAGATGCCTCCTCTCTTTCTCTTTCTTCTTGTTGGCGCCCGCGCCTTGCTTCTGTCAGTATGTACCCTTGCTTCTTCACTTTGCTTCTTAATCCCCGTTCTTTTTCTCACTTCAGTTCGTTGCCGTGTCCCTAAGGCTCGCTTCTGGTCAGTCAGTCCCTACTCTTTCATTCACCGTCAGTCTCTCTTCATCTGTCTTATCTCTCTATTCAGTTTCCTTCTCGTGGCTGCCACTATTCCCGTCCTATTATTGTCGTTGGCATTGTGTGCTCACTGCATCCCTCGTTCTGTTATTTTACTCGTCGTTCTACTCAAGTCATTTCATTCTTATCGTCAGTACTGCTCCTTCTTACTTACTGTTGCTTCTCACTCAATCTCTCTACCAAAAGGCTACACATAATGTGATATTTATTCTGCTTAATGATGCGTGTGAGGTGGCTGTGTGCTCGTCTCATCTATCTGTCTCTCTCTCACTCTGCTTCTCTCTAAAACTCGACTTCCTTTCGTCACTTTGTTACTAGACTCATGGTGGTGGTGATGCTGCCTGTAATTAATCTGTTTTATAAACACATACATATACATGCACTGCTTCCAAAATGTCCAAACGAACAATGAAGAAGAACTCTCCCTTCTACATACTGATCTCTCCTTATCTCGGCAAAGAGAAACGAGAAACCATGATATATAAAAACACACACTCCCTCTCCTCTCCTCTCTCTTTTATCTCGACTCCACTCATCCCCTCCTTCTTCTCGTCGTCCTTCGTTTGCGTCCAAACGCACCTTCTCGAGGCTTCTGCGTTACTGTATTTCCCTCTTCATCTCAACCTAAGAACTCTTACATTCCACACACACACACAAAACTCGCGCATTTATAAACATACACATAATAAACCAAATTAAAATCATGCCACCAGTCCCTCCCTCCCTCCCTCCTCCTCCTCCTTCTCTTACAACCTCTTATTACTCCTCCTCCTCCTCGTCCAAGAGCAACTCCGAAGGCAACTTTCCACCCTCCTCCCCCACCAACCCCCCAAAGTCCGACAGCAGCGAAAAGGAGGGACCGAGGGAGGGCGAGGGCGTGAGGGGGGAAGGGTTGAGGGTGAGGCTGGGGGAGGCGGGTGAGAAGGGGGCGGAGGCCGTGCTGAGTGCGGGAGAGTAGGGCTCGGAAGTGGTGGCGGGGGAAGAAGGCCAGGTGCGGATGCTGCTAGCGTTGAGCAAAGAGGTCGAGGAGGTGGAGAGGGGAGGGGAGGGGGAGGGGGAGGGGGAGGAGGAGGAGGAGGAGGAGGAGGAGGAGGTGGTGGTGTAAGGGAAGAGAAGCACAGGGGAGGGGAGGAGGAGCGGGGGGAGCGTTGAGGTGCTGTTGCTGTTGCTGCTGCTGCTGCGGTTATCG
>Ga0209491_10010376_pt1 | contig 11208 bp, 12 predicted proteins | sample BON02_FD_187213 | JGI IMG/M metagenome (GOLD analysis project Ga0209491, IMG submission 187213) | Freshwater microbial communities from Lake Bonney liftoff mats and glacier meltwater in Antarctica - BON-02 (SPAdes) (version 2) | ecosystem: Environmental > Aquatic > Freshwater > Ice > Glacier...
CAAGCCGGTCGGGCCCGCGACGACACTAACGTCACCAAAAGAGCCCGCAGTGGTAACGCCCGCACCGGAAATTATTCCGTCAACTGCGACAATCATGGTTATGGTGCTCGCGCCCGCGGTGTTGTCGATATACAGGTCAAACACCGTGCCTCTTACGGCACCTAGCGCCGCGCCCAACAACGTGCCGGTAGGCAGGGTGAGGCCGGTGATTGCGGCAGAAGTTGAAGTGATGTAGCCAGTAGCTACCTGCGCCGCCGTCAGCGTTGCGGTGGCATTGGCAGCGTTAAGGGCCGCGATAGTGTGCGTAATAGTCGGGTTGAGTAGCGGGCCAAAAATTGAGCCGACAAAACCATTGGTGGATGTCACCGGGCCGCTAAAAGTCGTTGAGGACATGATGTGTTCCTACTTTAAGGTCATGCAATTGGTAGGTTCATCTGCCGGGGCAGTTTGCATAACCGAGTGGGCCCGGATACCTGTTTATACCACGGCCGGCGGCAAAAAACAACAGGCGCAAAAAAGGCCCCGAAGGGCCTTTTTAGTAAGGGTAAACCCTTACTTTTACGCCGAACCGGGCGATCCGAAGATGCCCAAACTGTCCGAGACGCCGAACGAGTACCGTTCGCGCGCTTTGTAGCGCACGTTGCCGGTATCGAAGTCACCATCCATTTTGGTGTCCAGGGCCGTACGCACAAAGTGCTTCAGGCCGTTAGGCACATCCGTCATCAGGAACCATGCATTGGTGTCCGTCAGATAGTGGTTGATGCAGTAGCCGTCGGGGATAGAACCGTTGTTCTTGATCGCGTTGATGTCGTTGTCTGCAGTGCCAACGCGGAGGTTGGTTTCCAGCAAACGAGTAGCAACGAACTGCAGAGCCGGCGGGATCACCAGTTTCTTCGGCTTGGCCGCAATCAGAAGTCCGCGCTCGTCGGTCCACGCGGCGATCTGAATCACTGCGTTTTCCAAAGAGGTTTCATTCAGGTCAGCACTCGTCGCTGGGCGGTTGCTGTTGGTGCCGCCAGAAACAAGCGGGTGGGCTGTCGAACACAGAACCACGCCATCACCGTAGGTAGGGTTGCCCGAACCAGTGAAAGCGGTGTTCAGGATCGCGGCAGCCTTGACCTGCTTGGTGTACGCCATTGCCCGGGCCAGACCCTTGGTGTAACGGGCGCTCAGAGCGTCATACAGGTTGTCCTCGACCGCTTCTTCCGTGATGGAGAAGCCCATTGCGATGGTCTCGTGGTTGTAACGAGCCGTCCACGCCTCCTGCGCATTGTCATAGGCGATGGATTGGCCCTCGTTCTTGACAGGTGCAGCGGAGAAGCCAGACAGTTTCGTCTCTTCCTCGAAAGATCGCTCGGAACTCTCGGTCTCGTAGATTTCCTTGTGCTCTTCGCCGTAGCGGGCGTACTCCAGGCCGAACAGCGCGTTCAGGCCGGGGAGCAGTTCTTTGAGTAGTTGTGCGCGTGAGATTGCCATGATTTAGCTCCTTAGATGCCGACGGCGTTGCTGTAGGAATGCTGACCCGGATTGAACTTCACGAGGATGTCCGTATACGCGTCACCGACCACAGAGAAACCCACCATGTTGACGAAACCGACGACGCGGAAGGCAGCAGCAGCGGTTTGGCTGGTGGTGCTGACAGCGGAGGTGGAGTTGCCGTTCTGGGTGGAGCCCGTACTGCCGCTTTGGGCGGCGGCGAAAAACACGTTTTGGCCGAGAGCGGTTTGGGCCAGAGAGCCGTCTGCCTGCACTTGGAAAACGCAACGGTCATCGTCAATGACATACGCCATCACGACACCCGTGGTGCCAGAAGGGTAGTATTGACCGAAGATCGTCTGACCTTGTGCATTCACGTACTGGCAGCCAACGAAAACGCCGACAGTGCCTGCAGGGAATGCATTGGTGGAGCCGTCCGCGCCCGTGGCGGTCACGACGTTCAGGTAACCCGCGGCGTTCGTTGCAACAACCTGTCCGAAGAAGATGTTGCTGGCGTAGCCGGCGGGATCGATGAGAAAGGATCGGGTGCTGCCAGCATACGGCAGCCCGCCCAACTCGTTTACGGCTTTTAGGCCATAAGGGGTAGCACTTGAGGACATGAGGTACTCCTAGAACTTACAGGTTTTTTCCAAAGCTGACGGTGCTCTTTCTGTCACTGAACAACGGCATCCTCGGATCGTTTTCGCGCATGAAGTTGTTGTCTACCGAAGACATCTGCGATGCAGCGCTCTTCTGGTAATACTCGTCACGACTACGCGCTTTGGCACTTGACATTTTGCAAAGCATCAGCCCGCCTATCTCCACATTTCCTCCGGCCGAAGCACCAAAAAGCATCAGCTCTGGGTGATCTTCTGCCTTCACGGGCGTCCAACCTTCACGTAGCTTCAGAGATACGTTGGTAGGCACGGCCTGCCCTAGAACATGGGTGGCAATCCAGCGGTACGCGACACCCGGCTCGGGTGTTGGGTCGGGCAGATTGTTAGGCGGTACGTACACTTCACGAACTTCTTTTTCGCGGGACACGAGGTCACGGGGGGTGCGGGTTTCAGCCATTTCAAGATTCCAGTTTAGCCACTTGCGCAGCATATTGTTGTGGGGTGAGTCCAAACTTTTTCGCAATTGCCAAGGCAGATTGGGTCAGTTGAACACGCCGTACTCCCGACGACCGACTCGCGGGGGCAACAACGGAAGCTGGACGCCTATTCGCGCTGTTTGCCGTCTTTTCGTTGCCGAACACTTCGGGAAAAGTTGACTGCATGCGCGCGTCAATTCTCTCAAAATAATCAGAACTTTGCGGGTCTACACCCGAATTTACTAGTTTTTGATGCAGCCCTAGTGCGAAGCTGGTAACTTCTTCAAACCCATCAGAACCGAACCACTGGTTTTTTGCCTGCCAGCGCAGAGATTGCTCGTCCGGTTCTGCTGATTTGTTTGCGTATTGCCGCGTTTGTACAGCATCCGAGGTAACTTGTAAAGGGGTCGGACGATAATTCTTTGCTGTTTCGAGCCGCATCTTCGCGTCAGTGAACGCTTCCTGCGCTTCAATGATGGCGTCGGTATCGAATGCTTCCTGCGCAGTCTTGTATCGCTGCCGGGCGTTGGCCAGCTCTTGCTCGGCCGCGCCCTTGGCGTGGGCGGCCATGTTCTGGTTGCCGTTGTCGGCGTACTTCTTCAGGTTCTGGTTCTCTTCCAGCAGTTTTTGCGTGAAGTTTTCCAGTTCCTGCTTCTCCCGCATGGTGGTCTCTTTGGCGCGGCGCTCGTCATGGCGCGCGTGCGTGAGTTCCTTGATGCGGGTACGCACATTGGCCGAGTACGACTCGATTTCAGCGTCGGAAGGGTCTTGGACGGCCTTGGTGAGGGGCTGCCGGCCCTTATCCGGCTCTGGCGTGTCATCAATAACGTCAATATCAAACTCGTCGGCCTTGCCCGTTTTCTTGGCTTCGATCTCGTCCGGAAACTCAAATTCTTCCATTTCTTGCTCCTTAAACGCGTGTAATGCCACGGGGGTCTTCGACCACAGCGTCGATTTGGTCGTCGTTCAACAACCGGAATTCTTTGCCATGAATCTTGAATCGCGTACCTGAGTAAGTACGAACCAGCACAAAATCACCTGCCTTGCACCATGCGCCCGTCGGGAATTTTGCGTTGTCTGAATACGCATCTGGACCTAGTTTCACAACAAACAGCACCGTTGTGGCGGCCTCTTCGCTCTTCATGTACGCGTCAGCTTTCAGGAGCGCCGACCCGTCAAAAGTCTCTGCTGCTTCGGGGACTACACACAACAGCTTCCACCCGGTAGGGTTGGGCATGGCAGTGGCGCGCGGCTCCGTACTCTCTTGCATTGCTACGCCCGGCGGCAAAAGCAGCCCCTCCGTCGGTACCAACAACAATTTACTCATCTTGCTTCTCCAGTTTTTCAAGCAGGTCTATAACATAACGCTCTGCGATGGCTAGGCCCTGAATCACCCCGCAAAGTTTTCGGTACTCTTCTATAGTGGCGCAGCCGCCACCCGCGCAGTCGTCTGCGTAGTTGTTCATGTCCGTGCGTATCTGTGTGCGCAATACGCTGGCGAATTTATGGATCATGTCTGTTCCGTGGGTTTCTGTTTATCGGCGGCAGCTTTGTGCTTGGCAATATCGACCCCCATCTGCACGCCAGCCTGGGTCTGCTGCGCATTCATCTTTCCTTGCTCGGCCTGCCGTTCGCCCTGCATGCGCTCTTTTTCTAGCTCCAGCTTGGCCAGTGACAGCGCTGTATCCGTTCCTATTTTTTGGATTTGCTTTTCGGCAATCTGCGCTTTCAGCTGCAGCTCCTGCTGCTTGTTCTGAGCTTGCGCTTGGGCCTGCTGGGCCTTGATCTGCACTTCCTGCTGCTGTATCTGCAGGGCCTGCTGCTTAATTTGCAGCTCTTGCTGTTGCATCTGCACCACAGGGTCTTGCTGTTGCTGCTGAGCCTGCTGCTGCGCCGCCTGCGCTTGGTTCTGCTGTAGCGTCTGCTGCGCCGCCTGCGCCATCATGCCCGACAGCGCCAGCTCCACTTGTGGGGGCAGCTTCTCGTCTTCTGGGGGCAGTGGCATACCCAACTGCTGCTCGATCTGTGCCCGGTAGGCATACCCTACGTGCTCGGCAACGTGCGCTGTCAGGGCGGCCTGAATCTGCCCCGCCTTGGGGTTCTGGCCAATCAGCTGCATCACCGTCGGGTCTTGCATCATGGCCATGTGCACGGCGATGTGCGCTTGGTGGTCCTGATAGAAAAACGCCTTGCTTGGCTCTAGCCGCAGCAGCGCCATGTTTTCCGAAACGGGGTCTTTCGGTTTCTGGTCTTCCGGCAGCGGCACCAGCTTGTCGGCATTCTTTACACCCATAACTTCGAGCATGGCCCGGTGCAGCTGGGGCATGTCGTAGATGTCTGGGGCCATCTGTGCCATCTGCAGCACCGCTTGGTACTGCACCACGCGCTGGCTCAGGGTTGCCGCGTTGGGGTCGCTCACGGGCAGGATGTCCACGTCTTCGTAGTCGGTGCGCTTGGCCTGCGGCCCGCCCACGTCCGGCTCAAACGTATAGTCCGGCTCCGTGTAGTCCCGGATGATGCCCGCTAGCAGCTGGAGCTCCTGCTTGAAGCTGAAGTGCACGCGCGCCTGCACCGCCGTCATGATCTTCAGCTGGCGCTCCAGCAGCGCCAGCGTGGTGCCGACGGGCGCGTTGGCCGACATCTCTCCCACGTTCATGTCCGCGGTCGAGGCGAAACGGCGGCCCTCGTCTACGATGTTCTGCAGCAGCGAGTACAGAACCGCCGACGGCTCCTTGTAGGGCAGCGGCAGGATGCTGTCGCGCAGCGTACCTGAACCGATGTCTACATCGCGGAACTCTCCGGGGGCAATCGGTGTGTCATCACCCTTAATGCGAAGTCCTCGGGATTTAAGTCCTCCCGGTAAATTAGACAGCGTGCCAGCGTCAACCAGCTGTCGCATGATGCTGGTGGCAGACTTGGCAAAACCACCGATGAGGTGGAAGAGGCCGAAGCCGTAAGCACCAAAGCCGGGAATGTACTGGTAGTGTACAAAATGCTGCCGTTTAAGTTGCAGGGCATCGTTTTCCTCCCAGTTGCGGCGAATCGCCAGCACGTCGTTGGTGCCTTTGATGTAAGTTACCACATACGGCAGCGCTATGCCCGTTTCTTCGCCGTCGGCATCCAAATCTTCATGCCCCGGCATGTCCATGTCCACATGGCTCTCGGCGATGATGTACCGGTCGTCGTTGATGTCGCTAAAGCCCGTCTCTTTGTCCTTGGCCTGCTGAATCTCGTCTGACACCTTGGGCGGGTCCGGCAGATCAAAGTCCCGGTAGAACCCCGCTTTTTGCAGTTTGCGCAGCTCGTTCTTCGTCTTTCGCATCAGGTGTGTTACGCGGTAGCACATGGACATGTCTGACGTGCCATACGGAATCAGCATATCTTCTGCCGGAACGAAGATCGACACCTGCCGGCCCAGGCTCGGGTCGTAGTAGACCTTCTTGAACGATGAGCCAGCAGCTGGCAGCGACCACATCATTCGCTCATGCTCCGGGCGAAACTCCTTCATCACCTCGGTTAGCTGATAGTTCATGTCAGTCTCGACGCGCGCCGCCGACTGCTTCTTCTCCGGCGTTTCCTTGCCGATAATTTTGGTACGCACCGGGCCCGCGGCCGGGAACGTCTCCGTCACGGTCTCCGACTGGAACCGCACCACGGCCTCCGTAATCATGGGATGGAACACGCCGCACGCGCCGGACCACGGCTCTGTGCGCTCCTCGATCTGCAGCCCCAGCAACTTCAAACCGTCGGTGTAAGCCTTCTCCCACTCCTTGCGGGACGCCTTGTCGTTGTCGATGTCCGCATCGAGGTCCGACAGCATACTGGACATGTCCCCCTCATCCATCTCTTCGGCCAAGTTGGCGTTGAAATCTTCGGGGGTGTCGTCTACTATTTCCAGCACGTCTTCAGGACTTCCGAGGTCAATCTCGATGGCCATAAGGCCCGTGTCATCCGCGGCGTCCGCGCCTGTAGGGGCTTGGTAGAAAGATTTGTCAATGTTCGTGGCCATAGCGGTCCTTAATAATAGGCAGCGGTGCGCCGGCGGTACTCAACCGGCGGGTCCTTTTGGTCGGATTGTAGGCGGATCAACCCGCCGGCACGAAAGCGCATCAGGGCTTGGCTGCAGCAGTTGTGTACCAGTACCCCATTCGCGTAGTAGGTTTCTGCCTCTTGCACCGCAAGGTTATACACCGGCTGCCTTCCTAGCGGAACGATTGAAAGCACCTTTGCATTCGACACAACAATATTTTGTTTTTGTCTGCACAGTGTGGAAAATAAACTCGCAGTTACGACAGCGCCTATCCTGCGCAAACTTTGCAGCGCGCTCTCTAGCATCGGCCATACGCGACTGGCATTTTGGGCTGCAGTACATCGCGCGTGCTGCCTTTGCCAAGAACTTCGCTCCACACAGCACGCACGCGCACTCTTGCGGAACAACTCTTGTGTATGGCGCTGCAGCCCCCTTGCGGTGGATGGAGGCACGGGCGTGCTGCTTGTGCCACTCCCTTCCCTCTGCGGAGCCGTGCCATGCTGCCGCTTTTGGCCGTATGCCTTCCAAATGGGCCAAGTGCTTGGGTGTGTTGTACTGCTCAGGGTTTCGGCGGTGGTGCTCTCTCCGATGGTCGCCCGCGGAAAGAAGCTCCAGGTTCCCCAGCGCGTTGTTTGTTTGGTTCTCGTCCTTATGATGGACGTGGTGCCCCGCAGGAATTGGGCCATTGTGCAGTGCCCAAATATCGCGGTGCAAAAAATGCCGCCCGCCAACACGTTCAAAATACGGGCGCTCTGGATATTTCTGATACGTGTGCCCGTTAAAAATAAGCGTTTCCCTGTCGGCTCTGTGTTTTTTAAAGGCCATGACGCTGCTGCCATAGTTGATACGGTGTCTATTGTATCGGTGCGCTCTAGCTTGTCAAGCGCTTTCCAGCCCGCTTGCGTGTGTATCGGGTGGTTACCTGTGCCCACGAGCACCCCCTTGCCGTGCTGCAACTGCCACACAGCCTGCTCTCCGGTGCACACCGCGCTGGTTACCGTTCGGAACCCCAAATGTGTCAGCACGCTGTCCCCAACGCGCAGCGTTTCTATTGGCCGCGGCCCCTGGGCGGTCTCGATCAGCGTGCCTGCTACTAGGCAGTCAACATTTTCATCGTGCTCCCCGTTCGGGAACTCAGCGATCTCGTCGATGACGGCGTGCGCCCAGCGCCTGTCGGGGGCCCACACCATGCCGGAGGCAAACATGTCGGCTACGGAGTTGATCCGCGCGCGCTTGTCGGCTCCGCGGCTGGGCGTGTACTCGTCCACAGGGATTCCGATTTTTCGGAGCTCCTGGATCAGTGGTGCGCCGGCAGCCTTCTTCTCGATGATGACCATATCCGGCTTCCACTCCTTGTAATACTCCAGCGCGAACTGCTTGAGCTCAGGAAACTCCTTGCGCCCGGTCCATGCATCGAGCAAGATGAGCTGGTCCTGCTCCTGCTCCGGGTTGTACCAAATGCCCCACGTCTGTACTCCGCTGGGGTCGGCCGAATCGTGCTTCCCGTGGGCGGTATCCCAGCTCTGCAGTATCAAGGTGCATGGCGGGGGGTCTTTTTTCTCCCATATCCGCCACCATTCGCGTTTTATGAGGGCCCCTTCCTCGCTGGTGGGCTCCTGCATGTACTGCGCGGCCCAAAACTGCGGAAACATGCCTGCTTTCTTGGCCAAAAGCTGGTCAACTGGCCACTGCTCAGGCCACAGCGACTTCCCGGAGGGCATTATGGCGGGGAAACGCACCTCGTGCCACGGCAAACTCTCCGGGTTATTCTCTGCCCACGCCAGCGCACGGCCTATAGGGTCCTTCTTGCCCCAGCGAGTCCCGATCAGGATAATTCGCCCGTTTGGCATCAGCCGCTGTACGGGCCCAACCTGCACGTACTCCCACGCCTGCGCAAACGTTTTGTCGGGGTCTGACGCCAGCACTGCCTGCTCGGACACGATGTCGTCTCCGATGAGCAAATCCGCGCCGTGACCAGCCACGTTGGCTCCAATACCGATTGCTAGGTACTTGCCCCCCAGCGTGGTGCTCCAGTTGCTTGCAGCGCTCTTGTCGCGACTAACCACCGTTTCTGGAAACAGCTCTCTGTATGTGCCCGAGTCGATCAGGTTACGCACCTTGCGCCCGAAATCGGCGCTCAGGTCTGCTGTGTGGGTCACCATCATGATCTGGTGGCTGGGGTGGTGGCCCAAGTACCATGCAACGAACAAAAAGGCGCAGGTCTCCGATTTTCCAAACCGCGGGGGCATACTCACAGTCAGGCGCAACTGCGTACCCTCCATAACCTCGTGCAGCAGCGGGTTGATGTGCCTGTGGTGCGGGCCTTCCTTAAACCCCAGGTAGACGTAGTGGCAAAACGCCATGAAGTCCGTCTTGGCGCGCGCGCGTGTGTTTTGCTGATCCAGTAAGTCGAGGTCTGCCAACAACGCCTCCTGCTCCTTGCGCGGCATGCTGGGTAGCGCGGCCAGTAACAGCGCTATCTCGTCGGGAGTCAGGTCATTCATCTTTGACCTCGACCGTCTCGACCTCGATCACTTTGGGCAGCAACCCCGCCAGCTTTGCTTTGATGCGTTCGGTAAGCTCGTCGCTGGTCGCGTCAACCTTGGTGATCGTTACCCGTTCCATGAAGGACCCCACCTCGGTCAGTTTTCCTACAAGCTCCAAAGACTTGAGCCGGACTTTTGCATCAGGGTGCGTGGTCTCTTCCAAGAGCTTGGCCACGACGTAGCCGCGGATTTCCTTGGCCTGCTCGATGAATTCCCAGTCGTACTCGGACAACATGTTGGACAGGTGCCGCACCGCTTGCGGTACCCTTAGCGCGAGCAGCGCCTTCTTTTTATCGGCATCTGAGACTGCGGGGTTCGTCATGGAAACGAAGGCGGCGCGGGCGCTGGCCTTTTGCCCAGAGTTTATCAAATGCTCGGGGCTACCGATTTGCGCCAGCCAGTCTGTTGTCTTCGCCTGTGAACTGAGCACGGCGATGCTGTCCATGTCATGGACATCATCAAACTCGGGCGCTAGTAGGTGTTCCAGCATTTGTATTGCGCGACCTTTCGGCGTGTGCGCCGTTTCTTGCGGCGTGTGCGCCATTTCTTTTGGCGCTATCTCCATGCTACCATGCAATCGCTGCGCGTCACTTCGCAGTAGTTCATGTCTCCTGATCGAGCGATTTGTTACCGCTCTTGTCCCCGATGCGGCTTGCCCTTCGGGGATTTTTTTTTGCAAAAAAATAATACTTGACTAAAAAGTAGGGGTATTGACACGCTTAAATACTTGACTAAAAAATAGGGGTATTGCTGAGGGTTTGTTTAAATACTTGACTAAAAAGTAGGGGCATTGCTGACAGCTTGTTTGGAACAGTGTTTATATGCTATGGCCGCGACGTACTGCATCAAGGCGGGTGCCCCCCCGGTGGGGGTTCCCATAAACACGGATTGGTAAGATTCGGTTGTCAGTCCAGCAAATGCACTGACGCCTAGGGATATTTAGTCCCTAGGCCACCCCCGATAGGAGATTTCAAATGTCTGCACAATCCACAATCAATGCCGTCACAACTGCCATTAACAGCATGGTTGATAAATTTATATCCTTTGATGCCGCATGCGCCGTAGTGCGCGGCCACCGGGCATCGGGGCTTTCCGACGCGGAAGCTCGCGACATGATTCAGGCTGCATTACTCAAAAAGGTAGCGGCATATAAATTGCAGGTAACGCCCAATGGCAAGCCTGCGCAAGACAGCGCATTCAAGAAAGCCGTGTCACGTTTGATGCGCTACACATCGCCCACGTATGCCGCGGGCGAGTCTGCGGCGCAAGAAGCCGAAGCCGCCGCCGAAACCAAAGAGGGGATGGAAATACCCGCAGCTGTCTTAAAGGCCGCACTGGCCCTTGCCGTGCTGTGCGCTAAGTACGAAGGATCGGCAAAGATGGCGAGTACAGCGGTCGCCAAGGCTCGTGCTTCCCTGAAGTGAACAGGAAGGGACAATTTGTCCCTTCTGCCGGTCCTGCCTTCGGGTAGGGCATTCTTGCATGTCACGCGACATGCAAGAATGCATGAGTTTTTCTCATGGCATCTATGCGTTAGCGGGCGCTGGCCCTAATACGCACATCAAAGGCCGATTCGAGTAGGGACATGTTGTCCCTACCCAGCAAAGCCACCTAATCCTTAGCATGGGAGATTCAAATGAAAAACGTACTCATTACCCGCAACGTAATCGCCGCACTGCGCAAGCCCCCGATGGTAGAGCGTGCTATGGCAAGCGTGCAGTTCGGCAAGTACATGCTCCCGATGACCTGCTACGCTCCAACGGTGAGGGTAACTGCCATCATACGCAACAAGACCTACATCGCCGTCTCGTTCAACTACTAGGTGCATTTTTGCACCTCGTACATTCAGAGTTCTAACGGTGCAGTTAAAGGCACCGTTTAAAGTCGGTTTTTTCTGACGGTGCGGCGTGCATCCCGTTTGGCAAGACCCATGCCGCCCAAGAGCGTTGATTCATATAGGATTTGCCTCAACCAAAACCGCCATATATATATAACCTCTTTAAATATAGATATATATAAGAGCTTTTTTTAATGTACGTATGCAATTATGTGTACTCCATGAA
>Ga0209491_10010377_pt1 | contig 11208 bp, 10 predicted proteins | sample BON02_FD_187213 | JGI IMG/M metagenome (GOLD analysis project Ga0209491, IMG submission 187213) | Freshwater microbial communities from Lake Bonney liftoff mats and glacier meltwater in Antarctica - BON-02 (SPAdes) (version 2) | ecosystem: Environmental > Aquatic > Freshwater > Ice > Glacier...
CCTGTTTCATTTCAATCTTGGATTTATCACAACCGTGAAACCCTTGGTGAAAAATTAAAGATTTTCAAAAACAAGCGATATGTGAGTGCAAAAAGCGATGCCATGCGGTCGGTTTTAGTAGTAAATTTCTTTATCTGGCATGTTGTACTAACTAAGGGCGGAGCGTATTTAGGAATTGAAGAGTACTTCGGCTTTGCATTTTACCACCCAAGTATCTCTGTTTCAATAATCTTTTTAATGTTGGTTTCGACAAGATCATTTTATCAGCTGTATCAGGCCAAACTCAAGCCATTTCTCTATGAAATTAAGTAAAGACCAAATCACCAGCCTCAAAAAACTGATCTCCTACAAAGGATATCCTGAGATCGATCTGCAATATGAGATCTTGGATCATGTGGCTTGTAAGGTAGAAGTGCTGTTGGAGAAAAACCCAAGTCTGTCACTGGACGATGCGTTCCGCAAGGTGCATGGGGAGCTGGAGTATTTGGATTTCTGGGTTTGGCAGAGTCCTACACCAATAGCATCGAAAGACGTTATCGGAGATTTTTCTGGGAGGAATTTAAAACATTTTTCACGAGCTACAGAATTATCTACCCAACTGCTGTAGGATTTATTCTATACTGGCTAAGTATGGATACCACCCTTTTTGGCAAGCAAGTGAGTTCACCTATTTGGGGAGGAGCATTCACTATAATTGCTATAGTATTCATCATTATTAGATATTGGTCTACTAACAAGAATCTTAAGAATTACGTATCCTACAGAAGCTCCGCAAATTCCTTTGTCTTTTTCAACCTAATGATGCAAATCAGTTTGTTTGGAATGCAGAGAATGGAAAACCCTGATTATACGATGGAATTTACATTTCAAAGCATCTTGACGTGGGTTTCAATTGCTGCCTTGTTGATGTGTTTCATCTCTATCTTTTTGATCCCCCGAGTTCTCGATCGATCGATCGCCGAAACCAAAAAGCTTCAAGCTATCTACGAGCACAGCTCACAATGACTATTTTTTTTTTGAGAAAACTAAGATAATTACTTCAATCCACAATGTTTTTAAACATCGCATGGTGAAGTAGAGGTAATCCTAACTCACTATATTCCCTATTAGAAAGATGGAATAACATTCAACCTCTGCTCATTTAAAAATATTCTTAAGCCAACTAAACCATTGCTTTTTTTCTTTGAGATCTACATATCTAAATCCTATTCGGTACTTAGGTAAAAAAGGTGGGAAAAAATTATAATGTTGAGGCGAAAGGGCAAATCTCAGCACATCCTTACCAGAAGACTTTTCCTGATAAATTGTAAGTTTATTATTAACAATTCCATTAATATCGGCGGTGAAAGCAAGAATCAGATAACCAGAATTTGCTACGATATTTTGATCTGTCACATCTAATACATTGAAGCCGTTTTGTAATTTGTCAAGCTTAATGGTTTTTGCAGTAAGTTCAGTTAAGCTTTCCAACGGCTCATTTTCAGAAAGCTTGGGCTTATCATCAGTGCTGAAAACTCTTAGGTACAAGATCTCGGGATAGTTTTCTTCCTTCATAAAATGAAAACTAATTTCCTGAAGTAGAATTTTGTTTTTTATTCTAAATGCATTGCCGTGAAATTCTCCCGAATTATCCAAACCCATCATCATCGGAGTAAATTTACCCGCTTCATCAGAAACCCCATAAACTCGACGAGCTGTGAGCACCTCTGCCCAGTTTATTTCCTTCTCCGATTGTGGAATAATCACCACTTCAGGAAGGTCAATGATTCTTTTTTCCAGTTCTATGGGTTGAAACAGATCAGTGTTTTTCAGGTATAATTCTTTGGCCAAATAAGATGAAGCACTGATTCGAAACTTCACCGAGTCAAGCTCGCTTGCAAAGGCGAATTTGAAATATCCATTTTCATCTGAGATCGCACCTATGTTGCTTTGATCCATCGAAACTACAGTCACATACGAAATACCGACGCCTGTATTCACCTCAATAATACGACCACTGACCGTTTCTTGCCCAAAAGCTAAATTGCTTATAAACAGGAAAAAACCTATAAAATTAAATAATTTCATATGCGGTTATTTAGTCATTGAGTTAATTATATCTTGAAAATAATCTAAATGATTTATTTCCGACTTTACAGCTGAATAGTTTAAGTAAATGTCCGATTTTTGATTGTAATAAATAATATAGGGCAATGAAATCTTACCTCTAAATTCAGATTCGTTTTCAATAACAAAAACACCTTTTATTTCAGGATTATCCGTTTTCAAATCTTTTAGATAATTGTTATTCGCTTCGAAAGAAATTATGAATTTATCTAAATCAGTTTCCCAATCTAGAAATTTTTGAAACTCTCGTTCCAAGCAGGAATTGCAGGTGTCACCTGGGAGAATAAAAAATAAACCATCGTCTAATATAAATGTCTTTAAGATCCCTGTTTTAGAAAAATCATGTACCTCAACAGTATTAAAGCTGAAGACCGAATTTAATTCCCATGAAGACTTCATACTCTTCATCAGTTCTTCATAAACAGGAGTTTCATCTATGTCTTTGTCATCAGTACAACTTGTGAGAATAAATAGCAGTGACGCCAAAAAAAATAATATAGATCTGTAATTAGGATAATATTTCATTTCAAATAAAATTTAAATAAGAATAATTTATCTTCAAAATCTTTATACTCAATATTACCATCTAAGATTCCTGTGGTAATTGAGACCGTTTTATAGTCAGATTCGGATAAGTAGCCAACACTGTAATACATGCCCGCAGAGGACGCAAATGGAACGGGAACATCGGCATTATCAAACAATCCCTTCCAAGAAATTGAGATATTGTCATCAAAATCGTTTTTACTAATTCGGACAAAATTATAATTCTCCAAATCCCTGTAATAAAAAAGGAAGTAATTACCCCCATATTCACTTCCACTAAAAGATGCAAAACTCATTTCGCTATCCAACAAAAAACTTTGAACAGCCAAAATATCGAGTCCTTCTAACAAATCAGAAGGTATCTTTTCAGAATTTAAGATGAGTTGGAATAGTGGATCAAACCTACTGGAATCCGCATTATATCTGAATATTTTATCCTCAAATGGAACATGATAAAAACCACTCTGGTCATTATAGAGAAAAGATTCACTGTAATAAGGAATCATCGGATATTTCGTATAAAGAATAGGTTCAAAGGCCCCTTTGGACTTTTGATAAGTCAATATATAATCATTTGACACCGCTATATAGTCATCGGGAAAATATAAATAGCCATCTCCGTTTCTCAAGTGAGAGATGTTGCTATAATAATTGGGGAGTTTTTCAGATTTAATCAATCTGAAATTCAAATCTTAGGTTAGTAATTTGAGCATTGTTCCGTCAAACACAAGCATTTCATTGAGCGACTCATCAATGCTGAAAATCGATGGAATATTGAATCCCAATGGCGACTCGCCCACAGAAATCACCTCGGCTATAAAATCTCCCTGATGGTTAAATTTCATGATTTTCTTGCCTTGAGATTCATCAAGAAGATAGATATGATTCTCTGTAATCTTATATAGATCAATGTTTCCGATCCATATTCCACTATCTTTTGAAACCAGCTCAACTAATTCCACCCGCTGAAAAAAGTCAGACAGCTTTCCACTGGACTGTGAATTTAATTTCACTTGTGGAAATGCGATTTCATCAACTCCCTGCCCGCAGGATGCAATAATAAATACGATTTTAACATAAAAAAATTTTGTGATTTTCATAAGTACAATTAAATTATATCTAAAGAAAAATAAATAACATGAGTCAATTAGAATCAAAATTAGGACACCCTAATAAAGAGTGTCCCAAATTGAAGCAAACACTAATTACTAAAGACTAATAGTAATATCACATCTTACAATAACACAGGTTCCTTGACCATTTTTACAACCTGACATACTGAACATCCGATTTTTCTGGTTGCTTACCACAACTGGTTCACTACATTCAGCCTTTAAAGGACCAGAACCGAATATGCCTGCACCAAAAAGTAGGATTACAGACATTGCCATCAACAATTTTCTTTTCATTTTTATATTATTTAAAGTGAGTAATTAATACATCGTAAACTAAAACAAAACAAAACAAAACAAAAAAAAAAGTAAAAAATAAAATTTTTTTTACTTTTTTTTAAAATTTTTTTTGTCTGGAAAAAATCTCTAGTTGATAGGTAATCGGAAGCAAAAAAAATGCAATGCTAATCCGTTAATATTCAATAAGATTTATAATACATATAATTATTTTATTAAACCCATAAATACTACTTATATATTTTTCATCTCTACACGATCTATTTTTTTTTGAAAAATCATCTTCATGTATCATTTGCCTTTTCAAATAAGCATTTTCACTATCTCACTTCCTATGTTGGCGGTCTTTAACATTCCATTATCCGAGACCAAAAATTACAGGGACAGAACGGCAAAAGAATAGCTTTAAGGAAGGGCAAATATTATTAGTGAATTGTGCATCCCAAATTTCAACTTTATATCTTCCTCACGACTCTTTACATCAAGTACACGCTTTTTGACATCAAAAACCCCCTCAGACCATCAGTAAACTGCCCCCTTTTCAATCAAATTTTGATACTCCTCAGCTTAGCCTTCTGACTTTCACCAATCTGACTTGTGACTCCAAATCTCAGTCTTTACAATTCGATAACCTTACTACAAAATTTTTTTTGTACTTTTGCAGCCTCAATAAGCAAAACATGTTGAACATTAGGAATATCGCAATTATCGCACACGTTGACCACGGCAAGACTACACTCGTGGATAAAATCATACACGTTTCAAAAATCTTCAGAGAGAATCAGCAGTTCGATGATTTGATTCTAGACAGCAACGATTTGGAGCGAGAAAGAGGAATTACCATTCTTTCCAAAAACGTATCGATACGATACAAAGACACCAAAATCAATATTATTGATACACCGGGTCACGCCGATTTCGGTGGTGAAGTGGAGCGTGTCTTGAAGATGGCAGATGGAGTTATTCTTTTGGTGGATGCCTTCGAAGGCCCAATGCCACAAACTCGATTTGTACTAGGTAAAGCACTTGACCTCGGCTTGACACCAATCGTGATAGTTAATAAAGTAGATAAAGAAAACTGTCGCCCTGACGAAGTACACGAAGCGGTATTCGACTTGATGTTCAACTTGGACGCAACAGAAGATCAATTGGATTTCCAAACGCTTTACGGTTCGGCTAAGCAAAACTGGATGGGACCGGATTGGAAAAATCCAACGGATTCGATCATCCCTCTATTGGATGCAATATTGGAACATATTCCTGCTCCAAAGATCGAAGCAGGAACTTTACAGATGCAGATCACTTCTTTGGATTATTCGAGCTTCGTTGGTCGTATTGCAATTGGAAGAGTGAAGCGTGGCGCTATTAAAGAGGGTCAGCAAATCGCTTTGATGAAAGCTGATGGTTCTGTTAAGAAGATGAAAGTAAAAGAACTTCATGTATTCGAAGGCCTTGGCAAATTTAGGGTTGAAGAAGTTTTGGCTGGCGATATCTGCGCAGTGACTGGTATCGACGATTTCGAAATCGGCGATACCATATCCGATATGGAAAATCTCGAAGCCCTTCCTCGTATTTCCATTGATGAGCCTACAATGAATATGCTTTTCACAATCAACAATTCTCCATTCTTCGGTAAAGAGGGAAAATTTGTGACTTCCCGTCACTTAAGAGACCGATTGATGAAAGAAATTGAGAAAAACCTTGCACTTCGTGTGGAGCAAACTGATTCCGAAGATAAATTTTTAGTCTACGGTCGAGGTATCCTTCACTTATCTATCCTGATAGAGACCATGCGAAGAGAAGGCTACGAACTACAAGTAGGACAGCCGCAGGTGATCTTCAAAGATGTCGACGGTGTGAAATGTGAGCCGATAGAGACATTGGTAGTAGATGTTCCTCAAGAAACTTCCGGTAAAGTAATCGAATTGGCTACCCAGCGTAAAGGCGAATTACTGGTAATGGAACCAAAGGGAGATTTGCTTCACCTGGAGTTTAAGATTCCGTCAAGAGGTTTGATTGGATTACGAAATAACATGTTGACCGCCACGCAAGGCGAAGCCATCATGAACCATAGATTTACAGCTTATGAGCCATTCAAAGGTCCAATCCCAGGTCGTGTAAACGGTTCATTGATTTCTATGGATGGCGGACAGTGTACTGCTTATGCCATCGACAAGCTTCAGGATAGGGGTACGTTTTTCATCGATCCAGGAGATGAGCTTTACGCAGGTCAGGTAATCGGAGAGAATTCCCGAGACAATGACATCGTGGTAAACGTGCAGAAAGGAAAAAAATTGACTAACATGAGAGCTTCAGGTTCTGATGATAACGTTCGAATCATTCCAGCAAAGAAATTCTCTTTGGAAGAATCTATGGAATACATACAAAAGGATGAGTATCTGGAAATCACTCCTAAGTCCATGCGGATGCGTAAAATATTTTTGGACGATGGTGAGCGAACCAGAATGGCCAAGAAAGACATTTAACTCTTGAGTTAATAATCAAGAAAGGTCCCTCAGACGAAAGTTTGAGGGACCTTTTTTATTAGTGGAAATTATAATAAACTTAGTTTTCGTATTTTCGTGTATAGATTAATAAACCGACTTAAAAAATGAAAAACAGCATATTGATTCTACTCCTTGCTTTGGGTATCTCGGTCACCTTGTCTGCTCAAACTAAACCAGATAAGTTATTCCTCCAAAATGAGACAAAAGAAGTAATGGTTAAAGAAGTGGGACTGTCGGAAATCAAGTACACATTCCCAAATGAAGAAACTATTTATTCGATCAATAAATATTTGGTGAAAAAGATAGTTTTTGGAAGCGGTCGTGAGGAAATCATTGAAATCCCATTCAAAGATGTAAATGGACTTACTGATATGCATAAAGTATTCGTGACTTATAATCCTGATGAAGTCAAAGGTCTGATCAATCTGGGTGAACTCTACAGTAAAGCTACAGGTGTGACTGTATTCTCAAACATGTCCACAGTCAAAAACAGATCAGTGGACAAAATGAAAGCGGAAGCAACCATGCTCGGTGCTAATGCGGTATTGATATCAGATGCGCAATCAAGGGGAAATTATTACGGAAATGAAATCACCCCAAGCCAAGCCACCCAAACTGTTTTATTTGGTCAAGCATACAGCATTACAAAAAAAAACCTGAATAAATGGATGAGAGCTTTGGAATCAGCTGATGTGGTTTTTTACCAATCTCATTCGCTAAATCGAAATGATTTCAATCCGAAAATGCAAATGGCACTGACATACGATGAAAATCGAGTGCCAATAATCAATCAAATCACAGATTTAAAAATTAGAGACGGGAGGATGTTTGTCAAAATCCCGGGCATGCGCACCAAAACTGAAGACTTAGAAGTAATCAGTTATGAAAACGGAACATTGACATTAATGGAAAAGAACAGAAATACCATCTATAATTATATCATGATGACTAATGAAAGTGATTTCATGAAAAGTGTTCAAACAATTTTAGGGAACAATTGACTGAGACATAATTTTAATAAAATCCCTCAGGAGAAATTTGAGAGATTTTTTTTTGCTTCTATCCAAATTTAAAGGAACTTCCACAAAACTAATTCGTAACTAGATACAGTTAACGAAAACTCTCGACTCCTTCTATTTATGAAAAGGCTCCTTTTTACTCTAGCTTCCGCAATTTCAACTTACTCCTTTGCATTTTCTCAAACGGAAAATGATAAGCTTTTTTTGCAAAATGAAACTAAGGAAGTGACTGTAAAAGAAATCAATTTCAATAGTATTAAGTATACTTTTCCAGGCGAGGATGTCGTCTACTCGATAAGCAAAATGCTGATTAGTAAAATTGAGTTTTCAAATGGTCGATCCGAAGAATTTCGAAGTCCTCTCCAAGAAGTCAATTCTTTAAAAGATGCAAAAAAAGTGTTTGTCACTTTCAATCCATCAGAAATTGACGGCTTAGATATTGTCGGCGATCTTTTCTCAAAAGCCGTTGGGGTAACCACGTTATCAAGTGTCAACAATGTCAATAACAGAGCATTGTTAAAACTGAAAATAGAGGCTGCTATGATGGGTGCAAATGCACTTTTTATCGGTAATCAATTTCAACGTGCCAATCAATACGGGAATGAAAATATTCCCGGAAACAGCACGATGACTACTTACTCAGCTAAAGCATATAACTCAAATAAATTGGATGTGGTAGCGGCAAAAGAAATGATGGAAAATCACAAATTTTATTTCCACAAGAAAAGTAAACTAGGGAGAAATGACTGGAGTCCGATTTTTAATACTCCGCAAAATGTGGACAAAAAGTTAAATCCAATCCTATTTGATTTGGGAGAAATCATAGAAAAAGAGGGAAAGTTATTCATAGCTCCAAAAGATTTTAAATATAACAGTAAATATCTGCAAGTTATCCGAATTGGAGAAGATCTGATCACTCTAATGGACAGAACAGATAGAAGCATCATCAATTTTGATTTACTCTCTGACAATCATAAAATAGTCAAAAGACAAATAAATATGGTAGAGTTACGCGAACAACAAAAGAAAGAAAAAGCTAAAAATAAGTAACCTTAAGTTTTTTGCCAATATTTTTTAAACTAGATCCTTTTTTCACCTTGGAAAATCTATTTTCCAATCTTTGACCCTACACCGCTTATATTGGATACATCCTCATCTTTGTCTTTAGCCCCTTATATCTTAGTAAGATAGCCTTTATTGATCCTCGCTTTCACTTCTTACCAGCAAATGCTAGATTTAAATCGCCACCTTGGACCTATAGAGAATTCACACAATGACCAACAGTATTAAGGAGATAATCCGCAGCATTGGATCAAAAACCTTAGCTGAGTCATTGCCTTATTGGTAAGTTTCCAAACTTAAGTTGAAGTGCACAATCTACTATTCCAAATTTCCAATAATTCATCTTCTTTATTTCTGATATCATTCAGTATCCACTGGCTTTTGAATGGTAGAATATCTAAAAACCATATAAATTTTTATCTTTATCAGCTTATTGAGAAATACCAAACGGTAAGTCAATTAGACTAATTTCAAGAAATCACTATGAAATCAAGAAGAAATTTTATTGTAACTATAGGGGCAGCAAGTGCGGCCTCACTCCTACCACTCTCCACAATCGCAAACGATATGGCAAAGCAAAAGATGATTCACCAGGTTTACTTCTGGCTCCATGACAAAGACAATACGAAAGAGTTTTTAACGGAAGCTGTACCTATGCTCGGCAAGTGTAAAGATGTAGCCAAATTCATTGCCGGTGTACCGGCATCAACAGCAGATAGGGATGTGGTAGATCATAGCTTTCAAGTGTGCTGTACTGTATATTTTGATAGTTTGGAAGATCAGCTTGCTTATCAGACAGACCCATTGCATCTGGAGTTTATCGAAAAGCACTCTTCCATGTGGAGCAGCGTGAAGGTTTACGATATCGCAATTTGATAAAACCTTTTACCCCTAAAAATCAGTTAAAAGAGAAATAAAAAACCACTTATGAAAAATCATAAATATCTCCTGCTGATCGCACTCTTGTGGACAGTCTGGGCATGCGATCCTAAAGATGATCCAATCCCGGCAGCCGATGTTGATCTTGAAGTGAAGAAGGCCATATTTGAAAGTATGCGGGAATGGTACTTTTGGAATTTGGAACTACCGACAAGTGTAAACTATTCCGATTTTGAAACTAATGACGACCTGTTGGATGAAATTACTTTCAAACCTCTAGACCGTTTCTCTTATTTAACTAATCAACAAGCATTCAATAATGCATTTGTCGGAAGAAATGCAGGCCACGGGTTTGGTTTTTCTTTTACAGCAGAAGAACGACTTTTCGTTTCTTTTGTATTTGACGAGGCTCCTGCAGGAAAAGATGGATGGAAACGCGGCTGGGAAGTCACCCAGATTAATGGTAGATCAATTTCCAGCTACAAAACCAGTAGCGGTGGATACGACTTCCAACTTGGAACATCTGACCCAGGTGTTTCAAACAGCTTCACTTTTAAACTTCCGGACGGGACAACGACAACTCGAACAAACATTAAGGCAGAATACCAGTCCAACTCTGTATTAGACCGAAGAGTGATTGAATCGGAAGGGAAAAAAGTTGGCTATTGGGCTTATCAAAGCTTTAAAGCAACTGCTGGACTGACACCCACAAGAAGTAGCGAAGTACAATCTTCAATGGAATTTTTCCAAAATCAGGGTATCAACGAACTTATTATTGATCTTCGCTACAATGGAGGCGGATCGGTTGCCGTAGCAGAGCAGATTCTCAACTATGTAATCCAGGTATCCAACAATGGTAAATTGATGTACACTAATAAGCACAATTCCCTTAAATTCAGCCGTAACACGAGTGCAAACTTTACTAAAATAGGGAATTTGGCACTTACCAGAGTTGTATTTATTACGTCGAGAGGTTCTGCATCTGCATCCGAATTGATCGTAAATAGTCTCGATCCCTACATGGATGTAGTCTTGATTGGAGATAATACATTTGGCAAGCCGGTGGGCTCATTTCCTCTATCACAATTCAATCGACTACTTGCAACCAACAACATAGAGCTTGTACCAATTACCTTTGCTATCGCCAATTCTGAAGGTAAAGCAGAATACTTTGAAGGATTTCCAGCAGACTTTAGAGTTGGCGACAGTCCCCAGTTTGGATGGGGAGATCCAAATGATTTACGACTTGGCGCAGCATTACAATACCTCAAAAATGGCGCAATAAGCGGCCGAATGGCTAATTCTTACTTCAAACCTAAATGGGAAATGATTGACGGCTTCAAAGGCTTGAAGCAGGAATTTCCAGCTTACTAAATCAAAAAATCCCGACTCTTTCAAGTCGGGATTTTTTAATATGATTATTCGCTTTTGTTACAATAGGTAAGCATAAGCCATGTGAAATTGGAGTAAGAACTAAATCTGATCTAGTTCGGTGGTCTATCGCTCGTAATCCAGACTTATGATCAAAGGAAATCGGTCTACTGGTGTGAACAGCCCATAATGCCTTTAGAAGCTATTTCTTATGACGCGCTATCAGAACCTCCATTACCTCATCCAATTCATAGCCCTTAGCTTCCAGAAGAATGAGGTAGTGAAACATCAAATCCGCTGCTTCGCCTA
>Ga0209491_10010378_pt1 | contig 11208 bp, 8 predicted proteins | sample BON02_FD_187213 | JGI IMG/M metagenome (GOLD analysis project Ga0209491, IMG submission 187213) | Freshwater microbial communities from Lake Bonney liftoff mats and glacier meltwater in Antarctica - BON-02 (SPAdes) (version 2) | ecosystem: Environmental > Aquatic > Freshwater > Ice > Glacier...
ATATATATATATATTAAAAATATATAATATATATATATATAAAAATATATATATATATATATATATATATATATATATATATATATATATATATATATATATATATAAAAAAATATATATATATGTATATATATATATATATATATATATATATATATATATTTGGATAGATAGATAGAAAAAAATAGATAGATGGACGTATTGATATCTATATGTATGCATTTTCATATATACTTTAGGGAGCGATTGACCGGTACGCTCCACGTGGCTCGTAGGCATGGCCCGGTTCGGAGGCCGCAGCCTCCACAACCACCCTCGAACCTCTTCCCCGCACAGGCGCAGATGGCAGCGGCGCTCCGCCCACCGCCGCGCTGTCCGCTGCTGCCGCTGCAGCATCGCCGGGGGTTATACCGCAGGGGACAATACCGCAGGGGGCATATGTGATAATACCGCAGGGGGCGCTGCCGTCGCTTAAGCCGAACTTTCGGCTGGCGCCGCTGGCGGAGCTCGAGGCTGGGTTGGGGTCCACGGAAGCGGAGAGCGCGGCGCCGGACGCTGTGCGCACAAGGCTAGCACTAGCAATACATGTTACCACCACCACTTCTACTACTTCGCAATGAGCAGGCCCTAGTTTCACTGTAAAATAACTCAACGGCTACTCGGGGTCGGTCATCGGGTTAACCCGTCGGATGAGCGCGTCGAAGGAAGAGGTGCCCGGCGATCTAGACTTGGCGCGCAGGTCATTGAGCGTCTCGCCGGACGTGCGGGCGGGCCGCCGTCCACGGCCAGGCAACTGGCTCGCCTTGTTCATCAAGGACGACTCGTCCGCGACCGCCAGCGAGCGCGAAGTTACAGCTATCTGACGGGGAAAGAGCAAAGCCGAGCGTGTCGTGGATGTACGATTCCTCGAACTCGCCGTCCTTGCTGATAACGTCGTCAATGTCGACGCCGCCAACGAAACTCTCCCCCGCGATTGTCTGCATGTGCCCGGCGCGTGGACCCCAAAAGACAGCGGCCGCTGATGGCATGGGCCGGCGCTTAGACGACGGGCCAGAATCCTCGCCCGCCCTCTCCCTCCAGCCAGCCTCGAAGGATGCCGCCATCAGACCTTGAACGTCGGTGCTGCGAAGCGCCGGCGTAGGAGCGCTCGAGCCATTATCGATGAGCGATGATGGCGGATCTGAAGAGAACAGGAGAGAGAGCGGGGCTGAGAGCAACTCAGCAACCTAACGAGCTTTCATATCTAATGATATTGAAATCTCGAGGTCAGGTTTAAGTCATGCAGTGGGATAACTCGCACTGGATGGGAGCACCGTCAAGCCCATAGTCTTGCTCGGCCCACTTAGTCCTCGACGGGCCCGAGCGCATAGTCAAGGTACCACCCGACAATTGACCGCATTGATAAGCGCAGCCCACTTACATCGCCAACGTAGTAGACCACTCTAGCACATTGGCCAGCGCGGCCTACATGTCTTCCAACGATGGGAACCGTCAAGTTTCCATCTTGCGCGGCCCGCTTCATCGCCGAAGCGAGCATCTACCAGCGATGGGAACAACACAAGCCATTTTTTGGCACGCGCGGCCCACTTTACCTTACATCGCCGACGTAGTCGACCACTCTAGCACATTGGCCAGTGCGGCCCACATGTCTTACAACGATGGGAACCGTCAAGTTTTTCGTCTTGATCGGCCCACTTCATCGCCGATGCGAGCATCTTTCAACGATGGGAGCAACACGAGCCTAGTGGCACGCGCGGCCCACTTTTGCAGCATCAAGCTGTTTGGCGCCCTTTCTGGACGGCGCGCGCCGCTCACTTCGAGCCGCGCTCCAGCAGCCGTTCGCCACTGCCGAGCAACGTGCCTAACATCACCATCTTGAGCGAAGGGAACGGCTCGAGACCTCTAGCCACGCGCGGCCTCGCCACCATCGTCTCGGCCGCCGCCGCCGCGCTTGTCGCGACCGACTCTGATTCGCTACAACGATCGCTGCCGACTAGCCAGCTGCTGCCGCCGCTGTCTCGGCCGCCACCAACGGTGTCTCACGCGCGGCTTCGCCACTGCCGTCTCGGCCGTCGCTGCCGCGCCCATTGCAACCGCTTCGGCCGCGTTTCGCTTAACGTCCCGCCGTCTTCGTTACGACGATCGCCGCCGACTAGAGAGTTGCTGTTGCCGCTGCCTCGGCCGCCACTACCGGTGGCGCACGAGCAGCCTCGCCACTACCGTCTCGGCCGTCGCCGCCACGCCTATTGCAACCGCTTCGGCCGCCGTTTCGCTTGACGTTTCGCCGTCGCTGCCGCCGTGCTTGCCGCCGCTGGCGGTGCTAGAACGCAAACGAGATGAACCACCACGTGCACCAAGCAAAGTTTCTACTGGAAATCCACCGCCGCGTTGCGAGACCTCAACGACTGCGGCCAAGTCACGCCAGTTGGGTGGAACCTGGAGACGCAGCAGCGGAAGGCCAGCCTCCCTAGCTATGCGCAGCGCGTCCTGCAGCCGCTCGCCGCCGCCCGAGAGGCCATCAGCGACGTCGTTGTCGACAGAAGAAACGCGCGTGGAAGCGGCCGTGACGCCGAGTCGGAGCAGGTCGTCGTTTCCCTGGCGCACGAGCTCGTGCATCCCCGGTGCGCGAGATTTGCCGCGGTCAGTGGCGAACTCGGCCGCCTCATTGTCGGTGAACTCAAGCAGGTGCGTAACGATGAAGCTGATGCTCGCCGCATACGCGAGGAAAGTAAAGGCGGCGAAGTTCATGGTGGCCAGCTCGAGCTCGTTGATGTGCAAGTCGCGCACCTTGTCATCGGTCCATCGGCCGTCGAAGTAGACGAAGGTGTCGCCTATAATCAACCAGCCGCCATAGCCGCTCTCGCCAGGCGAGTCGAGCTCGCGCGACGCGTCCGAGTAGTAGACGAGCAGACCTGGCGCGCCCTGCCGCGCGAAGGCTGAGCTCGAGGCAAGAGGGCACGATTCCGGCGGGTCGGCGCGCAGCCGCGCCAGCCACCAGAGGAGCTCGCCTTGGGCTCTTTGACCTAGCACCTTGCGCCCACCGGTGAGGCGGGTCTTCGCCCGCAGCGCGCGCAGGATGTAGAAGGTATGCGCCCTGCCGAGGATGATCGTGGAGGCTGCGTGGAGAAGCTTGTGGCAGAGCGAGTTAAGCTCGTCCGCGCCGACTCTGAGCTCAACCTTGGAGGCGGTCTCGCCGCCGACGAGCGCAACGATGGCCGAGGCGTACGAGTCGCGCTTGAGCTCGGTGAGGTAAAGGGCTTCTCTGTTGAGATCGAGCGTGGCGCCTAAGAAGTCCATACGCTCGCCAGGGTGCCAGCTCTTTCCTTCAGAATTGGCGTGGTCGAAGTGTTTGATCACGCCCACAGCTGCGTCGAAGTGCAGAGACGCCCGACGCTGCTGACACGCTGCGCCGTCGACTCCGCCTCGAGCCAACATAACGCGGTCGCCACGATGATCAAAGAGAAGATCGTTGATAGAGGCGGCACCGATGTCGTCAACGTACATAAGAGCTTAGCAGAGAACAGCCCATCGATACGCGTCGCCTGCGTCGGCCCCCGCCGCCACGGCTGCTTCGCGCCGCTGCTTGAGCCAGGCGAGGACGGGCTCTTCAAGAGACGGATACGCCGTGTCGAGCCGCGCGAGCTCTCTGCGTACTGCCCAGACGATGAAACAGCTCTGCCTACCGCACAGGACGGGAGCCTCGCGCTGTCCAAGCTGAATGCGCGGGTCGTAACCATAGCTGTCCGAGTGGACGAAGCCGCTCATCCAGCAGTGGGCGCGCTGCTTGCCAGTCCTGCGGAAGTACGAGTCTAGGTCGAAGCCCCAAATCTTGATCGGCGCGCCAGACGTGTTGAGAACGGCGATGGCGCGCGCGAGCTCGGAGACTTTGACGTACTCGATCTCCGGGATGGCTTCAAGATCGACAGAATCGTTGTATGAGGCGACGCCGTCGACGAGCTGCATCGTCTTGTCAATGGTCATGCGCGCCTTGCCGTTGCGCATCACGATGTTCATCGGGTCGGCGCGCATTGGCCAGATAGGCGTGGCCAGATAGGCGGCAGAGCGAATCCGTGGTGGACCCAGCCGCGGTCGCGGTCCTTCTTGGCACATTTATCGAAGGCAGCCGGCTCCTTGAGCGCACCAACGTGTGGCAGGCCCAAGATGGCGCAAAGATCAAGCTCTGGTCCAGGATAGCCGTGCGCCATAAAGGAGACGATCTCGGCGATAGGGAAGCCAAACTTCTCGGCGTAGTCGACAATGGAGCCGATGTCGAGATCCGACTCGGGCGGCTGGCTCGGCCATGAAGACGGCATGAGCGGGTACCAGCGCTCGTCTGCCTTATCGAAGCGCCACGCCCAGCCGCGTCCCGCGGGAAGAACGCAGTCAACGCCCGCCGCGTAGAGCGGCGCCGGCCGCTGCGACCGAGCGACTTGCCAGCGCCCATCTCGCGCCGTGGCGAGGCACTCCGCGACACGACGGCGAAAGGTGTGCAGGCGCTCAATCATCGCTCGCGGGATGAGCTCTGCTGTGGTGAGCGGAGTCGGCGGCTCCAAGACGACGGGCGCCTCTGCCCACCCAGTCGACGGCGGAACGTTGGCGGATGGATGCGCTTCACCTAAGAGGACGCTGCGAAGCTCTGGCTCGAGTCGCCGTAAGCTTGCCCCCGGCAGAGCCAACCGTGGCCCAGCGTCGGCAGCGGCGCCGTCAACGAGATGCGGCTGAGCGGAGCCAAGCCGCAGCCGGGCAATCGGCTTAACGGGACTCGCCTCTGTGGCCCTGGGCCCATCCTCGCCCAGCGCACTCGAGACGGCGTCCCTCGTTCTCACGCCGCTACCTAAGTCTGCGACGCACGAGTTGTCTGCGCTGCTCAACGAGCTCGAGCCGACGTCGTTGACGAGACTGCTGAGCGCGCTGGCGTCGCCTCTGCTGTTCGACGCACTAGAGCCGCCGCTGCAGCGAGACGGCGGTGCGAGGCAGGTCTCTGTTTCCGCGACGCGAGCTTGCACCGCTCTCTCCTGGTCAGCAGTAAGATGTATCCCGAGCTGGCGTTTGCGCCAGATGAGCGCTGCAAGCTTCTCTCCCGAGTCCGAGGAAACGATACTGCCGCCGGGGTGTGCGAGCTTTGAAGAGGCGTCTAGTGGCACAACCGAAGACGCCTCGTCTGCGAACCTGACGCGATGCCCCGCGCGCCGCGCCTCTTCGAACGAACTCGGCGGCCTAAGAAGTTGCGGCGACGCAGGCGAAAGAACCAGCGGCGCCGCCGAAGACGCCTCGTCTGCGAACCTTGCGCAACGCCCCACGCGCAGCGCTGCTTCCATAGAACTTGGCGGCCCAAGAAGTCGCGGCGACGCTCGTGAAAGATGCAGCGACGCCGCCGGAGAGGCCTCGTCTGCGAACCGGACACGACGCCCCGCGCGCGGCGCTGCTTTGATCAAACTCGGCGACATAAGAGGTCGTGGAGACGACAGCGAAAGATCCAATGACGCCGTCGAAGACGCTTCGTCTGCGAACATGAAACGACGCCCCGCGCTTGGCGCGGCTTCTATAAAATTTGGCAAGATAAGAGGTCGCGACGACGACGGCAAAAGACCCAATCAACTCGATGAAATCGCAAGAAGGGAGCCTGCGAAAGATGAGACTGGCTCGCCGCGCGTCGCCGCACCCCCCTATTTGGAGTGCGAGAAAAAGCAGCGGTCGTTATCGAACGTGCACTTCTTAAGGTGGTGAAAGAAGTAGCACGGGGATCGACCCTTGTCGTCCTCGCCGAGGTCACGAAGCAGCTGGGCTGTGACAGCGGTGCGCGACGGCGATCTGCTGGCGGCGCTGGCGGACGATGCAGAGGCGCTCCCAACCGTCGGAGTGAACCCAAGAAGAAGGGGACTGGGTTTTCCCGTGTCCTTCTTCTTCTGGCTCACCGCGTCTTTCTTTTGCTTCTTGGTAAGCGGCGCGCCGGAGGCTCCGTCGTTGCGCCGCTTGCCGTCGCTGTTACCGAGCGCGGCCAGCTTTTTCTCGAGGGCGCGAAGATCGGCTTGATCTGCGGCGCGTCCGTCGTCGAGAATCTGCTGGACGAGCCGGTCGACGTGCGGCTGCGATCGGCCGTCGATCCAAGCGATCTGTGGCACGGGCCGCGCGATAGGCCCTTCCCCGCGCTGAAGATCGCCGGTGGTGCCGTCAACACGCCGCATAACTGCGACGTAGTACGTGCCGAGAGTGGCCCAGGAGGCGCCCGCGCTGCGACGCTGGATGATGTACGTCGAGGGATGCGAGCAGAAGGCAGAGATCTCAAAGCTGTGCACCGGGTTTGTCATCGACCACGCCAACGAGAGCGTAGCGAGAGCTTGAATAAGGAGAGCCTCTGGGTTGAGGCCAGGCGCCTCGAATGGCTTGAAGGGCGTCTCCTTCTTCCAGCCCTCTCCACTCAGGTCGAGGAGGACAGTAAGCTTGACACAGCTAATGCTGCCGACGCGCACGAGGCGCAGCTGCTGCCGAACACGATCGGCGATGTCCTCCGCGAGAGCGCCCACCTTGTGACCAAAAAAGGCGGCGGCAAGGCGCCTATCGAGCAACAAACGTACGAATCTAACGTTCTGCTCTACGTCGGGGAATTCACCTGTGCAGGCTGTATTGACCTCGTCGCCGGCGAAGTTGATGATGCGGTGCAGCGGCCTGGCGCCTGCGTCCGTCTCGATCTCGAACAGGAGCTGGCGAAGAGCTGGCTGCTCGGGGCTGCCAGTAGCGCCGGATGCCTCTACGAGACGGCGCAATTGGGTGAGCTGGTTTTTCAGCAGCGTAGACTGGCCAATCGATCGCAAGTCTTGGTTTGAGGTCTGACGCTCGAGCATCTCTGCCTCCGTGCCCGAGGTATCGAGCGGCCGCGTCGCCACAATATAGAGGGGTGCACGTCATCCCCGGGCGGCATCCCCGGGAGGGCCGCGGGGGAAGAGTCTTAAAGAATGTCGCTAAGGGTCTCAAGAAGGCGACCCAAGTCATGAGATCCTGGCGCCCCGCGCAGCTCGAGAGCCTGCGCCGAACCCCTTTCCTTGGCCAGTCAAAGGGATCGCTCGATGACGCCATGCATGAGGTGCGGCGATACGAGGATAACCTTTCGCCGGGAGTCAGTGTCGGTGGCGGCAAAGCAGTACTCGGTACCGAGCACGAGAAATTCGTCCCAGATCGCAGGCGAGCTGGAGAGCTTCCAGAGAGCTGTGACCAAGGGCCAGGCTCGAACGTCGAGGCCTTCCGGAACGATTCGAGCGGGTGTTCCTGCTGCAGGAAAAGACGTGCGTACAGCTGAGCGCTGAGGAAGCGGCGCGGCGGCCGGCTGACCACGACTTGCAGGAGGAGCCATTGAACCGGCACGGGAAGCGAGCGACCTCGAAGCGGGAGGCGGCACGCACGACTTTTCCAGCGCCACTGCGAGCGTGCTGATAGCAACGGGAGCCGCTAGCTCCTTTGCGACGACGAGCATACGTTCGCCCGCAGACGGATCGAGTTCCTCGATCCACATGCCGAGCTGGGCCGCCGCCACGAGCGCTGCGGATCTCATGTGAGACTCCGAGAGGAGGCCAGGCTGCGACTGGCGGTGGTCAAACAACTGTGAAACGAGCTCGATAAGATCATGCGCGTCGGCGGAGCCGATGCGCCCGATGGCCGCGGACGTAGGTAGGACGCTCATGAGTTGTCCGAGTGTGGGAGTAAACGAATCGAGCGAAATGGCGAAAGGGGCCAGCGCCCCTCGAAGTTCGGGCTCAGGCTGAGTCGATGCTTCAAACCGCGAAGCGTTCTTCTGCTGCGGTTGGTAAGCGTGTCCGCCGGCGGTGAGCCTGCCGAGCTGACGGTTGTCGAGAGCCAGTGGAGCGAGATGCCAGTCGTCGCTTGCCAGAGCGGCTTCGTACGCATCGGTAATATCGTCCGAGATTTCCACCGTATCAGCGCCATCCATATGCCTGGTAGCAGCGACCTCGTCACGGCAGTCGTAGAAAGCGGCGACGGTGTCAGCGGCCGCCACGGTGCGGACGACGGTGACGACGGTCGTGCCGGAGTCTTCCTCCATCTCGTCAACGACCATGTATTCGCCGGCTGAGATCCCCAAAATCGCCACACTCTTGGATGCGAAGATCATCCGGCAGCTGCCATCGGCGAGCGCCTCAGGGCCGACCGACGACGGTGGGAGAACGTCCATGGGCAATGAGGACGGGCGGAGGATCACAGATGAGAATCTCAGCGAAGGGATGGCGATCGGCGAAGAAGCTTCGCCGAACGCCCGCCGTGAACTCACAGTATCTATAAATAGCTGCTGTGAATATTCACAGGATCTATAAATAGCTGCTGTATATTAAAAGCATCTATAAATAACTGTGACGGCGTCTCGATCGATAAATGATCACGGGGTACCTGGGAGTGGAGATAAACTCAACTGCTCCCTCGGTGCCTCTGCGCGTGACCCCCCCCCCGTCAGCAGAGCGACTGAAGCAAGGCGTTGTTCAGACCACCGAGGGAGCATTTGAGTCTTTATCTCTACTCCCAGGTATCTCCGCGATCATTTAGCGGTTTTCGCCCGAGGTGCAGACCTGTGGGAGGAGGCCCGGGTGAAGGGTTAGCCCCTAACTTCAAGTACAAGCACGATGGCTCGCGCAAGGCGCGCATGTGGGCTGAACAACGCCTTGCTTCAGTAGCTCTGCTGGCGGGGGGGTCACGCGCGGAAGCACCAAGAGAGCAGTCGAGTCTTTATCTCTACTCCCAGGTACCTTCGCGATCATTTATCGATCGAGGCGCCGCCATAGCTATTTATAGACGCTGTGATTTCACGGCGGGCGCACAGGAAGTTTCCGCGCCGATCGCCATCCCTTCCCTGAGATTCTCATCTGTGATCCTCCTCTCGTCTTCATCGACCATGGACGTTCGCTCACCCCACCACCCACTACTCTGGTGAGCGAGACTCCATTGCGATGTCTCTCGTTGTTTCTCGGTGTGTCTGTCTGTGTCTGTGTGTCTGTCTATGTGTTTCTTTTGTGTCTGTCTTTGCCTCCCCGTGCACCAGGCATGGGGGGAGGCGCCCGTGTTGCGTGTTCAGGGGACAGTCGTGGGTGCGGGGTCGAGGCCTCCTTCTGTGGGGAGCTACCTTGGCCCTGCCCCTGTCCACCGTTCGCCGAGCAGCTAGCGCTAGGGGTCAACCCTAGCCCTGCCGCGGCGGTTGGAGGCGGCTGTCGATACACTAGAGGCGGGCGCTTTGCCCACTTATAGGTTTTATGTTTAGTATCTGTGTATTATGTTCCACACTCTCGTGAGGTCCGACGTGTGGGGGGGACCTGTGGCAGAGGTGGGTCGTGGGTGTTACCCTGCCCTCCGGTGAAAAAAAAATGTCCAGTTTTTGAATTAGCTAAACTCGACAAGTTCGACCGCACCAGACCAATCCGCATGCCGACGGCGACGGCGGAGCCTGCCAAACCACAGCGGGGCGGGGCCAGGGCACGCGTCGCCCGCGGCGCGCACCGGGACACGCTGCCACCACCGACGCAGCGCCGACGACGAGCGAAGGAGACGGCAGGCCGTGGTCGCCGGCCGAGGCGCCGCAAGGCGCGCCACAGGCCGCCGAGCCGGGCATGCGGCGGCCGCTGTCGCCCGCCGCTGACGCCACGCCACCGACCGCCGAAGCAGCCACCGGCGACGGCGACGGCCGAGGTGCCGAGCAGCCCACCGCGCGGGCGCGGCACCGGTGCCGGCGTCTGGCAGACAGCCTCGCCAGCAGGCAGCGACAGCAGCTCCGAGGCACCAACATTGCGTCGGGGACGTGGGCGTGGCGGCAGGAAGCGGGCAGCAGCACGCGGCGGCGCCGGCGGTCCGGCATCCCGACCCGCGGCCAGCGTCGCAGGTGACGCCCAGGGAGGCGGCCCAGCGCAGCCGGCCGCCGTGCAGCCGGACGCCGCGAGACGATTCGAGTCTCGGCCGCCTCTGCGCGCGAGCACGACGCGCTGTGTGAGAAGCTTGCCATCGAGCTCCTTAGTGCGGTTCGTCACGAGACCAAGAGTGACGTCCAGGACACCATCTCCTCTGTTGCTGCCTGAGTGTGGACCTTGGTGCTTGCTCCAGGTGAGCCATGTGTTCATGCTACCAACACATGCAGTTACTTGTACACTCTCTGCCTTATTAGGTTCTGTTATCTCTTATTCATGTCGTATCCAATCCGCTGCGTGTTGCTTTCCTGTAAGTGCTGTCAAATGCTGCTTCATTCTGTCTTCTCACGTCACATTCATTTTTATGTTGTGTCTGGTTGTCCCTAGACTCTAGACTAGCACTAGAGAGTACGTACTCTTGTCCTTATCAATTTTTAATTATATATATTTTTTATTTTTTATTCATATCGCACGTACATATCGCACGTAATGTCACGTAGCACGTAGCACGCAGGCGTAGGGATCCCATCACTGTCTGTTTCTAACACTGCCTGTCGGCACACATGGTGAATGCGACTTGCGACATACAACATCTGTACGACATCGCCAGTCTCGGCAGGTGCAGCCAGACCTTGCACACAACCCACCATATAATATGGGCTAACGTCCCACACACGCCTTCTCGCACGCCCCTCGCTATTCTACATGCATCCTTGCGCTGGTGAGAGCCGTCCATCGACAGCGCCGCTGGCCGCTTCATGCACACTGCCTTCAGGAATGCTTTCGTCGCCCGGCATGACGACGTCAAGCGCGCGCCACACGCGGCGTGCCATCTGCACAGAGTCCTCTATCCGTGTGCTTGCGTTGTTGCCACCCAGCCCGCCTGTATCCCGCAGCTGCGTATTCACGTGTGGCTCATACGTGCGGCAACGTAGAACAGCATCCCCGCTGCGCGGCGCCGCCTCCACGCGCGCGAACTCCTGCGTCGCCGTCCTACAGCAAAGCAGCCTTGAGCGCAGCGCAGCGCACTGCGCACTCATCGCGCTGCGCGTCCGCGCGCGCGCGTGTCCAATCCACGCGGCACGTCTCGCGCGCGTTCCGCCTGGACTGCACGATGTACCGGCGCGCGCCGCAACGCCCGGTCCGGACGATCGGACGCCGCCAACATCACTGCGCAAGGCGCTCCAATGAGCGGCTACACAGGCGCATCTTCGAGATCGGCTTCGTCCACCTGCGTGGCGCACGCGTGGGTGGGCATCGGAACGGTGCTGCGCAGGCGGTGCCGCTCCCACGCGCCATTCAGGGTTAACCCAGG
>Ga0209491_10010380_pt1 | contig 11207 bp, 9 predicted proteins | sample BON02_FD_187213 | JGI IMG/M metagenome (GOLD analysis project Ga0209491, IMG submission 187213) | Freshwater microbial communities from Lake Bonney liftoff mats and glacier meltwater in Antarctica - BON-02 (SPAdes) (version 2) | ecosystem: Environmental > Aquatic > Freshwater > Ice > Glacier...
GCTCCTCTTCCTACTCGGGGTCGAGCTCCCCGACCCTTCCTCCCTCCCTCCCCGCCCCGTACGAAATTGCACTTGGGGGTGATCGGGCGAGACGGACGAGCCGGACGCAGAGGAGAAATAGATGGAGGTGCCTGTCATCACCACTGACCGAGTGAAGGAGGAGGTAGAGGGGGAAGGACTATTCAAACTTAATGCACGCATCTGCCAGGAGGGGGAGGGCGAGGGGGAGGCACCGGGGGAGGAAGCGACGGAGGACGCGATGGAGCTGCTAAGGCTGGCGTAGGCGCTTGGTTGCCGGCTGCTGCTATGACTGCTCCTTCTGCTGTTGCTCCTGCTGCTGCTTCGGGAGTGTGTGTGCTCGGTTAGATTTTCGAAGAGGAATTCTCTATATTGATACCTCGGACTCTCTCTTTCCAATGTTACTTGCAAAGGACGAATGGCCCCTGGCCCGTAACTCCTGCTGCTGCCGCTGCTGCTGCTGTTGTTGTTGTTGGTGTTGGGGAGGGGACGAGGAAGAGGGACAGGAGGAGGAGAGGGAGGAGGGGAGGGGTGGGAGGAGGAGGTGGCGGGGCCGAGGGATAGGATGGGTAAAGGGCGAGAAGCAGTGCTGCTGCTGCTGTCCTCGGTGTTGGTGGTGCCCTCCATATCGTTCTCCTGTGCTGCTGCTGCTGCTGCTGCTGCTGCTGCTGCTGCTGCTGCTGCTGCTGCTGCTGCTGCTGCTGCTGCTGCTGCTGCTGCTGCTGCTGCTGCTGCTTCCTGCACTACCCTCTCCTGCGCAATCTCCGACGGCCACACAAAAAAACGCAACCTCTCATGCTCAGGCCGGAGGGCGGGAGGGAGGACAAGTGGGGGAGGAGCAGGCAGGTCCTCCACCAATGCCTCCACCTGCTCCATCAACTTCCCGAACAACTCCACCTCACTCTCGCACCCCCAAGCAGCCACCTCCCTGCTCACCTTCCCTCCCTCCCTCCTCCCCTCCCCCTCCTCCCGAGCCTCCACTCCTTCCTCATCCCCCTCACTCTCCTCGCTTTCCTCCCCCTCCTCCTCCCTCCTCCCCCTCCTCCCAAACATACAACTCGCCAACCACCTCCTCCCTGGCGCTAAACCAAACTGCTGCCAATGCCGCCACTCCCCCGTCCGTTCATTACACTGATAAAAAGGCAAAAAAATATATCCCTTCTCCGCCACAAAATGGACAGCGCTGATAATAAAATCGACTTCAGGATCTGAGTGGTAGTAGGTGAGAGACAAGCGGGTGAACCCGGGCCGCAGGATTTCTAGCTGCTCGAGAAGGGCGCTTTCGTAGGCGTCGCTAGCGGAGGGGGTGAGGCCGAGCAAGCGCTGGCCGTAGGGGCCCGCACATTGACAGCCGCCGCGGGACTAGAAGAAGGGGAGGGAGGGAGGGAGGGAGGAATAAGTGAAATTTCTGACTCTTTGGGTAGGAGGGTTTTTGTATACGTCGCTGGCGGAGGGAGGGCGGGAGGGAGGGAAGAAAGCGAGGACGTTCCTGGATCCCAATTCAATCAAGGAAGGAGGGAGGGAGGGAGGGAGGGAGAGAAGAAAAGCGAGGACGTACCTGGATCCCAAACAGGTCATTGAGCAGGGCACACACAAAGTTGTAGTGCAAATACGACGGACCATGCTTGATCAGAAACGAAAAAATCGGTAGTCGCGGAGTCTTGAAATCACCGAGCATGACAATATTAGGATTACTGCAGAAACTCTCTAATGTTTTCTTGGCAAATAACGCCTCGCGTTCCTTGGCATATTCGGCCCCTACGCGTTCTTTGAGTTGAAAACAGAGGCCGAGGCGGATCGAACCGAGGATATCGGGGGTTCCCCCCTCTTCACGCTCCACCTGATTAGACAAATAGCGGTGGGAGTGGTCTTTGACGAAGAAGACGGTGCCGCCGCCGGGGCGCTCGGGCACCTCGTTGCGGAGGAGAGCTTTCTTGACGACGAGCACGCCGGGGGTGCCTGTGGGAGGGAGGGAGGGAGGGAGGGAGGGAGGGAGGGAAGGTGAGGATTGGCTTTGCAAAAAGGGAAAATTCCTGCCTCCTGGCCGGTTGGGCCTGTAGGAGGGAGAAAGGGTAGACGAAGAAAAGAGGGAGGGAGGGAAGGAGGGCGGAAAGAAGGGAGGGACGTACCAGGTCCACCGACGAATTTATGCCCCGAGAAGAAGATGGCGTCTTTCTTAAAGTTGGGAGGCTGGGCGAAGGAGGAGGAGGAGGAGGCAGATGACGTGAAAGAGGAACCACAGGGAGCACGGGACCGGCCTTCGGCATGTGTGCTACCCCGAGAAGACGACAGCCCTCCCATCCCCCCTCCCTCCATCATCCTTCCAATCGTCGTCGGCGTCCTGATTCCCGCCGCTGTCACACTCCCCCCTGCTCCGTCCACCCCTCCCTCCCTCCCTTCCTCCCTTTCGGTTGGATTCATGTCTACTTTTATATAGGGGGCAGCCGTCGCGTAGTCCCAAAAAGCAAGAGCACCATATCTGTGCAAAAGAGCCGTGATTTCATCTACGTCTAGACAGATGCCTGTGATGTTGCTAGCGGCTGTAAACGCCCCCACCTTCAGCCGACGATGCTGATATTTCCTGTGTATAAAGGGAGGGAGGGAGGAAGTAATGGGTGGGTGAGTATCATATCTGTGCAAAAGAGCCGTGATTCCATCTACGTCTGACAGATACCCGTGACGTTGCTGGCGGCGGTAAAGGCGCCAGCTTTAAGATGCCGGTGTTGTTTTTTTCTGTGGGGAAGGATGCTTGGAAAAATTATTCGTTGATTGATTTGATGCCCAGAAACATACCCCTCCCTGCCTCCCTTACATGAGCATCAGCTCCAAATGCCGCATATCCAGCCCTCGTCTCCCGTCTGCCTTCACATTGATTATCTTACACCCACTCTCCCTCCAGGGCAACATGTTCGAATGATGCCCGAAGGGACAACAGAAAATGACGGGCCGACCACTGTCTGTTACTTCTGCTGCTGCTTGAGGCTGCTGCTGCTGCTGTTGCTGCTGCTGGGAGTGGCTGTGGTGGTGGCGGTGATGGTGGCTGCTGCTGGTGTTGCTGCTGCTGTAGCCGTTGTTGCTGCTGCTCGCTTGTTGTTGTTCTCCTGCAGGCTCTGGCTGTTGCTGTTGGGGCTGCTGCTGCTGCTGCTGCTGTTCCACCCCTCCTCCTCCTCCCCCTCCTCCTCCTCCAATACTCCCACTTCCTCTTCTGGACGACGAAGACGAACCTCCTACCCCCTGCTGCTGCTGCTGTTGTTGCTGTTGTTGCTGTTGTTGTTGCTGCTGCTGCTGCTGCCTCCATTGATTCAACCCCAAGATATGCACAAGCTTCATGACGGCGCTCGTCGAGCCACTCCCACAGAACAAGAGCACATCCTCCCCTTCCTCCTCCCCGCCCTCCCCCCCAATGTGTGCATTTAAACACGAGGCGATTATTCTCCTAGCTTCCTGCCGGTAGAGCGTAGTCTGGAGGCCCGTGATGCTGGTGGTGGTGTGAGTGTTGCCGTAGAAAGGCATGACCTGAGAGAGGGAGGGAGGGAGGGAGGGAGAGACGGGTAAATAACAACTCACATGACAATAACAACACACATCTCCTCCCTCCCCCCCCCCCCCCCCCCCTTCTTCTCACCTCCCTCCTCATAAACTCCTCAATAAACCTCAACGACCGTCCCGAGGCAGTCCAATCCGCATACACAATCGGCCTTGCCCCTCCAAACGGCGACGGGAAAGCCTGCAGCCTCCCCAACAGAGACGCCTGTATCTCCCGCATCATCTCAGGTGGTGGTCCCCCCTCCATTAATGTTCTCTGCATCAGCAGCTCCCCCAGCGCTTCCTTCTCTTCCAAGAGCTCGTAAAAGGTACGATAAGACACTCCTCGGTCGCCACTGCCACGACGACGACGCTTTTCCATGCTCCCCCCGCCGCTGCCGCTGCGAGCACGACCACCATGGTTGTTGCTGTTGCTGCCGCTGATGCTGCTGCTGCTAATGCCGGAAAGGCCAGCAGCAGTGCCGGGGGTGGTGGTGGTGGTAGGCCGCTGCTGCGGATGACGATGTTGAGGGTCAATAAGTGGCGGAGTAGGAGCAGGGAGATTAGAGACCTGCCTTGCTGCCTCGTCTTCGTCGACGTCCATCATCTCTTCTCTCCTTCTAGGATTAGAGGAGGGTGCGGCTGGGGCGGGCGCGCCGCCAGCGAAGCAATGGAAGAAGAAAACCCTGCCTGGCCCTGCACAGACACGACACCTGGGGCGAGTCCTAAGGGAGGGAGGGTGGGAGGGAGGGAAAGAGTGGTAGTGGTGATGAGTGTCTTGGTTGAGTTTGAGTTGTCATGATGGTGGTGGTGTTGTGGGTGCACCAAGAAATCACGCTGGCAAAGGCCGGGGCGGCGTCGTCGTGTGATGTAGCTAAGCAGATGTAGACCTGCCCACAAGCCGCGGTGCCTGGAGGAAGCGGTGACAGCAAAGGAGAAAGGACGACGAGGAGGATCTTGCTTGCTTAGCCCATGCGTGGGGTTTCTGTTCTGACAAATGCTACGTTTTCAGGCAGAGAGGGGTGTGACCGTGTCCTGCAGCCTGCAGCATCTGTTTTCGACGCACTCCTGATGGATATTAGGTAATCCCGAAGCCTCTGTGTAATGTGATGATATGAGTGACCATGTTAGCTAGACGAGGGCCCAAGAAGCGGCCTATTCTACAAGCATCTCGGCATCACCAACAAGCACTCCAGCGCATTCACCAACGCCTTGAGCTTCAAGGGCTGCTTTGCTTGTTGTCGCTCATCGGGGTTTCCAGTGCGTGTCCGTGCAAAGCGGCTAATGGCTTGGTGCTCGTCTCTCTTACTCTGTGCTGCTGCTCACTTGCTGCTCTGAGCGGCTCTACGCCCACTGGAATTCAAATTGTTTTACACCATATGCAGCAGGTGATGCCGCTGCCTCTGCTGCATGCGAGCCCATCATCTGCGCTGCCGGCCGCTCCTTTTCCATCATAAATTTTTTTTGGGTGCGCACGACACGAACGTGAATTCCGAGAGGCGTTGCTTGCTAATAAGCAAGCACGTCAGTTTGAATGAAAGTCTTTATGGCATTTGGTCTGCGCTGGTAGGTAGTAGGTAGTAGAGGTAGTAGTAGTAGTGCAAATAAACCGTGGCTTTAGACCCTTTGTCTGCACCACACACTGCAGCTTGTATCACAAATTTGGTCTCTCTGCTGAAATATGTTGGTCGCTGGAGCGCCGTCCAAGGAAGAAGTCACGCAGCAGCATTCCCCGAACACCCACCAACCCACCCTACATATACTTACAAACACAGGCAGGCACATTTATGCACACTCCGCCATGAGAAGGGCAACAAGAAGACGGCGACGAGCAGTACGGCCACCACCTACAGGGCGCTGCTGACCTCTCCTAAAGCGATTGCCTCTCTCCGGCGACCACACCACTCCCTCCCGTCATCACCATCATCACACTACCACCAGCACCATGGGCAGCGCAAGCAGCCTGGCCCGTGACGCCAAATGCCTGGAAAACTCGGATTATCTGCTGCCTAACATCTTGTTGTCGGAAGCCCTCTCCTTGCTCTGCCTTACCAGCTTGTCCACCATCACCGTCATCGTAGAGCTAACCCGGCTCTGGCGGCGGCATCAGCTACGGAAGAGCACCACGGCCATCGCGCAGCTGTTGGAGAGCCTCGTGGCGATTCAGGGCGTAGTAGACTTGTGTTTCCACGCGGTCGATTTCTTCTTTGCCGCCGATTGTAAAAACACCCCGTTAGTTCACGTCTTGCTCAAGGAACCCCCGTCGGCCCTGTACGAGCAACGGACCATCATCTACGAAAGCGTCAAAGAAGGGTTAGGCCTTCTCAGCATCTGGTGGCATGCCGTGACCGCTCATGCAATCTACTGCTGGATTGTGAGAAAGTACAGCGCCAACAGATTAAAAGGCCGACGGCTGCCTTACCTTGTCCTTGCCGCCTTCACCATTACTCTCGTTCGTCTTATACTCTGGCAGACGGTGCGGCCGAACTTTTTAGGGCTCCGAATTGGGAATGTTTTTATGGATTTCTTGGCGGTGCCGTTGCCGGTTGCGTGTTTGTTGTGGTGGTCTTTTGGGTCGGCCCGCGCGCTGTCGGATTACAATATGCAGACGCAGCCTGTTTCACAGCAGCAGCAGCAGCAGCAGCAGCAGCAGCAGCAGCAGCAGCAGCAGCAGCAGGGGAGTGTCTCGAAAGGAAGCAAGGAGAAGGAGAAGGACAATCCGCTATCGCTAGCAAGCCCTTTCCCCGGTGGCATGAGCCCCAGCGCCAGTCATAGCATCAAGCACAGCGCGCGGAACCGTGTCATCATTGCGCGCCTCTTGCGTGTATCTATTGTTGTTTCGTGTATGTGGATTTGGATCGTTGGAGTTAATGCTGCGTTGTGGGTGACTTATTTTAGGACGGGGCACAGCTTGGCCCCGTGGTCGCTGTGGGTGCGAACGATTTTAATGAGGTTGGTTGGGTTTATAGATGCGGTGATCATGCACGACCTGTTCAAGCAATGGGGGATGCGTTGTTTCTCCTTCTGGCGACGCCGCAGCGCCCCTCCTCCTGCTACCCCTGCTGTTGGTGCTGCTGCTGCTGCTGCTTCTCCTGCTATTAGTGTTGGTGGGACCCAGATGGCCTTGCGGAAGTGGCTGAGGAAAACATTGTCTTCTCTGATGATTGTGCCCCGAGGGGGAGGAGGAGGAGGAGGGGGAGGGGGAGGAAAGGATGGTACGTATGGAGAGGGAGGTATGTTAGGGTTAGACGCACGAGGAGAGGAGGAAGAACGCTTGGTGGTCGAGATGGCTCAGCGACTCGCGGCTTTGAATGCAGACAGCCGACCGCTGGAGCAGCAGCAGCAGCAGCAGCAGCAGGAGGACAAGCAGCAGCAGAGCAAGTCGGAGAGTGTTTATTTAGTGTTTGCCTCGACGTATAACATGGGTGGGGTCTCGTTCAGAGACGCTGTGGAGAATGGAGGGCTTGCTGCTGTGCTACCTACTTGGATACCGAGAGATTATGAATTATATGTGATTGGGGTGCAGGAATGTGGGTTGATTAAAGAGCTTCGAAAGGCTATACATGAACATTTGGGGGGGTCCGAAGCGTATGTAATGGTGGGGAAGGAGATAGGGGATGATGTTATTTTGCATGGATTTATTGCGGTGACGATCTTTGCGAGAAAGAGGGATGTGGAGAGCGGGGCAGTTTATGTGCAGGAGGGGACGGTGGATAGAGTTGCTTCAGGGGTTTCTTTTGGACCGATGGGGAGGGCGCCGAATAAAGGGTTTGTGGGTTTGAGTGTTAGGGTACATGATAGCTCGTTGGCCTTAATCACTGCTCATTTCGCCAGTGATAAGAAGGGGAAGAACAAGGTGGAAAAACGGAATCAGGATGCCAAAAGGACGCTGGCTGACTTGTCTCTTCTTTGGGATTCGGATGATTTTAGTATTCACACACAGCATCATTTTGCCCTTGTGCTCGGTGATTTAAATTATCGGAACGCCGGGCACCCAGAAGAGATTTTGGAGCTGGTCGCACAGTCTGCACAGGAGTGTCAGCGAGCCGTGGAGGGAGCAGCAGCAGCAGCAGCAGCAGCAGCATCAGCAGCGGGGGTAGGCAAGGGGGCGACGGGGGGAGGGGAGAGGCATGCAGTGATGCCGGACATTAGTTGGCGCAGTAGTTATGATCGTTTTTTTGCCTTGCCTGCGGCTCGGCGTGCGGGGGGCGGGAGGGCGGTTGGCTCTGTTTTGGAGACGACTAGCTTGCAGCAAGCCTTGTCTGGGCCTGCAAAAGGCAGCAACGGCAGCAGCAGCGGTGGTAGTGATGGTGATGGTGGGACATCGAGCCCACGCAATAGCACCATGCTTCTAGGGCTGGGTCGGCATAAAACGAGCCTCATGGGTACTTATATCCGCGAGGAAAGCGCTGGGGAGGGCATCGACGGACAGCAGCAGCAACAGCAGCAGCTCCAGCAGCAGCAGCAGCTCCAGCAGCAGCAGCAGCTCCAGCAGCAGCAGCAGCAGACGTTAAAGCCAACGCCTACCCCCTTGCTGTCTCCCGGTGGCCCACCGCCCTTCTGGACGCTGCGGAACGAGCTGTTCGAAACCAGCGCCAACAGCAGGGGCAGCAACATTAGTAAGATCACCAGCAGCGGCGGCGCTAGCATAGGCGGCCTTCGAGGACTTTTTTCGGGTCTCTCGCGATCACAGCAGAGTCGGATTTCCTCCTCCTCTTCCTCCCCTGCGGTGGTCTCGGTTTTGGACGAACCTTCCTCCCTCCCTCCCTGGCGGGCGTGCCCGATGGGCTTGTCGGAGCTTTCTGGGTTGACTCAGGAGGAGAGAGAGGGAGGAGGAGGAGGGGGGGGAGGAGGAGGAGGAGAAGGAGGGTATCAACCGAAGCACCATCCTTTTGATTGGGTGGAGCGGACGGACGAGCTTATTGCGGCGATGCGAAAGCGAAAGGTCTTTTTTGCTTTTGAAGAAGGGCAGATTTCCTTCCCGCCTTCTTATCGGTGGAATCGCGTTTTGCCTACGCCTGCGCCTGCAACAGCAGGAGCAGCACTTTCAGCAACAACAGTAGCAGCAGCAGCAGCAGCAGCGACGGGCGACATTGAGGCAGGAAGGGCGCCGAGCGTGGTGCCTGGCTCCTTAGCGGGTGATTTCACCTCAGTCGAAATTTTGGGACAAGCATACACGTTGGCTGTATTGGGGAAGTCGTCCTCCTCCTCTTCCTCCTCGTCCTCGTTTGTCAAGTCTCTAGTGCGATCCTTGTCGGGCGTGAAGGGAGGGGGAGGAGAGAGTAAATGCGCTGCTGCTGATGCTGCTGCTGCTGCTGCAGCTGCGGCAGGTGGTGGTGGTGGTGGTGGCCTGGAAGGAGGAGAAGGAGCGGAAGGAGGAGAAGGAGCGGAAGGAGGGAGGGAGGGGAGTGGTGGCGGAGGGCTCGGAGTCAAGGTACTTTCCTTGTCCCGTGTGGACTCGTTAGGACGGAAAGTGGAAGAAAGAGCGGGGGAGGAGGAAGGTGAAGATGCTGATACCAAAACGCTGGCTCCTGGTGCGATGACGCGCACGCCTAGTTATACTGATCGTATTCTGACTCATTCTCTGCCTGCTAAAGCCTCGCATCTCAAGTGGTTGTTGTACGACTGTGCGGATTTAGTGGGTCTCTCAGACCATCGTCCTGTGGCTGCTGCCTTTGAATTAAGGGTAGATAAGCGGGTGCGGGGCTTCCAAACATACCCCCCCTCCTCCCCCTCCTCCTCTTCCGTCAACAACAATGAGGAGGAGAAAGGAGCTGCCGGTGGCGTGCCTCGCCCTCTCCCCCCCTTGTCTTCTTCCTTATCCCAACGACCGCACTCTGATTCTCTTTGGAAGGACCTCGCTGTATTTACTATCACCATGGCCCGTCCCTCCCTCCGGCTCTGCCACCACCACCACCAGCAGCAGCAGCAGCAGCAGCCAAATCGACGACTGCCACTCCTCAGTAAATTTAGCAGCTTCAGCAGCATCAGCAGCGGAGGAGCAAGGATAGGATTGAAGAGGAGGGGGTCGGTGGTGGTGGAGGAAGGGGTGGGTGTAGCAAAACCGAGTCAAGTTCATATTTTGTTTCCGATTATTTCTGAGGATCCGTTTGCCTTTGAAAGGAAGGCCTCGCAGCTAGGCGCGGCGCTGCCCGGGTTGTGTTTGGAGGTGGAAGGGAGGGAGGGAGGGAAGGGGCAAGGTGGGCATGGGGGGCATCGTGGGCTGGCAACGACGGGGGGAGGGACGGCAACGCAACAGCAGCAGCAGCAGCAGCAGCAGCAGCAGCAGGAGTCAACGGCGACGACCACGACGATCCAGGCAGGAGGAGGAGGTGGGGTCCAGGAAGAGGCAACGGCGAGCTCGCTCCGCACCGTGTCTTGGGAGGATTTCCCTTTAAAGTTGAGGGTTGTGGCGAGTCGGCGTTTCTCTGAGCATATGCTTTTGAAGATTACGGATGCTCGTCATCATGACCTAGGAGAAGCCATTGTCCCGATTCGACTGGCCTTGCCGCACGTGGCGGGTGCGTTTTATACCCAGCAGCAGCAGCAGCAGCAGCAGCAGCAGCAGCAGCAGCAGCAGCTGGGGGTGGAAGGGGGCGCTAGCAATAGCAACCACACGCATCGGTACCAGTTTGCTTTGTCCTCGGGGGGTGAATTTCGAGGGTATTTAAGTATGGATTTAAAAGTGCGTCACCGACCCTTGCCTAGCAACGAGTTGCCGGTGGATGGAGCGGAAGTGAAGCAAGGACAGGATTAATATACTGACGGACGATGCTTTATAGTGGTGGATAAGATAGGTAGATAAGTGCATGTATGTAAATGGTGAAAGTAGATAACAAAAAGTACACTTAGTCAGGTCGACGAGGGCGAGGCAATGGGGGTTCTGGTTTATTTAATTTTTGCTCGCGGCAGTCAAGGGGAGATGGAAGGACTTGAGATCTGTCTATATATATATATATTTGTTTCATTTGTTCACTGATAATTTCTTCGTTTCCCCATTTATTCCTTGTCGTCTTGCCCCGAGCGTCAAATCAGGGTGCTGGCCGCATCCAACCACCACGCACCAACGCAACGCAATTCTAATTCATACGAAATTAGTCTCCACAGTAGAGTTTGCCACCCAACTCATCTCGGTGCAATCCTAACCCTATCCCTAGCAGCGACAAGACTTCTCTCCTCAACGCGGCCCAGATGTCAAAAGACGAAAGCCCCGACTAACTGTCCCGTGCCTGCAACCCCATACCACACCCGCTTGGTCGACGCCTGGCACGTGCTTTTCCCAGAGGTTGTAGTGCGACCAAACAAAGGTCTTAGCAACGAAAATACGGCGTCTTTCAAGCCATGGGGAGGTGAGTCGACGCGCCAAAAAGCAATTGTGCCTTTTGGCAAATTTCAAATCTCTAACGGCGTTTTGAATGCCCCGCCGTTAGCTGCCTGTCCCTGTCAAAGCCCTGTTCCTCGCCGTCTCTGTTTCTTCCTGGAACAAGTAACCACACCCTTGCTGCAGAGCCTTTGCGCTTACTTCCCATACACACTTGTTTGGAATGGCGGATGGTGCACTGGTAAGCGCATCCTTTGGTGTCTCTTCTGTATGTCGGCCGCACCCTGGGGGAAGTCCCCCATTGCTCGAACGAGCCTTCCCTCCTCCTCTCCCTCCTAACCAG
>Ga0209491_10010381_pt1 | contig 11202 bp, 12 predicted proteins | sample BON02_FD_187213 | JGI IMG/M metagenome (GOLD analysis project Ga0209491, IMG submission 187213) | Freshwater microbial communities from Lake Bonney liftoff mats and glacier meltwater in Antarctica - BON-02 (SPAdes) (version 2) | ecosystem: Environmental > Aquatic > Freshwater > Ice > Glacier...
GGTAGAAACCGCAGATTGTTGAAAAAAGTTTTGGGACGGAAACTTGAACTGGAAGTTAGAATTTGGGAGTCAGGAGCTGGCTTGGGGTCGCGATTGTCGGGACTGATTCACTGATCACTGTCCTACTGTTCACTTTCCCAACTCCGCGCTCTCCGTGTCTCCGCGTTTCAATTTCCCTCCCCACCGCCCGGAGACAGGCTGGAAGCTCTGTCCTACTTTCGCTCCGCCGTCCGCTCCTGCAGCCAGGCAATGTCGCGGTCCGTGTCGCTCGTGTGACGCGGGCCGGTGATGCCGATCGGGCCGAGCGTCGTGCCCTCCTGCCACTTGTGATGCTCCACATGTCCGTCGCCAAAGGAGAGCGCCACGCCGTTGTTGTGATACGTGCCCGGTGTGTCCATCCACCAGTACGGCGTGGGCGTTCCCTGTCCGTTGAAGTCGCCCGTGTTGCTCAGGTCCACCGCGAAGTTCGCCTCGTTGATGCTGTCTCCGCGCTCGTCCGTGATGATGAAAAGCTTGGACGGATTGTGCAGATCGGACGTGCGCCGGTAGATCATGTAATTGGTTCCGTAACCGCCGAGCACCAACGGAAACGTGCCCGGCGTCGGGCGGACCGGGTTCATCCGGTTGTTCATGGAAACGCTGCGCACGTAACCCGATTTGTCCGACGGACATTTGTAAACCTTCGGATCGGGCACGTAACGCGCGAGCAGCGAACGGTTCTTGTCTACCAACAGACCGGCGTTCCCGCCTTCCAACGGATTGCGCAACTGCCCGGCCACCCAGTTCGTGAAGGGCAGGCCGTCCCCGTCATCCACGTTGATGACGAGCTTGCCCTGATGATCATCCGTGTACATTTGCCAGCCCAGCACAAGCTGGCGGTGGTTGCTCAGGCACGCCGCCTTCTGTGCCGTGCCCTTGGACCGGCTCACCGCCCCCAGCAGTAACGCCGACAAAATCCCGATGATCCCGATCACCACCAGCAGCTCGATCAGCGTGAAGGCGATAGAACAGAAATATTTAGATCGAGGAAACACCTTCATCACTGCTGGATGGCACCGCGTCCCCACCACCGACTTGCCGGCTGCGTGACTCGCGCCACTGCATGAACAGCAGGGATACGCTGCCAACGAACATGAACGCGAGCAGCCCTTTCATCACATTGTCCGCCAGTTGCGGGGAGATGTGCAACGCGTCCGTCAGGTTGCCCAGACAACTACAGGGCTTCTGCCAGCCTATCCACCAAAGCCCTACGCGGTAGCAAAGAATCACCGTTGACAGCCAAACCACTGAGATTAAACCGCTCTTTGTAGATCTAAAAGCGCAGATCGCTGCGATGCATAGCTCCATGACCGCGGCCATCAACATCAAATCGTCAAACCTCATCCCCAATATAGGATCATACTCGACCAACAATCTAGAGTCCCCGCTAATACTCCACAATTTCGCAAAGGCGACCACTGTTAAGGTAATCGCCACGCTCAAACAAAACTTGCGCTCAAAATTAGGCACTAGGGCACATCCATTAACCCCAATCCCGGAGGAAGAACTTTGATAAAGCCCTTGTTTTACAGCGTTCGATTTCACGGTGAGTTAGTTAATGGATGTGCCCACTAGTCAGTTCAGCAGTCAACAGTCACAATAAGAGGCTGATTCAAAATGACCTCTTCGTCTGGCAAACCATCGTAGGGAGACAACCAGTCACAATTCGCCGGGCCTGGATTATAAACTACCCCATCACAATGAAATTTCTGAACCGTTTTCAAAACATTTACGGAATAGGAAGTTGAGCAGTAAGTGGCCGTAGGCGCAAAGTACATCTGTGAACATTCAACGGCGCATGCGAAGCCGCTATAAGTCCACTTCGTTCTTGTACAGGACAACGGGCAAGCTTCTTCTTCTCTTTCCAACACGCCCGCTTCCCAAGGACAGTTTCCCGCCGCATATAAAGGAATTGTAGCCCCCAACAATAGAATACACGTAATCACTGATATCGAGGTTCCGGACAAAGACTTCACTATTATAGCTAGTTTTTTTGTTATCATGAATGACCTTTTTTTAGTCGTTTAGTTTTTGCTTTTACGCTTGAGCGCAAAAATTGTAGCTACCGCCCCGGAAACCAGAAGCAGCCCCCAAAAAATTATCTTTTTTTTGGGACTTGGTTTGGCATTGCTGTCGATGAGTTCCGTCCCAGTCAAATTCATGGTAGCCTGCTCCACGCGCGCATATTGATCAAACCCCTCAATATTGCGAACTTCGTCCTTAGCAAGCAATCGATTGGTCGGATAGAGAAACGGCGTCATCCGTTTACTGCCGACGCTCACGAATCGAAAATCGAGATTAAGTGTCGCGTCGCTCATCACAGGCCGAAGGGTCAGGTTTGATGAAAGGGGTTTAATACTATTCGTCCCATCACATTGAAGAAGCACGCTCTGCAAACGGCCTTCAGCAGCCCTTGAATAAACTCGGAGGGTATATTCTTTAGGGACCGCGTAGCCCTGTATTTTTGAATAGCTCGAAACAGTGAAAACAGCATTCGTATTTCCAGCGTCGTCCAAATATGTCCAGCGTGACGGTATTTTTGAAGCGCTATCGAATTCTAACATTACCGGTATAGGTCGACGGTCCATTACCTCGGTATCGTACGGGGCAACCATAGTGGTAACGTTCTTCCCTTCAAAGAAACATCCTGATGCCGTCGCCATCCAAACGACAGGAATATGAGGATACGGCGCGTAGTAAGGCACCGCTTCCTCGGTCAGATTAACCCCTTGGGCGACGTCACCTAATTCACCCATCCACTGCATTCGTGTCACCCCATCAAACACCGAATGCTGCGTCATCAGCGTATTTTTCACCGTCGTGTCTACAATGGTTATTTGAGACGCGCACCCATCGACCTTCACTGAATAACTCATAGCTGGAAATGCGTGCAACTTCGCCGCTGCACCCACCGCTAAACTAAGGGTCAAGCTACCTTCTACTTCATATTCCTGACCATCTGTCCGGAAGAGCCCAACAAACGCAGCAAGGAAAAAGACAAACAGAAGCGTAGCGCGTTTTACACTTCGCAAACTACACGAGGCCAACGGGAGAAAAAATGAATTATTCACAATGAAATAGAGAAGCACTGAGTTAAGATGGTCATGATTCTTAGCCTGATTCTCAGGCGTTTTCCACGATTCAAATTAGTAAAGGGTCTGATGATTGACAACTCAGCAACACTGCCCTGGGACTGACACATTCTCGCAGTTTCGGACGCACATGGCTGGCCGCGATGCCCAAGTTGCGAGTTTCGCGACTCGACCGACGCTCTGTGGTCAAGGCTCTCGGGCAGTTCCCGTCTGCGTGCGTGTTGTCAGTCGCCTTCATGGTTTGGTGTAATTTGTATCTGACCTACCCGTTGGAGGGAAGGTGTCCTTTTGGACACGTCGCACTGCCTCCAGCCACAGCCGAATCGCGTGGTCTTTGGAGCGGGCATTCAAGTGGCTGATGGCACGGGCCATCGTTTTCTTGATGTTGGATTCCGTGCAACGAAAGTGTTCGGCAGCCTCCTTGTAGATTCCTCCCCGGCTGATGTAGTCCAACACCTGAATCTCGCGCGCCGTCAACTCATGACTGGCCTGCTTGGCCGACTCGAGAGCGCCCGACTCCGCCACGCACAGGCACTCACCGTCGTGGTGCCGCAGCAGGTGCAACGTGCGAACCAGTTGGTCAGTCGCGGTGCCTTTCACAATGTAGGCGTCCGCCCCGGCCAAGCGGGCCGGTTCAAAGCAATCGGACACCGCCCGTCCCGTGAACATCGCGATCACCGTTCTGGGAATACGTGCGCGCAGCTCGCAACAACACTCAATCCCGTCCATGCCCGGCATCGTGATGTCCAGCAGCACGAGATGGGGTTGTTGTTCGGCCGGCATGTCGGTCAGTTTATGAATCGCGTCTTTCGCCCGCGCATGTTCCGACACAACAACGAAGCGTTCGTCACGGTCAAGTATTTGCCGCAAGGACAGCCGCACCGCGCAATCGTCATCCACAGTCATCACCCGCCGGGCTCCGTGTCTCTCTCCGTGATGCGAATTCATGATATTCCCTTGATATTCGCTTCGATTGATGGAATCACTTTTATCACGCTTCTCCGGTTTGTCCCTCCCCCAAAAGGGGTAGAAACCGCAGATTGTTGAAAAAAGTTTTGGACGAAAGACGAAAGACGAAAGACGAAAGACGAAAGACGAAAGACGAAAGACGAAAGATGGAAGATGGAAGATGGAAGATGGAAGATGGAAGATGGAAGATGGAAGATGGAAGATGGGAGTTGGGAGTTGGGAGTTGGGAGTTGGGAGTTGGGAGTTGGGAGGCGCATCGTGGCACCCTGAGAAGGTGTTGTTGGCTGGCAGTCCGGAAACAAGGTGCTTTCCCGACGCGGTTGGTCGGGACCGGAAAGGTTTCGGTCACGGCGTCAAGGGGGGGGGGCTGGGAGCTGGAAGCGTCCCAGCACTTTGGCCAGGCCGCTTCGGTCCACCCTTGCTAATGGCGGCCAGTGTCGAGATGCGCATCCGTGCCCGTTGAATTTTTGCGTCTGACCTTGAATTCATTTTCCCCTGCCGTTAAATGCCCGCATGCCGACGCGTGTAATAGCTTGTGCCAACCAGAAAGGCGGTGTGGGAAAAACAACCACCGCCGTGAACACCGCCGCGTGCGTCGCGTCCACCGGCCATCGGGTGCTCGTGTTGGACCTCGATCCGCAGGCCAACGCCACCAGCGGCCTCGGCCTGGAAAAGACCCCCGGAGCCAGCGCGTATGGGCCGTTGCTCGGCGAGGGGACCCTGCTTGAAAAGATCCGGCGCACCGAATGGGACCGGCTTGACATGATTTCCAGCGAAGTCGATCTCTGCGGCGCTGATGTCGAAATCGCGCGCATGGACAACCACCTGCAACGCGTCAAAACCGTCCTGCAACCGGTCGTTGATTCTGGCCGGTACGACCTGATCCTCATCGACTGCCCGCCGTCGCTCGGCATCCTTACCTTGAATTCCTTTGTCGCGGCGGAAGGCCTGCTGGTTCCGTTGCAGTGCGAGTACTTCGCGCTGGAAGGCATCACCATGTTGAACAACATCGTGGATCAGCTGCGCACCTCCGGCGTGAATCCGACGCTGGGTTTTTGCGGCATCGTGATGACCATGTTTGACGGGCGCACCAATCTCTCGAACCAGGTGGTGGCGGAAGTTCGCGAGCACTTTGCGGAATTCGTTTTTGACACCGTCATTCCGCGCACAACGAAAATTGCCGAAGCGCCGAGCCATGGAAAACCGATCATTTATTACGACCCCTACAACGCCGGGGCCGCCGCCTACGAGGTGCTTGCCCAAGAATTCGTGAAGCGCCTCGGTTTGAATTCCAAACCAGACGCGGTCGCCCAAGATTGAACATGCCCGATTCAGAACCCGTCGAACACAGACGTTTCAACAAACAAACATTATGAAATCCCGGAACCTGCTCCCAACCGTCGCCGTGGTCCTCGCGACCTCGTTCACCGTCCTTGCCGACTGGCCGCAGTATCACGGGCCGAATTACGACAACACCGCGTCCGAAGAACTGGCTACCAGGACGTTTTCCGCCGGTGGGCCGAAAGTGCTCTGGCGCAAACCGATGCCCGACGGGTTCAGCTCGTTTGCGGTCGCGGATGGACGCGCCTTCACGCAGATCGTCCGCAACGTCGACGGACTCGACCAGGAAGTGGTCGTCGCGGTGGATGCGGACACTGGCAATGAACTTTGGGCTGAAGCCGTGGGCATCAAGAATTACGGCCACGACGGCGGCAACTCCGGTGCGAAGGGCAACACCGGCGGCGACGGACCGCGCTCGACCCCTTCGATCGACGGCAAACGCGTTTATGTGCTGTCCGCCGACGTCGTCCTCACGTGCTTCAACGCAGCGGACGGAAAAGAGATTTGGAAGAAGAACATTCTTAAAGATTTCGACGGCAAGAACATCACCTGGAAGAACGCCGCGTCGCCGGTGGTTTACGGGAAACACATCTTCGTGGCTGGTGGCGGAAAAAACCAGGCGCTGATCGCGTTCAACAAGAACGACGGCAGCGTCGCGTGGAAGAGCGAAAACGATGCGATGACCCACGCCACGCCGGTCGTCGCCGAAATTCTCGGCCAGCCGCAGGTGATCTTTTTCACGCAGGAAGGTCTGGCCAGCGTTGAGCCGGAGACCGGCAAATTGCTCTGGCGTCAGTCGTTTCCATTCAAAGTTTCCACCGCCGCATCACCGGTCGTGAGCGGCAACATGGTTTATTGTTCTGCCGGTTACGGCGTGGGTGCCGCCACCTATCAGATTTCAAAAACCGGTGACAAGTGGGCCAGCAAGGAGTTGTGGTTTTCGCGCGGTGACAAACCCATCGCGAACCACTGGAGCACGCCCGTCCAGCGCAACGGATTTCTCTACGGCATGTTCAGCTTCAAGGAATACAGCGACGGCCCGGTCAAATGCGTCGACATGGCGACCGGTAAGATCTTGTGGGAGAAGGAAGGTTTCGGCGCGGGAAACATGATTCTGAGCGGCGACACGTTGATCGCGCTGGGCGACGCAGGCCAGCTCGTACTGATCGACACCAACGTGCGCGAGTACACCGAACTCGCCCGCGCCAATATGATCGACGGCAAATGCTGGTCCACCCCCGTTCTCAGCGACGGCCGGATCTACCTGCGCAGCACCAAGGAAGGCGTCTGCATCGACGTCAGTGGAAAGTAATCAAGAAACAGTTTTCTCGGTTCGGCATTCAAAGAACGGCGATGGATTGATCCAGGCCGCAGGCTCTCTGCAGGGCACCAGCTTTCCCTTTGTCATGACCCGGCAACCTGACTACGCTCGACGGATGCCTGAACGATCCCACTTCAAGTTCTTGCCCGTCGCTCTGCTGGCGTTCATCGTCGCGCTTGTCGCCGTCAACGAAGGTATAGCCGCCAGGCCCAACATCGTCGTCATCCTCACCGACGACCAGGGCTGGGGCGATCTGAGCCTGAACGGGAACGCCAATCTCGCGACGCCCAACATTGATTCCCTCGCCCGGGCCGGCGCGATGTTCGAGAACTTCTATGTGAGCCCGGTCTGCTCCCCGACCCGCGCCGAATTCCTCACCGGCCGATATCATCCGCGCGGAAATGTCTACGCCACCTCCTCCGGCGGCGAACGGCTCGACCTTGACGAAACAACCATCGCCAACGTTTTCAAAAAGGAGGGCTACACCACCGGCGCGTTCGGCAAATGGCACAACGGGATGCAGTATCCGTATCATCCGAACGGGCGCGGGTTCGACGAGTTTTACGGGTTCGCCTCGGGTCATTGGGGCAACTACTTCAGCCCGGTTCTCGAGCACAACGGGCAGCTCGTTCAGGGCGAAGAATTCATCATCGACGACCTGACTGACAGGGCGATGCAGTTCATTGAGGCAAACAAAGACGATCCGTTTTTCTGTTACGTTCCTTACAACACGCCGCATTCGCCGATGCAGGTTCCCGACAAGTTTTGGAAAAAGTTCGATGCTGCCGATCTGGGGCAACGCCATCGCGATCCGGAGAAGGAGGATCTGCAACAAACCCGCGCCGCACTGGCGATGGTGGAGAACATCGATTGGAACGTCGGCCGCATCCTCGCCAAACTGGATGAACTCAATCTGGCCAACGACACCATCGTCGTGTTCTTCTGCGACAACGGCCCGAACAGCTGGCGCTGGAACGGCGACATGAAAGGCCGCAAAGGCTCGACCGATGAAGGCGGTGTGCGGTCGCCGCTGCTGATCCGCTGGCCCGGCAAAATTCGCGCGGAAACCGTCATTCCTGAAATCGCCTCCGCGATCGATCTCCTCCCGACACTCGCCCAGCTCGCGTGGTTCAAGCCGAAAACCACCCAACCGCTCGACGGCGTGAGCCTCGCCGGACTTCTGATCACCGGCGATCCGTTCTGGCCGAAGCGCAATATATTCTCCTACTGGAACGACCGCGTGAGTGTGCGCAGCCAGCAGTATCGACTGGATGACCAGGGGCAATTGTTCGACATGCAGACCGATCGCGGTCAACGCACGAACCTGACGGAAACACTTCCCGTGATCGCCGCCGAGATGTCGCTCGCCGCCCAGGTCTGGCGCGACGATGTCATGAAGGGATTCGGCGCCGGGAACGACGACCGGCCCTTCATCGTCGGCCACCCGGATTTCCGCTACACCCAGCTCCCCGCGCGCGACGCAAACGGCAGTGGCAATCTCCGTCGTTCCAGCCGCCATCCCAACGCGTCATTCTTCACCGACTGGATCTCCGCCGAGGATCAGATCACCTGGGACATCGAGGTGCCCGCCACTGGAGAGTTTGACGTCGAAGTTTACTACACGTGCCCGGCCAGGGACGTCGGATCCACCATCGAACTCAGCTTCAATGACCGGACCCTCGTTGGAAAAGTCACGGAGCCGCACGACCCGCCGTTGATCGGTGCGGAAAACGATCGCGTGCCCCGCATCGAATCCTACGACAAATACTTCAAGCCGCTGCCCCTCGGCCGGATCAAACTGAAGAAAGGCAAGGGCCTGCTCACCCTCCGCGCCCTCAACATCCCCGGCGCACAGGTCATGGACTTCCGGCTCCTGATGCTGACGCGCACGCGTTAGCCTGATCGGCAAAACCTAACCACGACCGCTACCCGCTTTGGCGCACGACGAGTCGAAATTCCGCCAAGTTCTGGAATGCGCCAGCACTCTGGCGTTTTTGGGGCGGATGACAGATCGTGCGCGGGCTGCCCCCCTGTGCGAGCGTCGCTTATCGCATCCGCATCTTCGCATTCCCGGGGGAAAAGCGGGAGAGGGCTACCGGCAGTCCAAAACGCTCGCGCGGCTGGTGGAAGGCCAGGCGAATGATCCGTCAGATCGTGTAGCGCTGATCTCCAGATCGGCATCGGGGGGAGTGTTCCTTGTTTGCAAGCCCTGCCAAGCGGTTGCTCGGCGTTCCTTCTCGGCCGGGCCTTTTAATTTTTGGAAAGTCGCTGAAATCCATGAAGCCTCCACAGCCCATCAGTGGACTGCGCTGGGAGACACGTCGGTTCCATCTGTGTCGCCGCCAATGCCGGGGCTCAACAGGGCTGCTCAGTTGGCGAGACGGCCGAAAATCTGGATGACACTCATCACGCCGCCCAAGGTCATAAGAACCCCGAGCAGCACGCAGAACAATCCGATGATTTTCGCCGTCGTTCCGGTGATCCTCCGCGTCTTTGTGAACGGCATACCTGCTTCGCTGAAGCCTTTCAATCGGAGGATCAGGGCGAGTGGGCCGAATATGAGTCCCAACATAATGGTTACCTTTCGTTGCGGCGTGATCGTGATCACGTCTTATTGATAAAGCGTCGTTTCGGTCGGAAAAGGGACAGCCGTTTTTTTATTTCTTGTGAATGAACCGCTCGCAGGCCTGATCGAGTGAGGCCTTCTCTCGAGCTGATCCAGTGATCGACCATGAGAGATGTCCGGTCGCGGGTTGGCGGGGTTCGACGTCGGATTCCGCCAGACGGAAGCCCTGAAATTCGCCGATCCATGAAAAATTCGACGCTTTGATCGCGCAAAAACCGATTTTTCCCGTAGCCAAAACCGACTGGCTTTGTCTTACTTCGCGGCTGCGAAACTAGAAATATTATGCCCATTGCAACTCCAAAACAGTATGCGGCCATGCTCGATGCCGCTCAGAAAGGCAGCTACGCGTATCCTGCCGTCAACATCAGTTCCCTGGTCACGCTGAACGCGGCGCTCAAGGCGTTCTCCGACGCCAAGTCCGACGGCATCATCCAGATGTCCACCGGCGGCGGCCAGTTTGCGTCCGGCCTGAACGTCAAAGATGACGTGCTCGGCTGCATCGTGCTCGCCGAGGCGGCGCACCGTCTGGCGGAACGTCACAACGTCCTGATCGCGCTGCATACCGATCATTGCCAGCCGGAAAAGGCGGACAAGTTCCTCAAGCCGCTGATCGAAGCCACCGCCGCCCGTCGCGCCGAGGGCAAGGGCAACCTGTTCCAGAGCCACATGCTCGACGCGTCCGGCCTGCCCCTGGAAGAGAACATGAAGATCTCCAAGGAATATCTGGAGCTCTGCGCGAAGAACGAAATCATTCTTGAAGTTGAAGCCGGTGTCGTTGGTGGTGAAGAGGACGGCGCGGCCGGGGGACACGACACGCCTTCAGAAAAACTTTACACCACGCCCGAGGACATGCTCGCAGTTTACGAGGCCTTGAACGGCATCGGCCGTTACATGTTCGCCGCCACGTTTGGCAATGTTCACGGCGCTTACAAACCAGGTTCCGTGAAGCTGAAACCAACCATCCTCAAAGAAGGCCAGAAAGCCGTGATGGCGAAGTACGGCAATGCGGCGGAATTCGACCTCGTATTCCACGGCGGCAGCGGTTCCGAAAAATCCGAGATCAAGGAAACGCTCGCCTACGGCGTGATCAAGATGAACATCGATACGGACACGCAGTATGTCTTCACACGGCCGATCGCCGATCACATGATGAAGAACTATGACGGCGTCCTCAAGGTCGAGGGCGAAGTCGGTAACAAGAAGGTCTACGATCCTCGTTCCTATCTGAAGAAAGCGGAACAGGCGATGGCTGACCGCATGATCGAAGCCTGCGAAGATCTCGACAGCGTCGGCAAAACGATCTTTGGAAAAGTTTAACAAGCCGGCACAACTGATCTGTAGGGCCGCCAGTTTTCACTGGCGGCCTTTTTCGTTTTCGCGGCCAACGTCGAAGATCGGCGTTCCGCAAGTCCAGACCGTCGGGGGCAGTGTCAAGATGCGCCCGAGGGGAAGTAATCGGTGAGACAGTGATCGGTTTCCTGCGTTCCTGTTTTCCTGAGAGCCTGTCCGAAAAAGGAGTGACCGAAAAATTCGTGGAAAATGTGATCGGTCCAGATCGTTTTGATTGACACTTCGGGCTTGAAAAAACTTTTTATTTTTGGCGCAGCCCACTTGAGGCGATGAACATCGTCTCCTATCCGACCGACCTCACCGACGCCCAATGGAAGCTCCTCAAGCCGCTGCTCCCTAAGGTGGCAGGTGAAAACGGAGCCAGTGAATAAGCTTGAAAAAGGGATGGAGGCGGGGTTCCAAAGAAACCCTGAAAGCGACGAGAACCATGCCGAAACGAAACAAGAGACGAACCCTGACCCCGC
>Ga0209491_10010382_pt1:2500-11201 | contig 11201 bp, 10 predicted proteins | sample BON02_FD_187213 | JGI IMG/M metagenome (GOLD analysis project Ga0209491, IMG submission 187213) | Freshwater microbial communities from Lake Bonney liftoff mats and glacier meltwater in Antarctica - BON-02 (SPAdes) (version 2) | ecosystem: Environmental > Aquatic > Freshwater > Ice >...
TTATTCTTATTCGTCGTAAAACACCGACACCGAGACCGAGAGAGAGAGGACAACTTTGATTTTTGAGATAGAACAAGCGGCCGTTATTATAGTATATAATTAAGCCTATAGCTAGAAACTAGAAAGCAAAGCACCGCTAGAACGACGAGCGCAACTGCAACTGCACTGTGCATAGAGCATAGAGAAAAGCTCTCTTCCTTCCTCTTCGGTGTTTTACGACGAATACCAATAGCGAATAGCATTATAACTCCCCAAAATGAGTCGAGAACGAGAACGAGACGAGTAACATGTAGGGTAACAAACTCTCAAAATAGCTGTCCCGCGTCCCTCCGTCCTTCCTTTCGTCGTACGTACAAGACGAGGGTGAGAGGGCAAAGTAGGAAGAGGTGACAAAGGAGTATAGCGCGAGAGCGGTGGAGCGGGAGCAGAAGCAGAAGAGGATCGTATAGCCGATTGCTATACGTCGGACGTCTGCTCTAAGCAGACGGCCAATTCTGGAATGTAAGAGAATTCTTACGAATGTTTGCCTCTGAGGCCAAACAACCACGAAACGACAATTGAGATTCATCAAGGACTGTCCTCGCAATGAATCTTGGCACAGAACATACAACATGCAAAGGGCGGGCGCTCGCAATGTGTTGAACGGGATGTGCAAGTCGTTCGAAGAAATGTGGCCGAAGAGCGGCTTTAGGAACGTCGGCGGGCATCCTCCGGGATACCGCAGGGGGTACTAACTACTGCAGGCAAATACGGAAGTAGGTACATCTATCTTGGACAGCCCCCCGTTCGAAGCAGAAAGGTTCGAATAAAGAGAAGCCTAACTGAACCAAGATGGATATGTGCCGTATTCTAAGGTGAGTAGCGAATAAAGGCTTTTATTCGCGAGTGGAGGGGGGGTTGGAGGTCACTTGCACCAAGGTGGGTGATAGACTGTATCGAGTGCTTGGGCTTAACGTGGAGTTGAATCGCCGTTGCAATGATGTCTCATGTTACGAATTAATAAAAAATTCGCAGGGCTGGGGGGGGAGAGGCGTAGACGCTCAGAATAGGTTATGTCTCGAGTCGTGAGCGAGTCATTCTAATCGGGTCTCATGTTACGAAATATTTATATATTCCGTAGGGCAGGGGGAAAGGGTCGCGTGCGCGGAGGCGATGACAGACGCTCAATAGACGAGGGCTTTACGGTTTAAGTGAGGTCCTGTCGGATTGGGTCTTATGTGTGATTATAATGGAATCGCGGGGCGGAGGGGAAGGGGTAGACGCTCAGAATAGGTTATGTCTCGAGTCGTGAGCGAGTCATTCTAATTTGGGTCTCATGTTACGAAATATATATATATTCCGTAGGGCAGGGGGAAAGGGTCGTGTGCGCAGAGGCGGCGACAGACGCTCAATAGACGAGGACCTCACTGTTCAAGTGGGGTCTTGTCGGATTGTGTCTCATGTATAATTATAATATAATTGTGGGGCGGGGGGGTATCGGCGAGATGTAATAGCGTTGAAAGGCGATGGTGCTATGTCCTGCGAGTTCGGTCTGCCTACGCGATGTTCATGATGATGTCGCGGAGGCGGAAGAAGTCCTTGTTGGATAGGATCTTAGTGAAGAAGTCCGCGATGTTGTCGGCGGATGGGATGTAGGGCACGGTGATGCTCTGGTCCTCGACGAGCTCGCGGATGAAGAAGTGGCGCCGCGTGATGTGCTTGGTGCGGCGGTGGTGCTCCGGGTTGTAGGCGAGATCTATCGCCGCCTTGTTGTCCATGTAGATGGTCGTAGGATCGGGCGTGGCGAATCCGAGCTCCTCGAAGAGCTGCCGGTAGTAGGACGTGGATTTGGCGGCCTCCGAGGCAGCCATGATTTCCGCCTCGCAAGAGGAGAGAGCAACTGAGGTCTGCTGCGTGGAGGCCCACTCGATGGTGCAGCCCTGCCATTGGATAGTGTTGCCCGACGTAGAGCGTCTTGTGGCCCAGTCCGAGTCGGTGAAGGCTTGCAGCTCGCTATGGCCGGACGCGTAGCAAAGGCCGAGGTCTCGCATGCGATGGAGATACGCGAGAATGCAGTGGGTTTCGCTGAGTAAGGCGGGGGTCGGGCGGGCGGCTCATACAGCCGCACAGCATGGCGACGGGGTAAGCGATGTCCGGCCGAGTGACCATCGAGCAGTAGAGAAGGGCCCCGACCAGAGATTGGTATTCGGCGAGTAGAGAAGGGTCCAGTGGCGAGTGGGCTGCTGGCGGGGCGGCAAGTGCTGCGGTGACGTTGTCCTTGAAATGTAACGAGTAAGGTGTCTGTCGTACCTCAGTCGCCTGCAGTTTGGCGTCGGGTAGGTAGCGGTAGCGGTCCACCATTGTGTCGATGTACGTTGGTTGGGAGAGTTTGATGCTGGAGCCCTCTTGTGCGACGCAGATGTTAAGAATGTCGCTCAGCTCACCCTCGTCCTCCACCTTCCAGTGAGTGTAAAGTGCCGTACGGAAGACGTCGTATATCGAGCCGACGTCGTCGTCACCGAAGATGGCGATAATGTCGTCGCAGTAGACGCCTAGATACACTGTGTGTCGTTGCCGACGCAGCGCGTGAAGATGCACGGCTCCTTTTCGCTCCTGGTGAATCCGGCTCCGCCTTGGTCGATGGGGAGTTTGAGCCAGCCGAAGAAGTCGCGTTGGAAACGGCGGCTGGCTTGCTTGAGACCGTAGATGGGTTTTTGTACGAGGTAGACTTTGTCCTTGCCGTCTGTGCCGACTTCCATATGGCCGGGCGGGTATTTTATGAATACCACTTCGTCGTCGAGGAGGCTGCCCTGGAGAAACGCGGCGACAAGGTCGTGTCGACGGGATTTGAGCCCCAGGCGGGCTTGGATGACGATAAGAACACGGACTGACGAGTGGCGCAAGGTTGACGAGTAGGTTTGGTCATAGTCGACGCCTTCCTGCTGGCTGGCCCCGTTGAGGCATAGGCGTGCCTTGTGGCGGCCATCGCGTTTTGTCTTGTATACCCAGAGACATCCTGGGACGTTGAAGTCGGCACCGTGGGCGTCGGCGAGGCGGCGGGCATCGCGCATCGCCACGGTTCATTTCGCGGAAGGAGCCGTTCGCCGTATGGTTTTGGAGTTTGGCGAGCTCGCCCGCTTGCCATTCCGCGGCCTCGGGGGCCTTCATGGCCTGGCGGTGGCCGCGGGCCGCGGGGGTCTATGGTGGCGGCGAGGGCGGGTATGGGTACATGACGGGGAGCGCCGCGGGGGTCTATGGTGGCGGCGAGGGCGGGTACGGGTACATGACGGGGAGCGCCGGCGCGTGATGGTAAGCGTCGGGAGATGGGGAAGAAGTGGGGCGGAGCGTATACTGCTGGGTCGTCTTCCTCTCCGTCTGTGTCGGCGCCGGGGGCTTCGTCCCATGGAAATGGAGATTTGTCGCGGCTGTCGTTGACGAAAGACAGCTCGACGTCAACCTCGAGGTCGTCGTTGATATCGAGAAGGGCGGAAGGTAGAAGGGCGTGGTCTGCGGGCGGTTCCGTGGTGCTGTCTTCGCCGTTGTACGGGCCGGGGACCGTCTCGATGTGGCGTGCCTCGGAGATGGCCGACGGGGATGTGAGATTGAGCTCAGCGATGGCAAGGGCAAGGATGGCGCTAAAACGAGGAGGCCACCGTTGGGGTGGCGAGAGGGCGGCGGCGTTGGGCGGGCGGGGGAATCCAATGCTGCTCGGCCTGGTGTGTGCAGCGCAGGTCGCCTAGCTGCCACAAAGACTCCGACAGAGATGAAGAGAAGATGAGGCTAGTGTACCGTTGCATAGTCGAGCCGAGCTCGCATTGAGCGAAAACCACCTCTGAGACGAGGTTGCCGGCGTGGCGCATGAAGTCGATGAGAGCGGAAGTGGTCCAGAGTGAGCCATGCGCGGCTGAGCGACCGAGGTGGTCGACAAGGGCTGCGTCCATAAAGAATGGGTCATGGCGTGGCGCGGGTCCGCTGAGGATGTACGGGACTCCGGCCTCGTGGCATAGTTGAGGATGGCCACGACGCTCTGAAGGACCTATTGGGATTTGGTGAGCGTGAGCGCATCCGCCAGGGAGAAGAGTGTGTCCGCAGGCACGCCATCGGGATAGGCGATGGTGTAGAGGGCCGCCGGGCGGCCCGGCCCGGTGTCGAGATGGCGGACGATGCTGTAGGGCTCGCTGGGCGGGTTCACCACGACCGCGCTGTAGCTGTGGTTGGTGATGTCGCGGATGAGCGAGGAGAGGACCTCGTCGTTGGCGATGTCGGGGCTGTGACCGGTGGCTTGGTCGAGGCCGACGCAACGGAACCCGTGGAGTTTGAGGTGGGATGTGAGGTCCTCGGGGTGGCGGTGCCCTGAGAAGAGGTGCAGCACTGGAGGGCGGCCGGAGGGCGGCGTAGGCGCCGCGTTGGATGAGCTTGCCCATTGCGGCGCCTGCGGGGCGGGTAGCGCGCCGCGGAGCGCGTGTGCTGCAGCGAGGCGGAGGCGGTTAGCGGCGAGGATGGAGGGCGGGTGACGGTTGCTCCCGGAGACCCAAGGCCAAGGGAAGGACTCGTCGTCAAAGCGCACGTCGGCGGTGGCGATGATTTTGCCGTGTGCCGGGACCCAGATCAAATAGCTTCCGACGACGTCCGGTGAGCGGCCGACAAAGGTCCCAGCCACTCTGCGAGCAACAAACTTGTTGTCTCGCTCGCGGACCTGTTTGGTGACAACAGCGGCGCAGCCAAAGGGGAGATGGTTCATAACACGTTGGCGGCAGCCGGTGATGACCTCGAGCGGAGGTATCTTGGATTCGCCGTGAGTGACGAGATTGAGGGCGGTTGAGGCGTGAGTAACTGCGTAGGGCCAGAACGAGGGTGGGGCGTCCGAGAGCAGCATGTAGCATCGCGCGATGTCTGTGACCATGCCGATGCGACGCTCGGCCACGCCGTTGATAGCCTTTGCGTAGGCTGGACTGGTCGTGTGCGAAATATTCTTACTCTGTAGGAAGGCTTCGAACTCCGCTGACGTGTAGTTGGAGCCTTGGTCCGAGTGAATAGTCTTGACCAATATGTCGCAGAGGGCGGCGTGGAGAGTATCCGCGTCGATGTCAGTGTGCGTGACCGTTGCAGCGAGGCCCCGGAATGAATCGACGAATGCAAGCGTCAAGCGTGGCGCGCTTGAGTTTGTCTGTCGATGTGTCGCGGATAGGGTAGCTGAACGTGTAGTCGGAGTGGTCGTTGACAAAGATGGCAAAGTACTTAGCGTTGCCGCGCCCGACGACATGGTTGAACGGTCCGCAGACGTCCGAGTGGATGAGGTCGCCAGTGCGCTCGCTGCGCCGCCGGAGATGTCCGCCGTGTGGTGTGAATTTAGCATTGGCAATGGCCCACTCGAGCTCGAGGCGGGGTGGTGCTGCGGGCGATGCCGCGGGGCACATCGGACGCCGTGTCGGCGAGACGGCGGAGTTTTTTGGCGCCGAAGGGCAGGCGACGGAATATTGCAGTGGCAAGTTCGTCCGCAGGGAGCGCCGCGAGATGTTGGAAGGTGTGCGGAGCTCGCGGAAGGCACCGAGGACGTGGATGCCGTGTTTGCGGACGTCGGACTCGTCGGCGATTGCAGCGTCGACGAGATATAGCCCGTCCGCCGCTTTGCGGAGAGGGATAGTGCGCGCGACAGTAAACTGGTTCGCAGCGGGGAGGACAATGCACTCGCAGTCTGGGTTGATCTGGACGGAGGCGGCGTTACTGACTAAGTTGGCGACGGAGAGGAGCGTATATTCGAAGGAAGGGACGGCGTGGACCTCGTGTAAGATGAAGAAGCTCTGGCATTCGGAGGTGTCGGTGAGAATGAGGGGGAGCTTACCAACGCACGTAGCCGGGACCCGACGAGTGCCGTCGGCGGTAATGAAGACTTTGTTGGATGGCGCGGTGTCGAAGAGGTCGGCGGCATTGTTGTGGATGTTCTCTGGAGATCCTGTGTCGACGATGAGCCGGAGATGTCGGCAGAAATGGCGGCGGGAACGTGGAGCAAGGGTATGGCGCCACACGCGCCGGGGTGGAGAAGAGCGAAAGCGAGGCATTGGCGAAGTTGCGAGCGGTGCGGGCGGAAGCTGGTCGGTGCGCGGCGCGCCCGCGGCAAGGGTACGCTATGAGGATGCATATGTTTGGGCTGTGCGTGTGGTAGAGCGCTTTGTGGCAACGTCGGTATATCTCCGGGGAAGCTGAGTTTAGGTGGGAACACAGGGGCGGCGCCGGGCGGGTCACCATCGGCGTGGAGGACATAGGGGGGGCCGCGAGGTGACGGAGAAGATGTTCCACGGCCGGGTCGCGGCGGGCGGTGACCGGCAGGCTTGTCGCGTCCGTAGTGGTCCGTGATTGTCTCTTGGGGAGGTGGGGGGGTTTCGTAGGCGAGGGCGGCCCGTGTGGAGGACGGTGGCGGCACGAGACGCGTGATCGCGTCAATGATGCTGTACGTGGTGGCGGCGATCACGGCGGGGCGGATGAAGACGGCAGTGGCGCGTTGGCAAGCGGTCAGCAGATGGACGCCGATGACAGCGAGGCGGTAGCCGAGGGCAGCGATAGCAACCAGTAGAAATATGTCGTTGAGGTCGAGACCATTGCCGTGGAGGGCGTGCATCGTTTTGTTCCATGCCTTGTGCAAAATGTGCCAAATCGAGCGGTAGAATCGGTTGGGAGGGGACCACGCGGGCGTAGGCGGAAAGGGCGTGCCGGGGAACAGCTCACCGTCAACATCGAGGTTGTCTTTTGAGTCGACAGGAAAGGGGGGCGCAGGGTCGTGGAATAAATAGCGAGGGCTGGCAGGCGGCGACGCGGGTGGAGATGGTGTCCAGCAGGTGTCATCGCGGGCGTCACGCATAGCGATAAGTTCCTTTTGGTCCGCGAAAGCGCGCAGGAGATCGTGGTAGTGATCACGAGCAAGGCGCAGCCGAGATTCGAGGGCGTCAATTTGGAAGAGTGCAGTGCCGCGTTCTTTTTCGAGCTGCGGTGAACCACTCTTTGTTGGCGGCGGTGTGAATGGTGTGCTGCCTGGGGTGGAGAGCGTTGTCGCTCCCATCCGAAGAGCGGGCGTCGTGCGTCGTAGGTCTGCGCAACATGCGCGTCGCGGCTCTCGATGGCCTCCTTGGCCGGAAGTAGAGCGTCTGGCACGGCGTCGCCCCCAGGGAGCCATGGGCGGCCGCGGGGCAACAGGGCAGGAGGGTGGGCGGGCGGTGCCGCGGTGACGGCGTCGGGGCCGTGGTCGAGGAGATGTAGGCCTGGGGGTGGCGCCACTGCGGCGGCGGCACCAGGGATACCGTCAGGGGGAAGCGTTAGAGCCGCGGCGGAAGGAGGGGGGGGTCGGCGTGGGCAGTCGCGGTTGGGGTGGTGTCGATCGCATTTGGGGCAGGGCCGATTGGTCGGGCAGTCGCTATCGAGGTGGCGTTGACTGCAGAAGGCGCAGGCGCAGGCCCGCATTGCTGGAGTGAGTACGAACCATTTGTGGTTGCTCTTGGCGTGAGGTCTCGGGGGGCGGGCGGAGGTCGAGGGGTCGACAGCGTGGGCGGCGGACGCGTGCGACATGCGCGCGTGGTGTTGGCCACAGTAGTTGTTGTGTCGCCGGGGATCGGCGATGTCGAAGTGTACCAGTTTGTTGCAGCCGGGCAGGGCGCAGCGTTGTGTCCTGCCGTGCTCTGCGAGGAGGCGTGCCATCGCCGCCAACTGCTGGAGGAAGGTGTCAGAGTGGTTGGGGCGTGGGGCGGTCACGACAGACGTGGGCTGCGGGGCGGGCGTAGGGCGTGGAGGTTTGCCGGTTTGCTACATCGGCCGGGGGGGGGCATTTCCGTGCAGGGCGTGTTGCAGCTTGTTCCAGGCAGCGTGGGACACGTGCCAGACGTCCGAGAAGAAGCGGGCGGGGGCTGTAACTGGCTGGGGGTAGACGGAGCGTGCATCCATGCGGATTGATGCCGACGGGCGTGGGGATTGCGGAGGCGATGAAGGAGGGGTCGGCGGAGGAGGGCCACGAGCGGCCCGCGTGTGGGCGTAGGCGTGCGTGGGGCCGCAGAAAATGCTGAAGTCGACGGGCTTACGAACGCATCCGGTGTGGACACACGCGTTGGTGCCGGCGGGGGCAATGGGGCGGTCCTGTGAGAAGCAAACGTCGCCGCGGTCTCTGGCGAGCAGCGCCTGATCGTAGCAACAATACTCGTGGACGGTGCTGGTGTCAGTGACGATGAGCACTAGCAAGGAGCAGTCGGCGAGGCTGCACAGAGGTGTGTCCGAAAGGGCGGCGTACAGGATTTGGTGGCGGTTGCTGCAGCAGAGCGCCAGGTGGCCAGGGCGAGTGTCGATGAAAGCAGGATTTTGGCACGACGGTATGGCGCATACGAGAACAGCTGGCGTAGAGGTTGACCGGCCGGCGGCAGCCGGCGTTGTTGGCTGTGTCGGCTCCGGTAGGGAACGCGTGGTGTGGAGCAGAGCGAGATGAAACTGCTGATGGACGGTGCCGCAGTAGGCAGCCGTGTAGCCCGGACGATTGTCGGCGTAAACGAGACGGTTGCATGAGGGGAGAGCGTGTCGTTGGCCGGGAGGTCGGCCAGGCGCCAGGACGCCAGAGAACAGGGAACACATCAGACAATGAAAGCTAGCAGCAACGCGCGACAAAGGAACCGGAGGGGGGCAGCCCCCAAACACCGCGGGGGGAAACACCACAAGGGGGGAAACCGCCCACAGGGGAACACCACCCGCC
>Ga0209491_10010384_pt1 | contig 11199 bp, 10 predicted proteins | sample BON02_FD_187213 | JGI IMG/M metagenome (GOLD analysis project Ga0209491, IMG submission 187213) | Freshwater microbial communities from Lake Bonney liftoff mats and glacier meltwater in Antarctica - BON-02 (SPAdes) (version 2) | ecosystem: Environmental > Aquatic > Freshwater > Ice > Glacier...
TGAAAAAAGGGGGTCAAGTGATGCTACAGCGTCCCTTCCTAGGTGCGCGGGGAGATGCTGTGGTGAGAGTGAGAGTACGTTAGAGATGATCAAGGTGGTGCAAAAACATATGTATATGTACATATATATAAGCGAGAGAGTGGCAGGTGGGGGGAGGTGGAGAAAGTGGAGTTCAAATGTCGATTACTGAATACCTTTCAATTACTGAATACATCCTTTTCATTTTCCCGTGTCATATTTAGTTGCCGTGATCTGGAGTCAATCCCAATCTTTTCTTCAAGCTCTTGACAGGTTGAAGCAGAAAACTCATGTGAAAACTCATGTTTGCTTTACCGGATCCAACCTGTCAACTTCGTTTTTTTGCACGTGATTATTGGCCCCGAAAACAGCGATTCGCTGCGGTTGGTTTGTTCGAAGTGGTTTTTTTCTTTCTCTGTTTCAAATTGGTGCAAGCTTTGTACTCTCGACAACCCGTTTGGTTGCTCCCGGGCCCTTCGTGTGTTTCCGAACGCGCTCCTGTCCCTTGTGTGTCTGTATGTCTTTCTTTTATGAAGAACTGAGGATGCGGAAGATTGGGCCTAAGGCTGCAGCTGCCCGGCAAACTGCACCGTAACACCCTGTTTATATTCAATCGTTGATTTGTTTCATTTAACCGATTCTTGGTATCCTCAAATTGATCGAGGGGGAATCCGAAGGGAGAGCCGGTCAAAAAACGAATAACCGGGCTTCTCTTGGGTAGCAGCACCCTTGCGACGTGAAAGGCCGTCACAGGTCCTTGAACCTCGACACCTTCGATTGTACACACAGGCCATGTTTACTTGCTCGCTGCCAGAACCCCAGCCGTCGAAGATCAAGGACCTGCATGTTGTGCAGCCTGTGTTGGTGTGTGTGTGTGTGACAGAGAGAGTACGTTTGTGTGTCCGTGGGGGGGGGGGGGGGGTTCTGCCCGTGGCGGCCCAGCCCATTGCCCCGGCCACCCAACAGAAGCCCAGTTCTTCGTTGTTGGACCGGCTTTCCCCTCGATTTGTTTGGAAACCAAGGATTGATCCTCCCAGCGTTGCGCGTTGACCCTCGAAGTTTTGTTTTGTTTTGTTGACATGCACTGTCACTACACAACGCAGTTACTAAGGATTGCCCATGATTTGTTTTGCTGACATGCACCACCACCACGCAGCCTCATGAATCGAAGGAGGATACTAATCGTGACGCCCAGCGCGTTCAACGTTGCCGGTGACTTCAAGATTTTAATTTTATGAACCTCATTTGGTATCAGGGTTCAATTCTGTATCTGTTCCCATTCTAAATCATGAAACATATTTTCAGACCAGGAAAGGTTGTGTGGGTCAAGATTGGCGGCCCACCAAATCAAATCGATTGCTGTGTTTATTGTATTTCATCCTGCTGGCCGCCAAAAAACACGAGGCTCATGTGTTGTTGCACTCTAGAAAGGTAGAAGATGTAGACGATCAACCCAACGAGATTTGATTTGAAATTGTAGAAGATCAACTCAGCGATTTTTGATATGTTGTGTTGACATGATTTGCCATCACACATCGTAGTGCAAGAATGTTGGGAATGTCTGTGAATACAAGACATTTCGGATCACTTGCAAAGGTCCAGCTGCAAGGGAACTTGAAATAGAGTCAAAAATAGAGATTGGGAGGGTTGTAGTGTAGGTCACGCGGTGGGTGATTTGGTGCACTCCATGGCGTTGTGGTTTGGCGAGTAGAGGTGGGATATTTTCTTTTGTTTTATTGTGTTGACAAGAACCGCCGCCGGTACGCACGCAATGCCTACGCATGCCCTTATGGTGGGCGGTAACAAGGTGGCCTGGCATGAAAGGGGGACGCAGAACGTGTTTTGTCACGGTGTATTGTTTAGAGTCTCAAATTGAGAGTAGACTTCAAAACTGTAATTGATAGTGTGTATTCCAAGAATGCTGAAGAGGGCGCGCGGCGTCGGAGGGGCTTTAGCCCCGATAGCCCCGACGACGCCACGCCCACAGGAGTCTTGACTCAAGATGCCGTCCCAACGGATCCACACCGAGAACTCATTTTTTGCCACCCTTTATACTTTTTCCCGAGATCGGACGCCTAGACACTTGGGGAGATGTACGGGGAAAATGGGGAAAACGGAAAAAAGGCGCAGTGAATTCCCACAGATCATGAATCTCTTGCTATTCCTGGCGACCCGATTTCAAAGTGCAGACTGCAAACATCGAACAGAAGTATACACGTCACAACATGCCACAGCCGATGATGAAACCCTCGGGTTCCCCCGTGTTGGTGTGTGACACTGTGCGTGTGTGTGTACTTCATCGTGTTTCGTCGTCCACTACTATGTCCGAACCTAGATAAAAGGGCGGAAAATCAGGGTTGTCAAGTGTTGATCCGAGGGTGTGGGATGGCAATCCGACCCCTATGGCGCGCGGATAAAAAAAATGTTTACAGTACATTTTTAATTCAGCTAGGAACTTGAAATAGTTATTCAAGTTACCTGTATGTGGCTTTGCTTTATTCAACCGATACTGGGGAATCGTTAGAATCCCGGGGTTTCTTTATGAGCAATAGGGTCAAAGAATTCACTGGATTAAAAAAAACATTGTTAAAAAGTTCAGGTTCTAGTACACAAAATTAGTAAAACGTTCAAATTATCGTGATCAGATTCCTTGGTAGAAGTTAGGGAGACTTGTTGGTTGGGACTTATTAGCCCAAGGATGCAGGCCAGCCCACAGATAGAAACGTTTATACACTGGCGGGTCCACCATTAATGGCACCTAGTTATAGATAAGTGGGCAACGGTCCGGGACAGTCTTTTGTGTCCTAAGTGATTAAGTAGGTGTTCACCACCCTATTAGTCCAGTGATTAAGTAGGGTATTTGCCCCCCAAGGTTTACGAAAGGATCATCGTATGGGAGTCACGGTTGTACACAAAGAAAACTTGCCAATAAGTCAGATTGGCATATGGAACATTATATATCCATAAAGAGTCTTGATCATAAGTTCCTTGAATCTGCAAACAAATAGGCAATTGGATCTATTATGGTTACGCCGTGGTGACTGATGAAAGCCAATTTTGAGCTGAAAATTGCGTTTGGCAGGGGAACAAACAAATACCCCGCCCGAGCCCTACGACCAGAACGATTCTCAAAGTTTTTGGGAATGCGTTGCTACATGTAATTCTACACAATACACACCAAAAGTTTGCCAGGTTGGGGCGCTATTTTTCAAATATTCTTGCTCTTTTACGACCGAGACAAGGGGTGTGCGTCCACGATTGAGAATCGCCGACGTACTTCCTCATATTAATTTTCTTCGGTGGTCAGAACCCAACTTTATACCTAAACGAAGTTTCTTTCTTTTCTCTCTTAGGTGGCGATTTCATAACTCAATCATTAAACTAATTAACATTAAACTAATTAAGTGGTGAACACCGAATTAATTCAATGATGTGGGACCCAACAGATTGTCCCAAGCCGTTGCTGATCTATTTTATGGCCGCTCTGCCAGTGCATAAAATCAGTTTACAATGTTTTTGGGCTGGCATGCATCCTCGGGCTAACAAGTTTTAACAATCAAGACTCACTTACGTCCAAGGAACGTAGCAACTGATTGTAGTTGTGCCCCTGTAGGGAAGGTAAGGCAATGGTCCACAGTGTCTTGAAAGCAGAACCCGTCACGATCGTGAGAGAGATGCCCTGCTGGCAATACGCTTTTGAATAATACCCCTTAAAAGAACCGCCAAGTGGGTAGTAAACACCTTGCCATGTCATTTGTCTTGTGTCTTTGGCCCGGGGGCGAATTCCCAACTTAATCGCTGGACCAAGCAGGTGGTATGCATCCGATCAATCACGTGAGACCCAAGAAACTGTCCCAGGCCGGGCGTGTCTTTGCAAAGTTTCCTGTCCGGGCTTTATCTTCTTCAAAAGTTTTTTGGGCTGCCCGGTTACCATCGACCGCCCGACCCTGTGAATCGTGTCAAAAAAATAAGGTCCAGACCCGTCGATTTGCAGTTGGGGAGCTGGTACCTAACTGGTTCAAGATATTTCCGTCTAATCATGTTCCTCAATCGGAAATCAACAACTCAACAACGCTGAGAAATAGACCAGCACCGCATAATCTTGAGCGGAGGATCAGATCTTTGCGCGTTTGGCGCTGGTTGCAGGATGGGGAAGAATTGAGAAGATTTGTCACCATGCCCTCAGCGTCCACACCCCCACCGCTCGTTTTGTTTTGTTTTGTTTATTATAACCGCCACCCCGCTAGCCTGAGTACTTCAATTACTGCAGGAACACATACGCATGGTACACAGTAGTAAGGAAGCCCGGACTCGGAAACGCCTGACCGAATCGAACGGCACTCCCGCCATAGACCTTGAACTCGGAACCGAGCATATTAGTAGGTATCGTGGTATGTGCTTGCAGTCGACACGCACTCGGTTTTAAAACGTTATCTTTTAGATCTTTCGTGACATATGTCACGCAAGTCAAAACTACTGCGTGACTATTTCACGCAGGAGCAGACGGACCGCTCACGATGCGGCTATATCCCGATTTTCGTGCCTAAAAATTTCCCCAGAGTGGCCCCACAATTCATATGTCAGCACGATTCGTCAAGTAATCTGGCCGTGTCCCGGTACCCTTGTCGGGCGGAACCTAGGCCGTGGCAGCTGAGGTTCCTAGTCACGGACAAAATAGGAACCAAGACACAATAGAAACCAACTTGAGACGGTCCAAATAGCGTTCACCCGTAAAATGGCCGTTTACTGTCAATTTGCGACCACAAGGTCTTCGGCGTCGGTGCCCCGCACCTTGGCACTGTGTTGGCGAAGTTTGTGTGGCTAGAGAGACTCAATCTCACGGGCAATCGGTGAATTTCCAAATCGATAAATCCCTTGGCCCGATGATGATTGTATGTGAAACCGAAGGCAAATTTTTCTAAAATCTCCATGTTTTTTTTCGACATCAGGGCAAGTCAACATCCTTCGGCGTGACGATTTAAGATTCTACACGAGTTTGTTGAAATCTGATTCGAGATTTTGTAGGAGTTTGTAGAAGGATTCAAGCGAAATTCAACATGAGTTTGTTGAAAACTGTATACTATATCGATTTTGAGTAAGATTCATTATGAAATTGTTGAAATCTGTATAATGTATCGATTTTGAGATTCAACCGTAAGACAAACCGCAAAATAAACTTGACACACATATTTCTAGAGTTTGTCCTTGACATGTCTTCAATTCAACTTTTAAGACCTTTCATCTGAGCAATTGATCGATTCGATCCGAGTTCAGGAAGTACCTTTTCAACAATTTGGTCATGTTTTCAGCCCATTCCTCACCTACATGGGACCGCAGTAGCCAATATTGCCGTATTATCCACAGTAGCCCATATTTACGTGCAATGAATCAATCGAACATATGAAAAAAATCATGAACTTCTCAAAAAGTTGAAACAGATATATGCACAGGACTTTGCAAAAGGAAAACTAATTCGCAAAATATTTGTAATTAGGTACGCTTTCACGGGTAAAATAGAATTGTATAAGAAGCCACGGAGATCTCAGAAGATCTGATTTTTGGAAATACCTCTTTCTGTAGTCCAATCGGCTCAATCAAAAGCGTGTGCGGAAGCTCTCTAAAAATTAAAGCAGGGTTGGGTTTTGTCTGAAACGAACGTGCATATTCACTGGATTCCAGTTTACAAAGCATTTCATCGAATTCGTTGTTGTGGAAACGGAAAAATTGTGAGTAGTAATACAAACGTGATCTTGAAGCGGCAAGCCTGCAGCCTTGGACAGCTCTATGACGTGACTGCGGCATGCAAATGCCGAGCGCTAGCATTTCATTTTCCTGTAGGAGAGTCGGATCTAGGTCTATGCATGACTTCCGGACTTGCATGAAGAATGCCGCTGCGCAGTGCTGACTTTTGATTTTTAAACGATATCCGAGACGATGTAAAACTAGCTTAGTTGGCCAGAGCGCAGGACTGTCAATCCCGAGGTCGTGGGTTCGATTCCAGCAAAAAATCAAACATCGAGAGATCAAATCTACTGGATTCAAACTACATAGACCCTCAAGCAAGGGTACTAAATTACTGATTCACGTAATATAAATATAAGCAACAATCAATCAGTCGTGTTTGGCCGCAAGATTCGTTGGGAGTCGTCATTGCACCGCTGCATGCTCTTTGCAAGACTCATAGTCATGCACAGACCTAGATCTTAATCTCTAGAAACATATAGCAAATTCGTACGGAAAAATAAAATGCTAGCGCTCGGCGTTTGCTTCCGGCAGTCATGTCCGAGCGCTGGCCGCAGGATTGCCGCGTCAAGATCACGTTTTAATCACCACTGAACAATTGATTCGTGTCCACATCAACGAACTTGATAATATGCTTTGTAAACTGGATTCTGCTAAATATGCACGTCCGCATCAACCAAACTCATCCCTGCCTGAAGTAGATAAAGAGCAAAGAGGATTTTTTCTAGAAATAAATCTTTCATCTTCATTTTTGGCCGCAAAAATAGCGATTTAGCAGCCACAACGTGACACCCTGTTTTTTTTTTTGAAAAAAAATCCTAGTGGAGAAACGGCATGACCTGTATCACATTGGTATTGCAAAAGTGTTTAATGACGTCTGCACACAAAGTTTCGATTTTTTGGTGGAACATTCTGGAGAAATCCTCCAAACATTGCCATTTTACCCGTCAAATCGTCTGTTCCAGAAATCATTTGTTCCTGTTTTGTCCGATTTTTGGCAACCCAAGTTCCTGTACTCCGATTGACTCGGTCTTAAACTCATTCAAGCTCTCACAAAGTTGAATTAGAAACATGTTAGTTGCATTTCCCGAGTCTAGATATCTCCCCTCCATTTTGGGACGCAAAAACCAAACCAAGATTTACCCGTAAATTTTTTTTTGGTTTTGAGAACAGTTTGATTTTTTGAGATTTTTTTTGCATTTCATGGTTCCTTTCTTTTTTTCTTTCTTTATTCCTTTTTTCTATTCTGTCGTGACTAAGTAGGTGCACGCGGGCTTGCCGAACGCACATGATGAAGGCCGTTCGGATCGTGCATGTTTTGCATGCACCAGCGCTAGCCCGCCGGCGGCTGCCGCTGGGCGCACAGCGGCAGTCTCTGAACGGCCGGCACCGGTGCATGCATGATATGCATGGTTCGAACGGTCTTAACGATGCGCGTTCGGCAAGCCCAAGTGCACCTGCTTAGGTTGCCGCAGTCAGCCATGAAGGCATCTTGAGCGAAGCTTCGTCGTCATCGTCACCCAAGCTCAGCGAGGCAAAATTATTTCGATTCAAGAAAACAGGAAGAGAGTGGCACGGACTGATTCCGGGGAGGGGATGGTCACTGAGGAAAAAGGAAAAAAACAAAAATTGTTCTTATTCTTGGTACTCAGTCCAAGGCCCGGGCCGGATGGCTCAAACGCCTCAGGCTGATACAGGCGACTCCGTGAGCCGATTTCGCCGTTATCACTGCTCAAATGTGATCAACTATGACAGCTATTTTCTCGTGGGTGAACAATTTTGCTTTCAACTGTTATTTACGACCTAGATTCTAGGATTGCTGCCAAATATTCAAAATATCAGACCTCTTTCTACTCAATGCAGGTCTCTTTCCGTTTTCACTCTCTGAGATTTTGGGATACTTGTATCTCCGAGTATCTGCACACAGATTTGAACCTGGAGGTTTCATTGAACCGAGGAGGTTTCGAAAAATTTTTCCGTAAGTTGACACATCACCCATATCTCGATGGCCATCTCAGCCAATCTGGAACGAGATACCGACCGCAATTGTACAAAGTTGGTTTGTGCCCATCCCCTCATCCCGGAACCATCGCAATGAAAACCTAATCCCAGGACGGTCCTAGATTCAAATGTTCTCATCTCGTAGGACAGTCCTAGATTCCTACGTTCTAATCTCTAGGTACCTCGGTCTACCACTGGACCTCATGTGGGTGTCGACCCCTTCCTATGAAACTGTGTGAGATCGAGGTCCTATGAGTTACAAAATAACTTGGACAAAACTACTGAAACTGAACTAATCTGCTATTCCCCTCTCATTTTACCCGTCAAATCGCCTGTACCAGAAACCACTGGGTTCCTGTTTCGTCCGATTTTTGGCAACCCAAGTTCCTGTACCGTGACTCCGATTGACTCGGTCTCAAACTCATTCAAGCTCTCACAAAGTTGAATTAGAAACATGGTACAGCCCGTTCCCGACAAGATGAGACTCGAAATGGTCATCGGAATGCAAAACGAAATCCTTGATGGTGAGGAGATTACTAGTATAGCCAACTGCAAATTCAAATCAACTCAAAATCTGAATTTGAATTTGTACCGCGAGATACAAAGGAATTCAAAAACTCAATTCGAATTTGTGCCGCGAGATACCGAGGAATTTGAGATTCTCGATTTTGACTGGTTGAATAAAATCTCCCCACCATTCAGGATTTCGTTTTGCATTTCGTTGACCATTTCGAGTCTCACCCCCTCCACCCAATTTGATTTATTCCCGATTCTGATATGCTTTTTCCTTATTCCTAACGAAATTCCACTCCGTAAAGCCATTAAACGGTAACTTTTGCGAAGTGGGTCGAGCCCGGTTCGCTGAGATTCGGAAAAAGATGAAATTTCCATCTCAGGTTGTCAGCAAAAAGTATTCTATTCTATTTTCAGCCAAATTCGGACCGTTTTCGAACCTGTTCAGGGGCCGTGCACGATGAACGTGAGGAATGAACCTGTTCATGCCATGGCTTGTGTAGTAAAACGTGAGACCCCTCCCATATGGAGAAAGAAACCTTGTGAGATTCAACATGGAAAAAGCATATCAGTTTCGGGAATGAATAACATTGGGTGGAGGGGGTAATCTTCTCGGGAACAGGCTGTATTTGCAATTCCTGACTTTAAGTATTTGCACTCAACTTTTGGCCCCCGTGAAAACTAATTTTTTTAATTTTTTTGGTTTGAAAACCGTGACAGTTAATAACTTTTTTGCATCCCTGGATGGTTCGTATTTTCTCCGAGGCTTCGTGACTTGAAGAAGACTCGATTTTTAGACCCGGTGTTCATGAGCTGATCAAAGTCACGGTCGTCGCAATGCGTCTTGCGATGCCTAACAAGGAGGGAAGCATGCCGAACGGGTCGCCAGTAATGAGGTGACAAACATTGAGTTTTTGATAATCTCTTTCAAAGATGCGGCGTCCCGGCAATTTCCTGGTAGACCGCTTGCAGCAACAAGCCGATGGGCACACATCTTCTGGCTCTTCTCCAGAAGTTTCTGGCAGAAGCAGCCCATCTAGTTCGAGGTGCCCATATCACCGTAGCGTGGGCGTGTGTGCGCACGCACGTGTGTATGTGTGCATGTGTGTGTGTGTGCACGCTGCGAGTCTGTGTGTGTGTGTGTCTGTGTGTTATGTCTGTCTCTGTGTGAATCTGTCTCTGTTTGTCTGTCTATCTGTCAGTCAGTCAGTCAGTCTGTCTGTCTGTCTGTCTGTCTGTTGTGTGTGTGTGTTTGTGGTAAAATGGCTTTTTTTCTTGCCGCTGCTAGATCGTCTCCACAGAAGAGCACCACGTCTCCTCCACACATGAGCACCAGATCTCCACTGCGAGGAGATAGCACATCGCCTCCAGACAAAAACCCCTTCCCGAACTCCAATGGGCAGGCACATAAACGAGGTCAGAAAGTGACACGCTCAACATCCTCTCACTCTCCCCTAATTCCATTTGCTATCTCTCAGATCCCCTGCCTTTGCCCAAAAGTCTAAATCCCTTTTGCTCACTTCATTTCCTTGAACCCCCCCCCCTTCTCCCTTCCTGACGGAATATTTGTCAAGCGGCAGTACAAGCACCCCCGGGTAGTTTCATCGTGCAGCTGCCCCCAGATGCGAAGGCTGGCCAAACATTCCAGGTCCGAGCCTGCCTCGATTTCTTCTCCCTCCACCCTACCTCGTCTCGTCCCTTCTCACCTCACTCGTCCATTTCTTCGTTTTTTTGTGTTATGTCTTCGTTCTCGTCCTATCTTCTTTTTCCTTCCCATTCCTGGCAATACTCAACATGTTGACTAGCACCATCATTTTACACAGGTGACAGTACCTGCGGGCTATCCACAATCAGGACAGAAAGCAAAATTCCAAGTGCCTCCGAACATTCAACCGATGGTGGGGCAAAATTATATAGCGTAGGCAATGAAGTACAATTTTCTTCAAAACGCAGTCTGAGATTCTGTACTGATGAAGATTATGAAGCCATATTGAACAGCCAATTCAAAGAGTCTATGTCGACATTATGAGAGATCAAATTGAAGAAATATGACCGATGGGCATGATCGGTTGTGTTGCAGTGTGTTGCAGTGCGTTGCAGTGTGTTGCAATACAGTGTACTATATTTGCTATCTCGTTATTATGTAACAAAACAAAAGAACGATATAGCAAATATAGTACACTGTATTGCAACACAATGCAACACGCTGCAACACGCTGCAACACACTGCTTCACACTGCAACACACTCTGCACCAAACACGTAATATCCACTTGCGCCATTTGAATTTTCATAGACGTATTAACCCTTTCTTAAAATCATTTTCAAGATGCTTCATTGACCAAAGATTTCGAAGTGATTAGAACACAGCTATTCACAAGAGTCCAGATTTATGAGAGGTCATATCAAACAAAAAATCCAGCAACAATTGAACGCATGTCAAAGCAAAACATAGAACGTATATCACAGCAAACTTCGAACACATATTTACGCAACCTGAGCATCATTGCCGTGTGCCCTGTACAAATTTGATTCGGCCGTGTGTTTTTTTGGGGCTATGGTGCTCGAGTGCGTGGTGTGTCTGTATTAAAAAGACCGATATGAAATATGTGTGTTGCAGTGTGATGCAGTGTGGTGCAGCGTGTTGCAGTGTGCACGATGCAGTGCAATGCAGTGTGTTGCAGTGTGTTGCGATTTTATAAAGAGAACCAACATTAAACATGTGTCGCCTTGTGTGTGTGTGTGTGTGTGTGTGTGTGTGTGTGCGCGTGTTTCTCCATCTCCATTGTTTGTCTCTGTATCTGTCTCTTTCTCTTGCTCTGGCTCTGACGCTGTCACAAACTCTGTATCTTTATCTGCATAATTGTCTGTTTTATGTATATATATGTATATATATGTATACATATATATATATATATACGTGCGT
>Ga0209491_10010385_pt1 | contig 11198 bp, 10 predicted proteins | sample BON02_FD_187213 | JGI IMG/M metagenome (GOLD analysis project Ga0209491, IMG submission 187213) | Freshwater microbial communities from Lake Bonney liftoff mats and glacier meltwater in Antarctica - BON-02 (SPAdes) (version 2) | ecosystem: Environmental > Aquatic > Freshwater > Ice > Glacier...
CCCCGAAAATACAAAAAACGGGAGCGACGCGTGAGAAATGTCCAATTGGCATAATCTTAATTTTGAAACTTTATTGGATTTTTCAAATTAGCCCCTTTTCGGCCAGGCACTACATAGCATTCCCAACTTCGCAGCCCGTGGCGTGTTCGCTTGCGAACGCTCGAATCGGCCTAATCGCGACGCAGGCGTTCGCAAGCGAGCGCGCCACGGACAAATAGCTTATGACAAATACACTGCGCCCCTACACCTGATTCGTAATCCACACGCAGCCGTAGGGCTCCAGCACAATCTCGCTTTCGAGATTGTCATAGCGGGTACCACTGAGCAAATCACCCCAAGACTCTGTCGCGATGAGGTTCAACTCGACTAAGGGAATCGTTTGTCGCTCGCAGGATACGTTATGGAGGGCGAAGATGCTTTGATCGCGATCCAGACTCTCGCGCCAGAAGGCAAAGATCTCATCGGAGAAATGCAGCGTGTATTGGGTCGCGTTTGGATGGAAAGCAGGCTGCTTACGGCGGATTTGAATCAAGCGCTTCATTTCTGCGAAGACCGCCTTGTGGTGACGTGATTCGTCGGCCAGCGCGGATTCTAATTCTTCGGCGGGCCATTGGAAACGGTTGATCGTACGTGCGCGGCCAGTGTGTGCCATGCCTTGATGATTATTCTCCGTGCCGAGTAAACTATGGATATAGACCGCAGGTAGGCCTTCGAGCGCGAGCATGATGGTGTGTGCACAAATAAAGCGAGCCACTTGCAGGCCATCTTCACCACCGCCAACCGTTTGCGCCATGGCGCTGTAAAGTGAGATATTGGCCTCGTACGGCGTGAGATGCCCCTCAGGGGTTCTGCGCATGGAGATTTCCCCACCTGAACTGCGGATGGTTTCAAGTAAGCCATCGAGTTCTTCAGCAGAGAGCAAACCCTCGGCGGGGCGCAGACCGATACCATCGTGAGATGCGATAAAGTTCAGATAAGCGCGACCACGGCGCGCGGGCGGCATGGACATCATCCATGTTTTTAAATGCTTACAGTTGCCGCTCAAGATCGAGTTTAGCAAGAGGGGTGGCAGCGAGAAGTTATAGATCAGGTGCGCTTCGTTGTCGTTACCAAAGTAGCTAAGATTTTCGCGGTTCGGCACATTGGTCTCGGTGATGATGACTGCCGACGGCTCCAAGTTTTCGATCACGATACGCAGCAGCTTAATCAACTCATGCGTCTGCGGCAGGTGCACACAATTAGTGCCCGACTCTTTCCAGAGAAAAGCGATGGCATCCAAACGGAAGTAACGGATACCCTGCTCTACGTAGTGGCGAATGATCCGCACGATTTCGTAAAGCACTTCGGGGTTTCTATAATTCAGGTCGACTTGATCTTCACTAAAGGTACACCAGACATGTTTCTCACCCTCCACCGTTTTGACCTCGGTCAATAGCGGTGTGCTTCGTGGCCGCACGACCGACGAAAGGTCTTCAAAATCTGTGCCTTCGATAAAGTAGTCGCGCCCAGGGTCGCGGCCATTGAGGAAGTTCTGAAACCAACGCGATTGACTGGAGCAGTGATTGATGACCAAGTCGGCCATCAGGTCGAAGTCTTCTGCGATCGATTGTAAGTCTTCCCACGAACCAAGATTAGAATCGACTGCCTTGTAATCGATCACTGAGAAACCGTCGTCGGAACTGTAGGGATTAAAGGGCAGCACGTGTACACTGCTGAGCGTGTCGCGCAGGTCGCGAATCAGAAAGTTCTTCAACTCGCGCAAGGGCTTACGAGCTTCGCTAATAATCGAGTCACCATAAGTGATCATCATGACATCCGACTGATCCCACTTACTCGTGCCAAGGGCGACGGGCGCTACTTGCTCGGACATGTTGGCTGCATCGAGTAGATGATCGGTAATTTCTCCGGCGTGCTCCGCGCCGTAAATTTCATTCACATGCAAGGCCACGCGTTGACGCACACGCTGCGTCTTCGGATGCAAGGCAGGGTTAACCACCATCTCGGAGCCAAATTCATGACGGTCATCTTCGACCGCCTCTTTGAGTTGGTGTAAAATGTCCGGCACGGCCGAAATGACGCGTTTCCAACTCGGCATAAACGGCACATCCATCGACTTGCTTGGATCTAGAAACTCCTCACCGGCGCTGAGAATGTTTTCCGCAAAGACCTCGACCGCAGAGCCTTCAGTATGGCGATCAAACTTAAGCCCATTAATCATCGCATCGCTGTGGTAGCTATCGACAAGATCCAGCGCGATACGGTAGTAAGCGGCCTTAATCGTGCGTATGTGCTCATGCGAGAAGACCTGCCCCTGCGTCGCCATTTTGCGATAGAGCGACTTGGTAATGTCGCAGCTCATCTTCGACAGGCCGCGCGTGCGATCCTCTAGCGAGAGGTCTTGGTGCTTATGATCGTAGGTGTCCGCCACATCGACCTGACAAATCTGATTCGACGAATAATTGCGCTGCATCTCCGAGAGCACGCCCATCTCCAAGCCCCAGTCAGAAGGGATGCGGATGTCTTCAATCACATCGCGTTGCATCGAGAACTCACCCGCCAGCGGATAGTGAAAACTGTCTAAGTAATCGAGATATTCGTTCGAGCCGCAGACTTTTTTGAGCGCACGAATGAGCGGCGTGACGAGTAGACGGCAAACGCGCCCATTCATTGAATTATTAGCTACACGTGCATAGTAGCCCTTGCAAAACTTATAGCTGAATGAAGGGTTGGCTACGGGATAGATTAAGCGCGCGAGCATATCGCGTTTATAGGTAGTGATGTCGCAATCGTGCAGTGCCACGGCCTGCGCCTTGCCTGCGGCCAGCACGTAGCCGAACATATACCAGACGTTGCGTCCTTTGCCCATTTCCTTGGGGGCGAGCCCCTTATCTTTCAACAAAGCATCGATCTTACGCAGGCGCGGGCCATCGTTCCAGAGCACTTCGGGTTGCTGCGGCAAGCGGCTGAAAAACTCCAGCGCATAACGATATTCCGCCTCGTTGGCACGGTCGAGGCCGACCACGATTTGATCCAGATACGGCACATCGGCGATTTCATCGAGAATCGAGGAAAGCGCTGGCATTTGCAGTTCCGAGTAGAGTGAAGGTAACACCAGCGCCATCGGCCGGCGTTTGCGAAATTGCATTAGTTCCGCCTCCAGCTTCTCCAGCGGGCGGTTATTTAGCTGATGCAGCGTCGTGATCAGTCCGTGTTGGTGAAAGTCTCCCATGAGTCGTTTAAGTGATTTAGCAGTATTCGTCTAGGATGGATAGGATCGCCGCGTTCCAGCCCTTAGATGCGGGGAACGGGGCGTGCACCACGCGTGGTGCGTTGGGTGAAATGTGTGGACCATCCGCATGTGGGATGACCACCGCGATATCGGCGGCTTCCAACATGGCGGTGTCGTTGGCACTATCGCCGAGCGCCACGACGATCCATTGGATGTCGGGCTCTCGAGTTTGATAAAACTTTAAAGCGGCGGCTGTGCCATCTGCCTTGTCCGCGAAGCCCATCAGGTGCCAGAAGCGACCTCCACGCAGCATACGGATGCCTTTGGCGGCAAGCGACTCGGCGAATGCCAATCGATGTGGTTCGGAATCATTCCAAGTGATCGGCTCTGTCGCGAGGCGTGAACGAGAGCGCAGCGCTTGCGCCACAGAGAGTCCAGTTCGCTCGGCAATTTCTTGATCCGACCAATCCGCGAAGCCTGTAAACTGATAGCCAATCTGTTGGCGCAAATCGTGAGCAGCCGTCAAAATATCGCTGCGTGGCAGGCCGTTGATCTCCACACGGTAGTCACCGGGGCGTTTGTTCCGCACGGCGAGTAAGCCCCCATTCTCGGCCACGATTGGTGAATCGATATCCAGCTCTTTAGCCAGATCCTCCATCTCCGCCAGCGTTTTACTGGAATTAAGCACCAGCGGCACGCCAAGTTCACGCAAACGCGCAATCGCTGGCTGCGCTTGATCCCAACTATAGTTATGATCCAGCAAGGTAGCGTCCAAATCGGTGACCACCAGCAGTTTACACTCAAATCTCATAGCACTCAATGCGAAGCGTCAAAATCCCGAACAGCCTGAACTCTAACAAAAGCAGCTTGTGGCTTTTCAGGCACTAAACTTCCAATGGCTGCGGAGAGCCATTGTATAAATAGTCGAACGCATTGAGATAACATAATGTCTTAATAGCAGAGGCCATGCCAATACAGTAGGCATGAATTCCACACCCGAACTTGCTGAGATGAAACGCACCAAGGATCTCCACTTCACCATAGCTCAATAAGTCCGTATCTCGAGTCGGGCGATGGGCAGCCCCTGACCAGATCTGAAAAAGCTGCGCCCCTTTCAAAACAAAGCGGTCAGCATAACGACTCTGGCTCAAACGCTATAACAAACGCCCAAGCGCATATTGTCGTAAACTACCTATCAATAGATCACTTCGATATGTATTTTGCCCTTAATTATTTTGCAAAAAAAGTGCCCCCACTCGCCTAAGGAAGCCGATGCGTCGCTCTACGAGCTATGCAGGACACGGTAAGCGGTTCCCCACGTAGAGTCGGCCTCCCCTGTAATTCGCGAGCTTCCCGCGTCGCACCAACCAAAAGGTAATGACATGACCCCATTTTCAGCCCCAAACATAACGACACGACCCCATTTCCAGCCCCCAGCAGACATCACCATCAACCCCAGAAGCAGGCGTATGCGTCGTCGTCCACCAGTTGGATAAAGGCATCAATGTGCTTCACCGTCTCCTGAGGCTCATAGCCGTGCCATTTTAGATCCGCTAGCTAGTAAAAAACACATTCGAGCCAAGTCGCGACCAAAAGAATCACACCGATTCTAAACCGCGGAGAGCGCCTGAACTCAAGTCTCAAGTCTCAGCCCTCAAGTCTCAGCCCTCAAGTCTCAGGTCTCAGGTCTCAGCCCTCAGGTCTCAGCCCTCAAGCCCCCCTCCTACATCAATAAACTTGCTTTTTAGGAATTAATACCCTAAAAGCTTGTTTAATGATAAAGCGACCACTTCAGTCACTCTTGCAAAAACGCCTTGAAAACAGCCCCGTCGTCGCGCTACTCGGCTCTCGGCAGGTCGGTAAAACCACTTTAGCCAAGTGCCTAAAGCTCGAAAAACCGACTCACTATCTGGATTTAGAGCGCCCCTCTGATGTAGCGAAATTAACCGACCCAGAACTGTATCTCAGTCAATTTGCTGGCCAACTCGTCATACTCGATGAAATCCAGCGGGTTCCCCACTTATTCCCGATCCTACGGAGCTTGATCGACGAACGCCGTCAGGCTGGCGAACGGTCCGCACAGTTTCTTCTCTTGGGGTCCGCCTCACCTGAGCTTCTTCAACAAGCAGCCGAGACCCTAGCCGGGCGCATCAGCTATCTCGAACTCACACCTTTCCAGCTCACCGAGCTGGAGGCACCCTTGGAGTCGATGAATCAGCACTGGTTTCGCGGAGGCTATCCCGATGCCTATCTGGCAGAGTCAGACGAAGCCTCACAGCAGTGGTGCGATGACTTCATAATTAGCTATGTCGAGCGCACCCTGCCCCTCCTCGGAGTGGCCGCGACACCGCTCCTCCTCAGACGTCTTTGCTCCATGCTCGCCCACCAACAAGGCTGCACACTCAATCTCAGCAGCCTCTCAAACTCCCTCGGCATCGACGGCAAGACAGTGCGCCATTACATCGACCTATTGGAAGGCCTCTACTTAATTCGGTCGGTTCCCGCCTATTCAACCAATGCAGGCAAGCGACTCATCAAGTCTCCCAAGACCTACTGGCGGGACAGCGGCCTACTACACGCACTCGCGGGACTGGCCCAACCCGATCAGGTCTTAGGGCATCCCCTCTGCGGCCAATCATGGGAAGGCTACTGCGTCGAACAAATCATCAATGCACTCCCCAGACAGACCACCTACTCACACTACCGCACCCGAGCCGGAGCCGAACTCGACCTTGTGCTAGAGACCCCAGATGGTGAGATCACTGCCATTGAAATCAAGCGCACCCTCTCACCCAAGATCAGCCGCGGCTTCACCGAAAGCTTCAATACACTCCAAGCCACCAGCGGCTACTACATCATCCCCCAGGGAGAGCGCTTCCCACTCACTAAGAACATCCACGCAATCAATCTGCCCGATTTCCTCGCCCACCTGAATGCCACGAAAGGATGATCCAGTTTCACCTCTTAATCCTACTCTTACTCATAATCGTAATCTCAAAGACCGAGCCAGAGCGTAGTGGCGAGCTTTAGCCGCCATTTTTACAGAACCAAAGCCCAGCTGCGCCCTGCGTCTTGTCCGGCGTAGCTCGCAGAGCGATGCAGGGGAGGATTAGGATTAGGATTAAGATTAAGATTACGATTCGGATTAAGACAGAACTTCAAATACCCCCCAAAAACAGCGCCAGAGTCGCAATGATTTTGCCAAAATAAAAACGCTGTCCCCACCCGCCGTAGCCCGCAGCGTGAACGAAGTCTTTACGCGGCTCGATCGGCCAATTGCAGCCTATCCCGGAAAAACCCTCGGAGCCATTTCAGCCACGAAAAGGCACGAAGACGCACAAAAAACTGAATAAACTCAATCAGTGCGTCCTCATAGTTTTTAGTGAATTTTTGCGCCTCTTTGTGGCAAAATCATTTCTGTGAACAGACGCAAACGGAAACTGCATACGTAATTAGCTGACTTCCCGCTTCGCTCTAACGACACCCCTCATAATCGTAATCCCAATGAATGAACCAGAGCGCGGCTTAGCCGACACCCTACCGAGCTGGATCTCGGCGTTCCCTAGGCTGTCGTGGCGAACTTCCGACTTGAAAGCTCGCCTTGACATAGATGTTGCTGCATTGCAGTATTGCAGCATGGCTATAGCAGTCCCAATTAGTAAACGCGGCACCTTCACCATCCCTCCAGAAATCCGGAAACGCCTTGGTCTCGATAAGCTAGAAAATCCGATGCTCTTCGTCGAAGAGCGCGATGGTAAGCTCTACCTTGAGCCCGCGGCGGCCGTCCCCGTGCGCGATATCCCGAAGGCCACGCTTCGAAGCTGGATCAAAGACGACGAAGCGGCGATGACCGCCTTCAAGAAATCAGCGGAGCGTCAGTAATGGATCTTTTCCTAGATACCAGCGTGATGCTGTCTGCTTGCGCCTCTGCGAAAGGGGCGAGTCGTTTCATCATCGAAGAAGCGAAGGCTCGAGATTGGCAACTGATCAGCGTCCTCTATTGTCGCGAAGAAACGAGGCGCAATCTTCACAAGCTTGGAGGGCAGGCTGAGCACTCTTCACTTCTCACCACCCACTGTTGCGCAGCAACCTGCAGCTTCCAATCCGAATTTCCGATTCCATCGATCCAGAGCGAAAACCCGAATTTACCATCCCCGACGACTCCAGCCAGCACGAACTGCGCATCGTGCGATTGACGACGCTGATTCCGTTTACACCGAAAGCGTGACAGCTCGCCTCACAGTCGGCTATGGATCTTCATCACCCGTTTTTCAGCTTTTCAGACTTTCAGCTTCAGCTTTGTCTCAGCCAGCAGGCTGCCTCCCATTAGCCATTAGTCATTAGCCATCCGCGATTACACGCGCAGCGTGTTGCCATTAGTCCACCTGCTCAGAACTAGTCCTAAAAAACCATTCTTCGACGGTCAGGCATGAATCGCTTTACAAGACAGTGATCGGCTCACTAAATTCTACCTAGAAGTGAACCAAGAACCCCACTTTTTCATGCCTGCTCAAACCGCCCCCCCCCTCAGCACTTGAATAATTCACACGCCCCCCACGATTGCAAACATAACGATATAACCCGAATGGCACGAACTTAAGAAGATTCATCGAAGGATAGAAACCGTAGCGGCGCGTGCATGCCCTTTGGGTGCTTTAGCCGCCGTCCATCGTGGATGGTCATTGCCTCGGATGATGGCGACTGAAGTCGCCACTACTGGCCGGACCGCTCAAGTTCGTGCCATTCCGACATGACCCCATTTTCAGTTACCGCGAAACAATCGCGCAGGCCTGCGGGCGCATTCTCTGGGAGTTAGGCTATAATGGACTACATCGGCGAGTGGCTTAAGGCTTCGAATACTGCCTTCGAAGGCTCGACCCCCTTGCAAGTCATTGAGCGCGGCGAGGCCGATCGCCTCTGGCGTATGCTGTATCTTATTGAGACGGGCGAGCCGATTTAAGCGCTTAGGCATGACTCATTAACCATTCATAATTCACCATTTATGATTCAAAAAAACATGAAAGTCTCCCTCAAGAGCCGTAAATGTCCGATCCCATCGGCTAGTATGCCTGTTAATTTTTAAATATAGATGCCATTCCCCGCAAAACAACAATTCATTGACCTCCCTCCGAATCCTGAATGCTGCTTTTTTGGCACTGAAACAGCAAACGATTATAGCGCCCCTATTAGATTTATCGAACAAGTCGACAGATCTGCCACAATTGCAAACATAACGACACGTCCCCTTTTTTTAGCCCCAGAAAAGAAGGGTTCTTTAAAATACCTGTGTAATTTATGCGCCGTAGTTTATGCGCCCAAAGGGCACCCGCTCGAGTCACCCTTCGCTGACCCAGGGCAAGCCTGTGGTTTACCATTTAAGCGCTGTCGCGCTTCGTCTGACCTCTGTCCTCCACGTTGCTTCCACTTTGGCTTGATACAGCGTACGATCTAACACATAAATTGACTTTATGAAATGGCAAGAAGGCTACGCTCGTTGGATGTTAAAACCGAAATGGCCCCGCAAGTTGAATTCGAAACTGGAGCCCTACGTCTTGAACTGGTGGTGGTCCGTGGGCACGGGGTTGCTCTTATCGGGAATACTCGTCATCCCTCTGCTCCCGATTGAAAACCCGATGAAAGGCTCGCCGTTTGAGAATTTGGCAGAGCAGTGGCAGGCGCTTGCTTTCTACGGGATGAAAATCGCCCTCTGCCTGGTTGCCGGATTGATTCTTCTTTTTCATATTCTGGCTGGACTCATCATCGAAGAGCGCAAGGGCTACAAAATGATCATTGAGCGTCTGGAAAAAGACGCTTCAAACAAGACTAACTAAGTCACCTCAACTTATGTCATTCTTTGAAAAAATACTTTTCGATACGATGGTTCAACCCGCCTTAGATATATTGGGAGCCGTCGTGATCACCTTACTCAGTGGCGCTGCCAGCAATCATCAGCCGAATCAGGTCGCGGAAGTAGAACTCACCGTTCCAATATTTACAGATATCAAAATTCAGGATTCGGATAAATTCCTGAATGATCTGATGCTCTCGCCCTACTGGGGGGTCACTAAAGAGGATGTGGGCACTTATATCGCGAAGCCAAGGTCAGTGAATGCCTTTAGTGACGAGTGGAAGCACATTGGTTTCCTCTATGAGTCGCTCGGTTCTTCAAGCATTGAACGGCGATCCGAGGACGCTCGCTGGTCGGCTCAAATCATTTTCAAGCATCCCGGCGAAGACCATATCGTAATCGCTCATTCCGGAGAGCAAATCCAACTGGGAATCTATGAACACCGCAAAGAAGTGATTGGTCTAAATTCATTTTCTTATTTGGCGATCCCTCTCAGTTTGCAATCTGAAATTTATCTCGTTTTACGTGAATCAGGCAAAGACCTCACTCGAGAAACCACGCTCAATAAAATCCCTGGCTTGATCTCCGAGATTCAGTCCATTGCCGATGCACCTACAGAATACCGGACTGCGGAGCGCTATTCCGATTTCTTTAAAGAATACTTTGATTCCACCGTTGAGCCCCATGTACTTAAGCGGGCTGATGGCAACCAAGGTCGGGATACGTTCTATGGTTACTTCAGAACGCAGCCTGACTTAAACTACGACGGGATTAATATAAAAATCTCACATCCGGTGTATTGTCCCGACGAAGGCACTCGCAGAGGAACCCGGTTACGGAAATCTGAATACCCGGGAAAGCCTTATTATGAGCAGGATCTAATCTTCTTCTTAATAAAAGATAATGCCGTGTACTTACCAAGGGAATATGACAAAAGGTTCGGCTTCTTTACAGGTTCCGAAACCTTCACGGGGAAGATTGAAATTCTCAATTCAGCCCAACAAGTCTTAATCAAATCCAGTGGTGAATTCACAGGCTGGCAACGATAAGAAGCATTCGAAAGCAAGCGCCGTGTCCTCAATATATCCTATCTGCGTTTATCTGAGTGCATCTGCGGCTAAAAAATCTCCTTCACTTTAAGGAACGTTCGGCCCACGGTGGCGTCTATCCGCTTGGTAGCAGATTAGGTTATGGAAGAAATCTATTTAGCGGGGGGATGCCTTTGGGGGGTGCAGGAATTCGTGCGGCACTTGCCGGGCATCGTCCACACCGAAGCGGGTCGAGCCAACGGCACGCATACGAACACTCAGGGCGACTACGACGGCTACGCCGAGTGCGTTCTAACGCGCTTCGACCCGAATCAAGTGACGGTGGCCGAGTTGATGGGTGACTATACTTCGAGATCATCGATGGGGCTTTGACTAAAGCCATCGCTTTGATTTCAAAATGAAAGACTCAGCGTAAGGATTGACGGAACGCCCATTGCCCGCTGATAAACGCTGATGATAAGCTTGTTATGATAGTCAGCTTCGCCACGTGGTCGGTGTTCAACTCCTCAGAATCTCCAGCGCAGCACCTCAGAATTTCAGCCTCTCAGCCTTTCAGCTTTCCAAACTCACCACCCAGCGACGCTCAGCCGGCACCCACATTTGACGTAAATCCGAACCACTCGAATCCACCAAGAGAGGAACGATAAAACTTCGAATGCCTGCAATGACTTCAGCAAATTCGATGAACTCCAAATTACTCTTTCGTAGAAACGCTTTCCACTGAGTCTGCTTACTCGGGTCGTTCGCAAACGCATCCGTCAAAGCCAACGGCGCCTCGACAGGCAGCTCGGTCTTTCGACGCGCAAAGGTCGCCTCAATCGCAGCTTTCAATAAACCCCTATCAAAAGACATATGCAGGCACAACCAATGAATATCGAAGAAGTCCTTCATCCGGCTATTACGTATTCCAAGTAAAACGGCAGCTTCCATTTTCTCGGCGATTACTTCTACTTTGTTAAATTATTTCCTTGACTTTCAAGCTGATTTAAGCTTCTCTAATATACGTTAGCGGTGGGACTCAGAACTCTATTCCACAAGGAACAATAAAAATAATCCACCGCAAAAAAATAAA
>Ga0209491_10010386_pt1 | contig 11198 bp, 1 predicted proteins | sample BON02_FD_187213 | JGI IMG/M metagenome (GOLD analysis project Ga0209491, IMG submission 187213) | Freshwater microbial communities from Lake Bonney liftoff mats and glacier meltwater in Antarctica - BON-02 (SPAdes) (version 2) | ecosystem: Environmental > Aquatic > Freshwater > Ice > Glacier...
CATATATATATATATATTCAAATACATACTCATATACATATATATATATTTACCTGTACATATACATGTGCTTCAATATGCACGAGGATGGTGTTGCTTGGCTGCTGTCACACTTGGTATGCTTTGAAAACGATGTTTACTGGATAACTGGCTGCAACATTTTCTGGACAAGAACGTGATTGACAAGCAGATGGACGTGTTGTTGTCCAATTGCCTTTGAGGACCCTTTGTGCTATTTCTGTGAAATGTTGGCTGTTCTGGTGAAATTTTGTTGATCTAACAAAATGGAAACAGCAAATATTTCACAGCCACAGCAAAAGGGATTCACAATTTGACAACAACATGCCTATCTGCTTGTCCATCCTTTTTATGTGTACAAGACAAATTTTGCACCAGTTGGACAGTAGGCTACAGTATCAAGGCGTGCTCACTGACACTATGCGCTATGACTTATTCTTGCAATGTTTCATTCAAATGTGACGTGATCCATGCAGATTTTTCTAGTGCCATTCGACTAACGGTGACGATTATTATTCCAAGGAGCCACAGAGGCTCATAATGCTGCTGCCATGAATCAGCCAGGTCTCACACACACCTGCAGCTTATTGATGCTGGAACGTGATGTTTTGACAATCTGTGTCGTGGGATTGACGTGTTTTTACCCCCCTTTTCATTTTGTAGAAGACCGAGAACATTAGCAAACTTCGATGCCTTACACGGAAACCGACATGGGCATCGATGCCACACATGAAACTGACACCAGTGACCATCAGCAATATGCTGCCAAGTGTGATGCAACCTTCAAGGTCTACTTGAATTCCGCCACAGTCAGCCAAAATATCGAGGAAATCAAAGCAATGCAATTGGAGTTGTCGAACTGGTTCCCTGGAGCAGTGTTGTTACCACCAGGGACAAAGGTCAGGTACAAGAATTCGCGGGGCAAAGTTGTGTCACACTCACGTGATGATCCGCACAAAGTTTCCGTGAAACTCAATGAGAATGATGAAAATGAAATTGTCACAACCGTTTTCTACAAAATGCTCGATCTGGGATATTCCCCGCTACAAGGCTCGAAGATGGATGCTGAAGAAGACAAAGCTCTGCAACAGGCAGTAGACATCTTGCTGACCCCCGCATTAAGTGGCGCACAGACCATTCTTATTGGATTCAGCGAGTTCTTGTGCTTTGATACATGCCTTCTGGAGCGAGAGTATTGGTATTGGGTATCCCTCAATGCAACACAACTCCCTATTCCATTGACTGCTGGTTATATTCCGTTGCAAAAAGACCTATCACTAATCGTGGTGCACGTGCAGTACAGCGGCAAGACAGCAGAGCCGTCTGAGGTTTCAAGGGCTTCGCTGCGTCTGGTGCAGACAGTGGAGCTGCGGGCTCATAGAGACAAGTGCAATCCTTGCAGACGGTGCCGACAGCGCCAAAATTGCCCAAAGTGTCAGGCATGCAGCAGAAAGTTTGAACGGTTGTGTTTCATCGACAGTCGGTGTACAAGGTGTTCCCAATGCAGCAAACATTCGGATTGCTGCTCGAAGAAATTATGTGCTTCGTGCAAAGTCTCCTCGCCTACATCGTCTGTGGGTGAAGATTCTTGCAGAAAATGCTGGAACCGAGCTGCACTGGAGTGTTTAGAGTGCAAGGATTGCGTTGCTTGCAGGGAATGTCTGGAATGTTCAAGATGCTTAGATGAAAAGCTCTTTACGAGTTGTGAGCTGTGTGATGCTCATTTCGACTGCGATAATTGCCGTGACTACAAGTGGGCTAAACGCTATGGTGTCCAATTGATAGGGCCACACGCAGGCTTGGAGCACACATTTATTCTTGCTGAGCAAGCCACAATGCATATGCTTGGTCTCAACGATTGCGCCCAGCGGCGATTTGCGCTCCTCATAGGAAATTCTCAATACTGTCAGTGCACCAGTTGTGCCAACCCACAAAACTCTGGGACATCCTCGCATCCTGGATACCAGTCTCTGGGAAGCCCCGTTGTGGACGTTGATGCGATCGCTGAACGGCTGCAGCAATCTAGCGTGGGATTTGAAGTTGAAATCGTACGAAATGCCACAAAATACGACATAGAGAAGATAATAATCATTTGGACGCAAAGGCTTCCCGAAGATGCCAAAGCAATGCTTTTCTTCGCTGGTCATGGCTGCGAGGTGCACAATGAGCAGTATTTTGTGCCCCTCGGATACGCCGACAACGCTCATAGTACTAGTACTGATGATGCTGTAGCGCAGAATGCTAGAGAAAACTACGTTGGGTTAAAATCCGTTTTATCGCGTGTGCGGGGCGTGTTGCGACGGGATGGGCTCATTGTCTCATTCTGGGATTGTTGTCGAGAAAATGAATTGAAACCAAACAAAGAGATTAAGCGAGGTGATAGGTTCAGTTCTTTGATACGAGGTCTGGAAGCCTACAATGACGAGTTAGATGAATTCAGCGCTATTGATTGGCCAGCAGAGATTTATTTTTATGCCTCCTCACCTTCATGTATGGCATTCGACGCGGCGGCAAACGATGCCCATAGTCCGTTTACAAGTGCTCTGCTTTTTTTGCTATCCGATCCTGTACTTGCTGCAAGCGATATACTTTCGAGGACAGTCAAAAATCACTTCGTGCAGCGTCTTGAAAAACAGAATGGAGGCAAACAGCGTCCTCAGATAATTGACGATCTAAGAGCACATTTTGCGTTTGTTCAGCAAGGGCACCTAAATGATCATGGTGCAACCACTCTGATGCAGCCCCCAATCAATTTTCCTGGATCAGGGGGGTTTGCTGCAACAATGGGTGCTAATCCCAAACCGCAAGAGTCTGTGTATTCTTTTGAGAATCTCCATTATGCTAGTTTCCAACCGCCATTACAACCGCCGAAAAAGAGAACAAGGACAAAGGGCAAGAGCACAAGTCACAAAACAAAGGAATGCGATGAAATTGTCCCCCTTGCAACGAGTGCTCCATATCTGCAGTCTTGGCCGCGCCCATTCTGCGTACTGCTCATTGGCGCAAATAGGCCAGACCGCGACAGTGACTATCTCGATCTCAAGAAAGAGTGCAGGCTCATGCAGGAATCTTTGTTTTCAAAATTTGGTAGGAGGGCATGGCGTGCGACGGTCGAATTCAAGGATGATTGCTCAGCAGATGCTGCCAGCTGCATAACTCATCTATTTGAATACGAACCATCGATTTTACAGTTTTCCTGCCATGGTGACCTACGAGGTCTTTGGCTCTCGGAGGGCCGAGTGGAGCATAGTGGATTCTTGAAAGCTCTGGTGGGACTCAACACTGACGTTGAGACCGACTTGAGAATCCGACTAGTCATAGTCAACGCGTGCATGTCAGGGTGGGCAGAAAAATTGAGTGCCTTTGTGGACTTTGCTATTGGACATGCGGATTGTGATGTTCTCGACAAGGATGCAATCACTTTCTCCTCGCTCTTATTCAAGGGCCTTGGTCAAGGCTTCTCACTAAATACGAGTTTTAATGCCGCAAAAATGGTGTCGAAGCCGTTCTGCTTGTACTGGGATGAAAAGCGTTGCGATCCAAAGAGTTTCTTTTTGCCTGTCCCTACAGGCCAGGATACGCCTTTGGATACTGACCCTGTCATAATTTTTTTGACCAAAAATGGCCTTTCCTGTGAAAATGCATTGCACCTCAAAAAGGAACTTGGGCTTGTGGAAAGCTCAGATCTCAGATTCGTTGATCGTGAACAGCTAGACTCAGAAAAGCTCAAGTGGCTTGAGATTGTGCCTAGGAAGAAATTGTGGGAGTTGTGCTGTAAAGTTACTGGCGACCACATGTCTCCTGACAGAGGTCAGGACACAGAGGAATCTCAATCTTCCACACCTCGAGCTCATTCGGAAGGGAGCCCTTCCGACATTTCAGAGATAGATTCTGACAGTGAGGAGAATGGTAACATTCTTGTCGTGGCCAGGAACAGTGGCGAGTGTATCTATTCGCAAAAGCACATGCGAGGCTTTGTCAAGAAGTTCTGCAGCTGCATGAAGTTCGAGGACACTGAATGGGCCACGTCCTTTGATGTGTGTACGGCTGCGTCTTTATGTGGACGCGGCGGCGAATGGACGTCGAGTATGATCTTGTGGATACACCTTATAGCTGGTGCAAAACTCGATGAGTCTCAACGCTCCAAGTGGCTCAACGCGTGTAACAAAATCGCGAGCCAAGACAGGCTGCTATCAGCATTGAATGATTGCCTCTTGCACGACGCTACCTTTCATAAATTGTGGGTCCGTGACGATTTCGAATCGAGAAGGTGTGACAAGAAATATGCTAGATGTATCTTCATCATCGACAAGATGCTCCACGAGCATTTAAGTAGAAAGGAGTCAAGCAAACAAAAGTGGATCTCTGACGTGGTGCAGAATTGGTTTGACAACGATGTTTCGGCCTCAGATTTTCTGCTAAAGGCAAATACGTTTCTCAGGGATCCGCAGCACAGCGTTGACGGTATGCATATTTTTGAGTCTGTGGTGGACACTACAAGCTATGCAGCCTTTATGCAAATGCCCAAACTGGCAGCATCTCTTCTCTTTGGCTACCTCGAGGTCTGTAAGCTCCAGTTCTTGTCCTCCACAAATATATCCGGAGACTCGTGTGACTTGCTTTACGGCTTCTGTTCATTCGTGTCGAGCGTGGGACACGTCTTTGGTTTTGATGGTGAGATGCCTACGAGGAGTGCACTGCCTACAATTATTCAAGGGCTCTCGTGCATAGCCCAAATTTCAGATTCAGAGAGGTACATGCTAGGCTCTGTGAAGACGGCCAGTGAGTTTGTCTTGCTGCCAAACGACGGCACGGATGGTAAGATGGAATCGGACGAGATAGTGATGGCGGAAAAACACCTCCCAGATGATTTCTATTTCAGAGGATGCATGCAAATTCTTGAACTTGTCTCTAAGAGCAAGTACGTTTCAGAATGGGTGATGCAAAAAGCAGTCGAAAGGCCCATGGACTTCAGGACAGTAAAAGATAATCTTGAAAAGGGAAAGTATAGGAGTCAAGCAAAGGAGTTCTACAACGATATTGTGATTGTCTTTCAAAATGTGGAGCTCTTCTACGACGAGGACTTGAGTATGCACCAGCACATGACTTTGCTAAAGGCAGAATTCGAGGAGGCGTGGGCCACAACTAGCAAAGGGGCGACGGATCGGCAAACCGCGTTACAAACGATATTTTGTGACAAACACGATCTGATTCACAGTTATCTTCTACACGTCAAGGAGTTGGTCGGGTCATATGTGGAGTCTGCAAGCGGAGAAGTACGTCAAGTTGATAGCGATTCCGTCGCTCTTGAGCTCTTTCCTGGAAATTCTTTCAACGATAAATGTGGTCTTGATGAGGATGCTGAGAAGAACGACTTCAAGTGCCCCATTTCTGGGAGTATCATGCAAGAACCTGTCACGTGCTCAGATGGCAAGACCTATGAGCGTGCATGGATTAAAAAGTGGATCAGAACAAATCCGACTTCACCTTTCACTCGCGAGCATCTCGATGTAGATGCAAATAAGAAGCTCAAGTGCGAGTCCAATGTCAATCTATCAACACAGATAAAAACATTCAAGGAACAGAAGCTGAAAGAGTTCAAAAATCTAAAACATAATGCTGAAGGGGAAGTGGAGAGGAGATTTTTTTGCAGTCGTTACGGTTACACTTTGCTTGGCAGCAACACAGAAAGAAACAACGAGGGGAACAGGATTGATTCTGCCGAAAAGTTTCTGGGATGGATGATAGACGGCTCTGTGACACGCTTGGCATGTCTGACAGGTCCGCCTGCATCAGGAAAGACAGTGACAACACAGCAGATTGTGTCAGCTTCTGTCAACGAGTGCAGCAAACAGATAGCGAAAGGCATCATGCCTTTCCTGCCGGTATTCATGCGAGCTGCCGAGTTGGCAAAGCTTATCCCCAACATTGAAGGCGAAGCAATTGATCTTCGGCAACTGGTAGAGGTATATGTGGGACAGTGTATTCGGCAGCTCAAGTTTCCAACAGGGGCGGACGATTTGATACTTGAATTGTTTGACCTCGACAGAATTTTTATATGCATCGACGGACTTGATGAGGCTGCCGCGCACCAAGAGCTTGTGGAAGGGAGCATAGAAAATGCCGTCAAAGATGCTGCTAAATCACACAGGCACGTTCGTATGCTACTTTCCACGAGAAAACACAGCTATGACTACAGCCGAGAGTGTCTGCGTCTGTTAGACTTCAGCCTTGTCCATTTGCAGCCTATTGATAAGGACCGAAGGTTCAACATGATTCGAGCGCGCATTCCGCACGAAAAAGTTGAAATTTTTCATCAGCAGCTCGTATCAATATTTGGGGAAAGTTCAAGCGTTTCAACAACAGCTCGTATGTCTCACACAAACTCAGAGCTGGTGACAAACCCTTTTCTCCTCAGTCTGATGATTGAAGTATACAAGAAGGAAGGTGCCATTCCGACACAGCGCGTTGATCTGTATTCAAAACAGGTTGAAGGCGTTGTCTCACGATGGATCCAACGAAGGGTCGCGGAGGGAGAGACTAATGATGACCTCCAGTTTGGAACTCTTACAGGTGATGCAGCAGCATTGAGTCTATCGATTGAATTTCTAGAATCAATCGCATTCTGCAATCAGATGCAATGGGAGACGCGTGATTTCAAGTTGGATGAATACCTGCCGGACGAATGTTTTATTTATTCAGCTTCTTGTTACAAGGCCGGGGTAGAATTAAACAGTTCGGAACTTTTTGATCTCGTTTGCAAGCTCTTATTCGAAACTCCTGTAGTGGGTTTGCTCACATGCGTTGGCGGTGATGAGTATAGGTTCAGTCACTTGACCCTACAGGAATATCTAGCAGCCAAGTGCTGTGTTCGTCAGCGTGGACAAGACGGCGCTGGAATCATGAATCTTTTTTTCACCAGACATCCCACGCAGCTCTTTACAACTCGACAGCCCACACCGCTTCTTTCAGCCGAATTGAACTTTTCTTCAGATCAAAAATATACGGCCATGGAACCAATGCATCCTCTGCATTCCTTCTGGAAAAGAGAAGTGTTGCAATTCACAGCCTGTATGCTTTCCGACGAAACGGTTTTCACCGATTTTTGCAAACACTTACTGGCAGAGGAGGAAGGTGTTGGTGCTCACTGCGAAATTGTTCAAGATTTTTTGAGTGAGCGCGGCAAATCAGAGGAAGTAAGCCATGTGTTACGAAACAAGATACGTGAGATCAGAACTGACAAACTGATTGCAGGCCTGTGTCACCGATCCCAAGAGCTCAGAACGAGTCTCATCTCTGAATTACGAAATTTCCGCGCTCTTGATCCGTTTGAAGATGGTAAAAAAACTGGTATTGTTGGGCAGTTAAAGACGATAGTAGAGACTACAACGTGTAAATGGAACACTCGTGTAGCTGCTATTGTTTCAATAACTCAAATCGCTCAGATCGAGCATGGTCATGGAAAATGTAGGACAAATATTTTGGAATGGATGCTCAGGGCTCTTACATCTGGTTCAATTGTGTCTGTACAAGAAAATGTGGCAATTGTCAAAGGATTAGGCACGCTATTTAAGCATGCTGGTTTGGTTGTTGGTGCAGCTGAATTATCTGAAATTAATGGAGGCAGAATAACCCTCACCAGTGGTGACGATACTCTGCTATTACGTATTCTCGATCACACCACAAATTTGGAATGGCTCGCTGTCGCTGTCGCAGATTTAAGGCTTATGTCGGATGGACTTGTAGACTGGCTCCTTGGAAATGCTCCCTTGATTTCAAGAGGCACGTGGCCTATGAAACATGTGCGCCAGATTTGCGACCATCTTACTAGGTCCAGTGATGTGAGAAACTCTATGCGTCTATCTGAGGCCTTGATCCGTCGTCTGCATGCGCTTTCTTTTGAAGAAGACGATCGAAACCTGCTGCTCGATTCTCTGCGCTGCCTTTATACAATACTTCCGCAGGACGAAGGGTCCCTGCAAGTGCTTGACCGTTTGAAAATTGGGATGGCACATCAGCGCATACGGGTGCTGCAAGCAGCAGAGGAACTTAAGATGAAGTTTAGCAGTAAGTCTGCTGATCAACTAGCAGAATGCATGCTTCTTGAGCTGATAGGAGAGGCCAGTGCTACAGGGGCAGGTGATGACAGTTTGCTGGACCTTGAAGTGTTTCCAGTCGTTGACACTGCCCTAAGCATTCCGGATATGAACAACAAGTCCTTGTTGACATGCATTCTAAATGAACGCGTTTTGAAGGATTGGCCTGGCATGATGATTTTTCTTGGTGACGTGCTTGATGCGTCGGCGGACGTGATCAGCAGTAGAGCCCGGATACATGTTGTCTCAGTCTTAGTTGAGTTTCATCTCACATCTCAATGTGCGTTACTCCTGTACGACATAATTACACAGGTGGAGCTCGACCTGTCTGCTTTGGAGAACTTCTCAGAAAGTCACAAGGTAAACGATGAGATCCAACTGGATGAATCAAAATTCAATTCACTACCTTCTGTAGTAACTTGGAACCATCAAAATTGCCATGTTTTCGCGCCGCCGCCGGTGACATTACTTACGTTGGAGGAAATTATGGGCCGAACAATTGACAAAAGTCTAATAGATTTGATGAATCCCATAAGGGATGTGGCCCCCGAACTCAGATGCGTTTGTGCAATGATTTGGGAGAGTACGGGATTGATCCACCAAGACTTCCTTCCAAGTGTTGTCGACCAGCTGCAACTTACAGCACATCAAGTGATACTTGCCAAAAATTTGTTTGGTTCTTTGCAGATTTTTGAAGAACCTTGGGCCCAAGGATTTTCCGATGATGATTACAGTGCACTGCTGGACGATTTGAAGCTGGCAGACGTAATATTTACTGTTGTTCAGTCTGGGGAAAAGCAACGGTTCCCCGCACACTGGTTTGTGCTTGCACCGAGAAGTGAATACTTCCGTGATCTGTTTGATCAGCAAGCGAAGCCAAAATGTTGGAGCGCCTCAGGAAAAAAGGAAATCCCACTCGACGATACTGTGAGCGCAGGGGCATTAAAAGTATTATTTCGATTTTTGTACACTTTTGAGCTACCAGAGGATGAGGATTGTGGGGAGGGACTTGCTCCAGGTGAGATGGTGCATGTAGCAAATCTTTTGAATGCGTCGGGGTTGGATCAGCACTGTCAGAGGCTGTTTGTGCAAGGGATTACGATCAATAATGCGATTGAACGGCTGGTGATAGCGCACGACAAAGGACTGAAAGAGCTTCAAGGGGCAGTTATGGGGTATCTCTATTGGAATTCGCACAAGTTCCAGAAGGAGGCGATGACGACGTTGGACATTCTCAAAAAACGGCCCGACCTCCTAGATTGTACTATTGGCGTCACGAATGCATTGTGCTCTGGACTGGCCAAAGTGGAAGATACATTTGAAGGTAGGGATAGTGCAGCATTGGCTGTTGAGCAGTGTATCGCAGACTTGAAATCGAAATCAAAATATCAAGGCTGGGTTTGGGAAATCTGCAATGCATTGAAGCTCGACGAGCTGGGTCGCTTTGTTTTTACAATAGTTTTGCAGCACATCCGCAAGCGATTTCAAAGTAGCCCCACCACAGCATCAAGAGACCTTCAACCCCTAGCTGCTGGGATAGTGAGATGGAAGACCAACAACACAGATCAGGAAGTTGAGAAACTGTTGTTGCTCAAGGAGATGTGCATTGGTCAACGTGCGATGCAGATGATGATATGGACAGATGTTGTGTCAGCACCTCGCAATTTTGTCCAGCAAGGCTATGCCAAGGGGTTGGGAACTGTCCGAAACGAAGTCGATGCTTTTTTCTCAAATCCTCGTGAATACGATGGTGAAGGTTTGAAATCTATCGATGTGAAGACTGAATCTGTGTTGATGAGTATCATATTTCAGGATTCAAAAAGTGGTTGGTACTGTAATATAAACACCAATGCGATGATAAACGATTTTCACACGAGTATTATGTCCGCCAAGCAACGTAACGTGCGCATTTTTCATCTCGGGGGCCATGCAGGGAATGGAATTAGCTTTCTATGGAATGCTGACAAGACTGCAGACCGGGCCACAGAATTCAATGACGACTCCATTGCCCTTGTCCTCGGAACAGTTGCTGGGAAAAACGGCCCGATGGAATGTGCTGTGCTTAATGCTTGCTACACGTATAAAACAGGGAAGCTAATCAGGAGTCGAGGGATGCCACATGTGATATGCTGGCACAAGGATGTAGCCGATGAGATCTCAATGGAATTTACCGAGCAATTTTATCGTGCGTTACTGAAAGACAGTACTCTGTCCCTCAGAAACTATAAGCTAGCCTTCTTTGCTGCCACAGGTGCAATGCAAAAATCCAAGCGCACTGGTCCAACCGTTCTCATGAGCAATGGTGCAACCGTGCTCAAGGCAGTGCGCGGAAAAGGTGGTGGCATTGTAAAATCAATGAAGAATTGCGTTTCCTTTCTGAGCGATGATGGGGACAGCGAGCCCGTCTGGCTGTGAGACTACAGAAGACGACATATCTATACGGCTCTTCGTATAATATTTAGGGTTTCTTTCATAATATATAGGGTTACTTATAGTCTTCAAACCCTCCTGCGAGACTCTAGCAGACATTTTTTGGTGGATCAGGGGTTCGTGTGCAAGACAGGGCGCGAGTGTGCGCCTTAAAGAATTGCAGGCAGACCAAAAAGGCCAACAGCATTACTACCAGGGCGATAGCACTCGGGTGTTCAACTCAACGAGCCTAGAGCGCCAGCGGACACGTCCGACTATTTACATATGCTTAATGTATGCACAACAACTGACTTTTTCCACTGTAAATACAATTCGAAAAATAGGATTCTCGCCTCGCATTTTATGCGCTCGAGGGTGTCGATCCACCCTTGATCCACCCAAGATACCAATTCTTGAAGTAGTTACACGTTTTGCTAACAGAAGCCCAATGAAAGAGGAGGCCTATGAGCTGCAACTCTGAGCTTACGAAACAGCCTCAGAAAAGAAGACTCCATATGGGATACTATACTACATATATACACACATATATATATATATATATTTATGTGTATACAGACATATACATGTACATATATATGTTTTTTGTGTAATATGTATATATGTATACATATAGTATATGTATGTATATATTTATATGTGAATATATATATGTAT
>Ga0209491_10010388_pt1 | contig 11197 bp, 8 predicted proteins | sample BON02_FD_187213 | JGI IMG/M metagenome (GOLD analysis project Ga0209491, IMG submission 187213) | Freshwater microbial communities from Lake Bonney liftoff mats and glacier meltwater in Antarctica - BON-02 (SPAdes) (version 2) | ecosystem: Environmental > Aquatic > Freshwater > Ice > Glacier...
ATATATATATATATATGTATGTATATAAATATATATATATATATATATATATATATATATATATATATATATATATAAATATATATGCGCCCCTAGCCCTTAACCCCTTACTTGACGCCGACGACGAGCCACATGGGGTCGCCCCCGTCCGTAGGCGAAATGTCGACAGACGTTAGGGCCGCCCACTTTGCAGCGGAACAAGATACCGGCGGGGTACCCGCTGCGCCCGATACCGGAGGGGTGCGAGCGCCGCATTGGTCAGATACCGATGGGGTACCCAAATTGCCAGATTTCGGCGGGTTGCGAGCGCCGCACTGGACAGATACCGGTGGGGTACCCGCCGCGCCCGATACCGGCGGGGTGCGAGCGCCGAAGTGCATGGCCTGCGCCACCACGTGGACGAGCGCGGCGCCTGCGGAGGAGTCGGGTTAGGGCCAGGGTCAGAGTTAGGGTTAAGGGCTAAGGGTTAGGGTTAAGGTTAGGGTTAGTGTTAGGGTTGAGGGTCAGGGTCAGGGATAGGGTTAGGGTTGAGGGTTAGGGTTAAGGGTTAGGGCTAACCTGCGGAGGCGTCGCGCAGCCAGACGGCGGTGGTCTTCTCTGCGAAGACGCGGTTGGAGAAGGCGATGACGCTGATGCCGCCTGGGCGCAGGACGCGGTGCACCTGGACAGAGAAGAAAAAAGGAAGTATACTGATAAGCACGTTTCGGCGGTCGTCTTCTCTGCGAAGACGCGGTTGGAGAAGGCGATGACGGCGATGCCGCCTGGGCGCAGGACGCGGTGCACCTGACCATCACAGAAATCAGGTTGTGAGTGGGCATACATACATATGCAAAAGAAATCATCTACATAATGTAACTATCTATCGATCTACCTATCTATATCTATGTATGCATATACATAAATAACCCGAGATACACTCATGCATCTCTTTATACGGCGCGGGGGGTAGAGATAGATAGATAGATAGATATAGATGGGGAAAGGGGTTACGCCGAGATGCCGCCCGGGCGCAGGACGCGGTGTACCTAGCCAACGTATACAATCTCGGGTTAGCCCGATGTATGTATCTACATCCATACACCTATCTCTATATCCGTCACAACCGATCTATCCGTTTTTATTCACCTAGCTCTATCTGTCCATCCATCAGCTATCTCTTCGCATAGCTATCTGTCTATCGATCTGTGTGCTTATATATATATATGTATATATCCATACATATATATATATATGTATATATATATATATATGTATATATGTATATGTATACATATATATATATGTATATGAATAAATAAATAAATAAATAAATAAATAAATAAATACATATATATCAATAAATAAATAAATAAATAAATATATGTATATGTATATATACGCAGATATAACCGTATCTATGAATGTATTATATCTGTGCGAAGTGGGACTCCGGGTTGGTCAAGTACTGGACATATGCATCTATCCATATCTATCTATCTATATCTACCTATCTATCTCTCTCTACCCCTCCCCCATCTCTCTTTATATATATACAAATTCGAATACGTGTATCGGGTTCACCCAGTCTATATCTATACTGCTGTTGTCAGCCATTAGGGCGTTTTCCCTACTTAGCTTATATCAGTGCTGAGCTGATATTAGCTCAGTTAAAAAAAACGCCCTACTGGCTGACAACAACTGCACTATAATTCACCTCTGCGAAGTAAGTCTCCGGGCTGGTCAGGTACTGGACGCCCGAGACGCAGCTGACCATGTCGAACGCGCCGCTCTCGTATGGCAGGATCGGCTGGGCGTTGAGATCCTACGAGCACAACAGGGTTAGGGTCAACTCAGATATATATAGATATAGATATGGATATATATATATATACATATATTATATATGTGTACATACATATACATATACATATCGATTGATTGATGGATAGATGGAGGGATGGATGGGTAGATAGATAGAGATCGGGTTCAGCCGAGGGCAGGCTTGGTTGGGTGTTGAGGTCCTGTAAGCAGAACGAGGGGCGGTGGGGCAAAGGCTTATTTAAACTACTGCGTAGCAGGGGAGGGCTCTACCTAGGGGTTATATAAACTACTGCGTAGGCGGGGCAAGACGTTATGGAAACTACTGCGCAGTAGTTTACGCAACCCCTTGGGTGGGGGTTAACCCGTGTGTGTGTGTGTGTGTGTGTGTGTGTGTGTGTGTGTGTGTGTTGTGTGAATACATATATAAATTGCGGTAAATAGATACATAGATATATGGGTCAGGGTCAACCCCCTCTCTTGTATGGCAGGATCGGCTGGGCTTTGAGATCCTACGAGCAGAACAAGGGGAGACATACGATAACGCTAGCCGCACCAGGCACACACACCCAACACACGATTACGCTAGCCGCATGCAATCAGATATTTATAGATATGGATATACATATATAGATATGGAGTGGTGGATGGATAGATAGAGAGCGGGTTCAACCTAGGGCAGGCTTGGCTGGGTGTTGAGGTTCTGTGCGCAGAACGAGGGGCGGTGGAAGCTAAAGGTGCCCTGCAGCTACTAACCAACCGGTTTAGTTGAATTCGCTTTGCTCATGTACATCAGCGAGGTTTCGACTAAGAGTTTCGTCGTTCTGATTATAGGAAACTCGAGAGCCGAATCACTTGGGCGCACAGAGCACCTTTCACCCGTGTGTGTGTGTGTGTGTGTAATGTGAATACATATATAGATTGAGGTATATAGATACATATATCTATGGATCAGGCTTAACCTCTATCTCTCGTAGGGAAGACTCACTGGGCGTTGAGGTCCTCAGATCATAAACACTCACTTGGCTGTTACAAGATATTCTTTGACTACGAGGTGTTTGTGCAAAAACCAATCCTCCTTTTATTGCCCCCCCCACCTGGATTGCAAAAACCAATCCTCCTTTTATTGCCCCCCCCACCTGGATTGCCCACACTCTTGCAAGACTATTGCACGACTATTGGACAATGTACGACCCTCCTGTTGCATATCATACACCATACAATATTGGTAATAGCAATATCGTGTAGAGGCCAAATACTCACACCACACAAGCTGCGCATAGAATGTTTTTTCTTTTCATGTCGAGGCGAACAGGACCTCGTTCATATGGGGGGTAGGGTAGGGTAGCAACATAGCTTTTAGGGTAGGGGGGGTAGGGGGCCAGACGGTCAATCGAGCCCATTTCAGTGGGGCACGGGGAGGGGTGGGGGGATCCCATGAGGTGAGGGGGTAGGGGATAAATCCATGTTGCTACCTTACCCTACTCCCCATATGAACGAGGTCCAGGACAGGCGAGGACGAGGGGCATCGGGTCAACCCTCTAACCCTAACCCGTCGATTTGTATTGATTTTTCGTTTTCTTTAGGTCCTAAGAGCAGCACATGGGAAAGTGGGTAACGATACAGGCAGGGTGGCACGGTGACTTGGCCTTTACAAGAGATTCTTTCACTTCGAGGCTGTTGTGCACGAATCAATCATCCTTTTATAGCCCCCCCCAACTGCATTGCCCACACTATTGCAATACGATTGCACGGCTATTGCGCAGTATATGACCCCGCCCAAAACAAAATTGGCAAGGGCAATATCGTGTAAAGGCCAAACGGCGACTAGGTCAGGGCAATACGTTGAGGTCCTGGGAGCAGAACATGGGGAAGGGTGTTACGATACAGGCAGGGGGCACGGCGACGAGGTCAGATACTGGCAAAGGGCAATAAGTGCAAGTTCCGTGAGCAGAAAATAGGGCGGTGGGTTGCGATACAGGCAGGGGGGCACGGGACGAGGTCAGATACAAAAGGGGGGCAATGCGTTGAGGTCCTGCGAGCGGACAATGGTGCGATAGGTTACGATACAGGCATGCGGCACGGCGACTTGGCCTTTACAAATATTCTTTCACTTCGAGGCTGTTGTGCACAAATCAATCATCCTTTTATAGCTCCCCCCAACTGCATTGCCCACACTATTGCAATACGATTGCACGGCTATTGCGCAGTATACGACCCCGCCCCAAAAAAATTGGCAAGGGCAATATCGTGTGATGGCCAAACGGCGACGAGGTCAGATACCGGCAAGGGGCAATACGTTGAGGTCCTGGGAGCAGAGCATGGTGAAAGGTGTTGCGATACAGGCAGGGGGGCACGGTGACGGGGTCAGATACAAAAGGGGGGCAATGCGTTCAGGTCCAACGAGCAGACAGCGGGGCGGTGGGTTGCGATACAGGCAGGGGGGCACGGTGACGGGGTCAGATACAAAAGGGGGGCGCTAGGTTTAGGACCTGGTAGCAAAAGATGGGGAAGGGTGTTACGATACAGCAGGGGGGCACGGGACGAGGTTAGATACCGACAATCAATCAAGCAATCAAAGATCCTCACAGAGCCACCCACCGGCAAGGAAAAGCCACATCCCAGCACCACCACAGGGGGTAGCAAACCCTGCGTCACGAGTGACGCAGGCTTGGGAGGTTGTGAACGAGTCGCAGATACCGGCAAGGGGCAATGAACACGGCAGCAAGGTGCTGTCTTACAGTGCCGTTGAGCCCGATTCCTTGATCAAAATTCTCTGGCACTTTTTGTCATTTTTGTGATTCGACTGCCTGTAACGGGCGAGTTCTCTTAATCGTTCCAGGCTAAATTATTAGGCTAATAAAAAATCGATTGGCGCAACGTGAAAAGTTCCAGGGATTTTCGATCAGGGTTAACCCTAACCCCTTAACCCGAAACCTGATCGGGTTAACCCTTAACCCCGCAGAGCCGTTGAACCCGAGTCGGGTTCACCCTTAACCCAACGGGGGGTTAAGGGGTTAACCCGAAAGGGTTAAGGGGTTAACCCTAACCCCTTAACCCAACGGCTCTGCTAAAAACGAATCTTTGCCGTGTTCATACGTTGAGGTCCTCGGAGTAACCCGATGTATAGACGTATACATTCACGGAAACGAAGAAACACCGCCTTAACACTGGCGCACGCGCAGACACTACTCTACTAATAACTTGGCCAACCCATAGGGGAGCCTGCTAGGTAGAATGGGTGCAAAGCACGCCCTTAGGCGCTACGCACGTGCATATATAGCTCTATAGGTTAGTGGTTAGTACGATTTTCGCTGTGTGTTATGTGCACCTGGACCAGCGTTTCGGTCGCTTGCTTGTTGGCGTTTAGCTTTGCACCGTTAAGCCCATGCACCACATCTATCTATCTACACATGTACATGTATATCTAGATCTACACACACACACATATCTATACATGTATTTTACCTGCACTACAGCCTCGGTCGCATGCTGGTTCATGGCGAGCTCAGTTGCGTTAAGCCCATGCATGGCATATACATATGTATCTATACACCTCTATCTGCATATGCATGCACACAGACACCCATACACATAGAGCAACTGGTCTCACCTGCACTAAGGTCTCGGTCGCGTAGACTGATACACATATACGCTAGTGGTCAGTACGGGTTCTCGCTGTGTGTTAGGCTACTTGGACCTCGGGTTAGGAGGGGTTAACCCCCCGCTAGTGGTCAGTACGGGTTTCCGCGGTGTGTTATGCGTACCTGGACCTCGGGTTAGGGGGGTTAACCCCCGCTAGTCGCTGTGTGTTATGCGTACACCTCGGGCTAGGGAGGGTTAACCCCCCGCTAGTGGTCAGTACGGTTTCTCGCTGTGTGTTATGCGTACTTGGACCAGCGTCTCGGTCGCCTGCTTGTTGGCGGCGAGCTCAGCGCCGTTAAGGGTTAATCACCACATATGGCTTAAGGGTGAACCCTAAGCCTAACCCCCATACATCTATATACATCGATACACACACGCACACACCACAATGTTTAATCTGGTACACACACTGAGGTCTCGGTCGCTTGCTTATTGGCGTTTAGCTCTGCGCCGTTAAGCCCGTGCACCACGTACATATCTATCGATCTATATATTTCTATACATCTATATATACCTATGCACACACACACCTATACATGTCTTATACCTGCATTACAGTCTCGGTCGCCTGCTTATTCGCGGCGAGCTCAGCGCCGTTAAGGGTTAATCACCACATATGAATTAAGGGTGAACCCTAAGCCTAACCCATATACATCTATATACATGTATATGCACACACACCATAATGTACATCTCGTACCCGCACCGAGGTCTCGGTCGCTTGCTTGTCGGGCGGGCTCTGCCGCGTTAAGGCTATGCACCACGGATCTATCTATCTATCTATATACGTATATTCATCTATATACGGGTAAAGGGGTTAGGGTTAACCGGGGTTAACCCGAATCTGGTACACGCACTGAGGTCTCGGTCGCTTGCTTATCGGCGTTTAGCTCTGCACCGTTAAGCCCGTGCACCACGTATCTATCTATCGACACATCTACATGTATATCTATATCTACACACAGACAAATCTAATTATGTACTTTACCTGGACTAGCGCCTCGGTAGCCTGCTTATTGGCGGCAAGCTCTGCCGCGTTAAGCCCGTGCACCACACATCTATCTATCTATCTATATACTTCTATAAATATACATACACCTATGCACACACACATATCTAGATATATGTTTCATATACGGTTATAACAAGGCACCTAACACGAGCACACACGCACAGGAAATTGATCCGAAAGTGGCTTCGGGAGCCTTAAGGGGGGGCCTCGTTTCATACCTGCACCAAGGTCTCGGTAGCTTGCTTATTGGCAGCGAGCTCTGCCGCGTTAAGACCGTGCACAGCGACGCGCGTCGCGACGCGCACGACGTCCTCGGGAAAGTGAGAGATCCACGAGGAGCACGTGTCGAGGATGGAGAGGGGACCTGTTAGGGTACAGGTAAGGGTTATATATATATATATATGTGTGTGTGTGTGTGTGTGTGTGTATTTATATATATATACATATATATAAACACCCCCTTCATTAGCCCGACCACGCCCGTCTCTGATGCAACCACGCCCTTCTCCAACATTGAAACAACAAGTTGGCCTTTACAAGATATTCTTTCACTTTGAGGCTTTTGCACTAATCAATCCTCCTTTTGCTGCCCTCCCCCATCTTCATTGCCCACACTATTGCAATACTACTGCACGACTATTGTGCAGTATACGATCCCCCTCCGACCCCCCCTTTTGTACGCTTTACGCCATACAGTGTTGATCATTGCAATATCGTGTAAAGGCCAAACAACCACCACCACCACAACTGCTACTTTTCATAGTACAGATAGACACCCCCTCGGGAAAGTGGGAGGTCCACAAGGGTTAAGGGTTAACCCTTAACACGTGTCGAGGATGGAGAGGGGACCTGTTAAAAGAAAGCAACTCACGTGGCCGCACCGTTGCTGCGAGCAACGCCTCGGTCGGCGTACGGTATGCGGGCGCACAGAGCGGCGTCGGCCGCCGTGTTTCGGAGCGCTACGAAACTAAGGTTATACGGTTATACCGGTGAGGGCGAGCTTTCTTCTTGCTGCAGGAGCACTAAAAGCACCCGCGAGGAATGGTTATAACGACCAAGGCGTCAACCTTAACACTACCACATCTACTACTATTCGTTGTATTTATAGACTCTCCTCGAGAAAGTGGGAGATCCACGAGGAGCATGTGTCGAGGATGGAGAGGGCCTGTTAGGGTACGGGTTAGCGTTAGAGCACAAATTGATCCATGCCTGCTGCTGCTACTAAGAACTACTACTACTACTGATTACAACGACAACAATCACCACCACCACAACTGATACTATGAAAACGACAACGATTCATTTGTAGCAGAGCCGTTGAGCCCGATTCCCTGACCGCAAATCTCTGGCACTTTTCAAGTTTTGCCAATCGATTTTTATTAGCATAATAGTTTAGCCTGGAACGATTAAGATAATTTTCCCGTTGCAGGCAGTTAAAAAAAAAAATGCTAAAAAGTGTCTGAGAATCGCGATCAAGGAATCGGGCTCAACGGCACTGTAAAAAAGCAAATCATTGCCGTGTTCATTCATAGTAAGGATAGACTCTCCCTCGGGTTCACCCACGTGTCGAAGATAGAGAGGGAAACTGTTCAAGTACGAGAAAAGGGTGCAGCCTGGCCTTTGAGAAGTTTCTACTTCTACTACAACGTATACTCGTACTAGTATTAGAACTAGTACCAGTACCAGTACCATAACTACTACTATTTCCACAACAATTTTTAGTACGGATGAACCCCCGGGGTTAACCCGATCTATCTATCTATCCGTCTATCCATTTATCTATCTATCCATCTATCCATTTATCTATCTATATTTATATCTGTAAATGTATATAAATATAAACATATACATACATATGTGTGTGTACATATATATATATATATATATATATACATACATATATATATATATATATATATATATATATATATATATATATATATATATATATATATATATATATATATACATATATATATATATATATATATATATATATACACACACACATCGCACCGTTGGCGCCGCCCAGCAGGCAGGCGTAGGCCTTAGCTAGGGTGGCGCGCGATGTATAGGTACATGTATATATTATATTAATCAATCAATCAAGTATTCTGTCAATTTATCTATTTATTTATCTATCCATATACATCGCACCTTTGGCGCCGCCCAGCAGGCAGGCGTAGGCCTTAGTCAGGGCGGCGCGTGCGGCGGCGTCGAGGTGGGTGACGCCAATCTGCGGTGCCGCGTACCTGTATAGAAGATCTCAGGTCAACACACACACAACAGACAAACACACACGTAAACACACAAACAGCACACATACTGTATATATGTACTGGAGGGCGTGCGTAGTACGTTAGACAAAACATTCCCAAAATAGCGATCGCGCGCGCCGACCAGCTCGCTCCCAAGTCGCTGGCGCGCGGCCTCGCCCACAGTCGGTGCGGCGGCGCCATGCGGCAGTTCGCCGCATTGGCGGCCGGCTCGTGACGTCCAGCAGAGATCATCACGTCATGAAGCCGTCGTAGCGCGACCCGATGCTTCACCAGACTCGACGGCGCCCGCGATGTCTGATTGGCACCGAAGAAGGCCCCTCCACTCCCACTGGGGGGGGGGACCTCATGATCGGTGCTCCAGGGTCGGGGTCCCGCCAGACTCCCCTCCTAAACCGGGGAGTTTGGGGTTTTGTTTTAGTTACAATACAGGGGTGGTCATTTTTTCTTGCAAAACAAAAACAAAAAACTAAAAAAACTCTCACAGTAGTCGTGTGTGCGGACGGACGTACGTCGGGGCAGTCGGTTGTCTAATAAGCTGGCTGCTCAGTAGACCATGCTTGGTCGGTAGACCGCGAGTAGACTCACCTAGTATTAGTTTGTACATAGTACATAGTACACATAGTATATGTACACATATAGTTATAGCTAGGTTAGGTCTAGAAGTTAGTAGGTGTGCGGTGTGCGGCAGAGTCGTGCGTGCGGGTCTTATTTTTGCTTGGGGCGACGGCGATGACGCGACAGGCGGCAGGCCGGCGCGTAAGACGGCTATAGGCTATAGGGTCGCGGCGGCGTCGAGCGAGCCTCTCTCCCCACAAGCCCCTGCTAGATATATGTCCTAGGGAGCTCCGTCCATTTAGGCTCCCAAAGCCTTTCTCGGATCAGGCTCGAGGCCCGAGCCTGCCTGAGCCGCGTGTATGCCCGTGTATGGCCCGTGTCCCCCTTTTACCGTCTGTGAACCGTCGCTGTGAAAGCCGTTTCAGTGACACTTACTTAAGGAAGGGGCCTTCGAAATCGCTCCCGTGACGAGAAGGGGTAGGCGGGGCTGCGCACACGAGGCACCGCCTTGGCCCTGGCTGGATGTGTTCCGTAAGACGTATTATAGGTATAAGGGGTTAGCCCGAACGTTAGTTTTGTTTAAGATTTTCGGTTTTGCTCGACACACTGTGAAAACAGTTTTGTGTTAACGACGATTTAACCCCTTCGGCTTTATACAACCAGGTATAAGGTGTATAAGTAATGTCGGGTTGACGACCTTAGTGACCTAACGTAAAGATAAGTAGCTATGTAAGTAAGACCTTTTACGTAAGGTGTAAGGAATTGTATCTGTACGCTTATAGCTTATACACAGACAGCGGACAGCAGCGACAGAGATAGACACAGACACATAAATATAAATATTATTATTATTATTATTATTATTATTTTATTTTAATGCAAATACATAACTTACAATTACAAAGTTGTAGCCCTTGGCGAGATACGTCCAAATCCGCCTTCGAATTCCGATTGGGTGAAGCCGAACATTTAGAATTCCGATTTCCGTTTTAGGACTTTTTTTTCTCCCGATCATAAGGTCCCCCCCCCCCAGTGGGAGTGGAGGGGCCTTCGCACCGAACCAAGCTGGGGGGGTCCGCCAGCGTGCCGGGGCGGCCAAGCAGCATCCGCGATCGTGTTCCGGCGTCGGGTCGGCCACGCCCAGCGTGTCGTCTCGTCGCTCGGCGCCTTTGAGGTGCTCAACACCGACATGACCGCCGGCCGAGCGGTTGCTGCGCTGGGCGAGGGCCCTATCGGGAGATCCCCGACCACCCACCGATGTGCCGAGTGCTTAAGGCTCCCACCAAGACCGGGATCTGACTTGCTGCCGCTCAGGGCGGCTTGGCCGGGCTGCGGTTCACTGCACAGACCGCGCTTGATGAGCCTACTCTACGGCATGTGGTTTGAAGAGGCGGAATTTAGACCACTCGGTGGCGCTGTTCGTGATGCGTAAGCGCAGGGCCTCGTGCAGCGCCCTCCCGAGCAATACCCCACTGACAGCTGCACGCTCTATGACTGCTGTGCCGTGGTGTGGCCTGCTCTGTGTGGTGTTATGTCGTGCCCCCCCCCCGGTATCATTTTGCATTTTGGGGCATTTTTCTGCTATATATATACCATGTACCCCTACGGATTCGCAATCCATAAGTTCACGCGCATTCTCTAATTACAAAACACGCCAGACCCCCTCCCCCACACCACACACAGCCTCGCTAAGCTTTCGAACACGCCGTTGATAATAAGCACAAATAACAATCGAACAATGTACCCTGTATTAATAATAAGGCACACGTGTAAAATTTTCTAGCACACGGTCGTGTGGGTGAAGGGCGAAGGTGGTAGCGCCTTCTTGCCGCTGCCAGTTGGCCGGGGCTCCAAGCCATCTGCGGTGGAGCCCTGGTCGCTTGGCGCGTCCACACCAAAAAGAAAGCCA
>Ga0209491_10010389_pt1 | contig 11197 bp, 8 predicted proteins | sample BON02_FD_187213 | JGI IMG/M metagenome (GOLD analysis project Ga0209491, IMG submission 187213) | Freshwater microbial communities from Lake Bonney liftoff mats and glacier meltwater in Antarctica - BON-02 (SPAdes) (version 2) | ecosystem: Environmental > Aquatic > Freshwater > Ice > Glacier...
CCGACCTGAGTGACCTCTTGCCCGACGCCTGGCTCAAGAACAACCCGAAACACCGCTGGCAGATCGACGACATCCGACAAGTAGAAAGAAAACGCTCCCGCCTCCAAAAATCCTCCAAGCGAAAAAACCTAGGCGGCTAAAACCGACCCTGCGGTTCACCGTGCGCTTACGTTCAACGGCAGGTCTGGTAGGTCCCGACCTCAACGAATCTCTGATGGCCCAGAGCACTACGACTGCCGGAGCCACGCTGATCACCCAGCTCAAATTGGTACAGCGACACGAGAACGCTCATGTGAGGTTTCTGGTCAATGCTCTGGGATCCAGTGCTCGGCCTAAGCCAAGTTTTCGCAATCTCAGACAGCGAAATCTGACTGCTTTTTTAAATGTGTCGCGGGGGTTAGAAAACACTGGTGTCGGTGCATACCTCGGAGCGGCTCCTGCAATATTGAGTCGCGGATACCTGGCAGCAGCCGGTTCGATTGCTTTAATTGAGGGGCGACACGCCGGATATTTTAATTCCCTTCAGTCGCGGCCAATGACAGAAAACGTGTTGGGTCAGGAATTGGACTTCGAACGGGCCTTGACTGTCCAGGAAGTGGTATCCCAAGCCAGTCCGTTCATTTCAAGTTTGAACGGTGGTCCAGCGTTGACGTTCTCCTAGGCTCGGTCCAATGCGAACGATATCGCGATTCTGAATTTTGCCTTGGCTCTCGAATATCTCGAAGCGGAATTCTACAACATAAATGTGCCGATCTATGCCGGCTAAGTTTCAATGCTTGCGTCGGCGGATGGTCGAACTCATGGCTCATGGGGCGCATGCAGGTTCGGCCGAAAGATCCGAACTGAATCAGTCGCCGCTGACTCGTCGGATGAGGAAACGCCACTTTAGTCCATGCTCCGCATGGACGATGGCGTGTGCCTTTCGGATGACGTGGGATGGCCATGGCCTTGTGGGTTTGACTATGTTCATTCCGCGTTTGATGAAACGTCACCGACTGTGTGTATCTCAGAAACTTCAGACAATTGCCTTATATCAACGTTCAAAGAGAGTCACCTGCCATGCTTCGTAACCGCTTAACTCAGATCATGTCATTCGCTCAAACGTGGTCGAGTTCCACGTTTCATAGGCCGCGCAGACGTCCGGCGAGGTTTCTCGGACGACCGATACCCGCCACTGAGTCTCTTGAAACTCGATCGCTGTTGACCTTATTCGTTGTTAATACATTGACGGATTCATTGAACGACAGCCTCGGTGTCAGCAATGGGCAGCTGAGTCTTCGCGAGGCAGTTCATGCGTCCAACACGAACGCAGCGTTTGGGGATGCCGCAGCGGGTAGTCCCGATGGGGACACAATTGTGTTTTCAGATTCTCTGCGGGGCGAAACCGTGCAGGTACAGCAGGGTGAATTCGTCCTGAGTGACGACATTCGTATAATAGGGTCGACCGTTGGGGCAGGGCTGTCACTTGGACTGACTCTGTCCGCAGGAGGTCTCAGCCGAGTCTTTGAAATCAAGACTCCTGGGGCAGCTGGAAGCCGTGCCGATGTTCAGATCTCCAATCTGATCCTCAGCGATGGAAGAGCCACCGCTGCAGTGGGCGGAAATGGGGGCGCTGTTCTGATTCAATCCAACGAAGATGTCACATTCAGAAACGTGACTGTTCGCGACAGTATCGCTGCGGGAAATGGTGGCGGAATTTCAGTCGGTCGTGGCAGTTCCTTAGTCATCAACGGTGGCTCGCTGCTTGATAACGTCGCAGGTCGCAACGGTGGCGGTCTCTGGAAGAACTACGCTCGCCTGACAATTCTGGACGGAGTCAACGATGTCACAATTGACGGTAACTTAGCGCGAGGTTCTGCAGCCGATGCTGGCGGCGGTGGAATCTATAGTTCCGGAGGTCTTGTCAACATCCTCGATATCAGCGACAACATTGTAACGATCTCGAACAACCGTGCGACGGGGACGTCAGGAAGTGGCGGAGGGATTTTCAGTGGTGACGGTCGACTCACGATTGAAGAAGCGACCATTCGCACCAACTCGGCCAATCGAGCGGGCGGCGGCATAGAGGTTGTGAACGGTTTTGTTGGACTGAATAATGTCAATTTGATCGGCAATGATGTGAATGGAACTGCGGGAGCTCCGAAGCCAGGTAATGGTGGCGGACTGCATGTGTCAGGAATTGCCAACGTGACAATCGATAGTGGCAGCGTGTTTGGGAACTCCGCAGCGACTGAAGGCGGTGGCTTGTGGAACCAGGCTGGGAGCCGACTGACGATTCGTAATGGAACATTAATTCAGTCCAACGAAGCCTTCGGAAACGCGGCCCATGATGGCGGAGGTGGAATCTTCAACAATGGCGGCGTTGTGGTCGTGAATGGAACGACCTCCACGGTGGACCTCCACGGTGCAGATCGTCGGAAACGCTGCTCGCGGAACATTGGGCAGCGGGGGCGGCATCTTCAGTAACGGCGGCATCGTCACCATCCTCAGCACGTCGTTGACTGACAATGAAGCCGAACGTGCGGGAGGAGCGATTGAAATCGCGGCGAGCACTGCAGGAGCTCGATTACGAATCTCCGACTCCACGGTCGCGACGAACTCTGCCCTCGGGACAGCCAGTGCTCTTGGAAATGGAGGAGGAATTCATCTGTCAGGTGCAGCAATAACAGTGCTGGTGAATTCCACGCTGAGTGGGAACCGTGCGGCTCAGGATGGCGGCGGGATCTGGTCACAGTTGACGGGTTCCGCGCGATTGACCGTGACCAATAGCACAATCACGTTGAACAATGCTCAGCGTTCTGGCGGCGGGATCTGGACGAATGCCTCCACGGCCCAGGTGGGCAGCGCGGCCGTGCTTTCAAATACCATAGTTGCTCAGAACACAGCGAATATGTCTGCACCCGACATTCGGCGATTTGGAAGGCTGTTCGCTTTTAATAGTTTGGTCGGCAACGGCGTTCTTTCGGGACTTGCTCGTGGTGCGAACGGCAATCTCGTCGGAAGCAATACGTGCGTCATTAATGCAAAGCTCGGCACCTTAAGTGACAACGGAGGACCAACAGCAACGCATGCCTTGCTGGCGGGAAGTCCAGCCATAAATCGCGGAAAGAATTCCCGTGCGATCAACATCGTGGGAGATCCGCTGACAACTGATCAACGCGGAGATGGCTTCGCGCGAATTCGAGGTGGAATTGTGGATATCGGCGCGACTGAGGCAACGCCAATGACTGGCTGTGCAACGACTCGTGTAGTTCGCACGACTTAAGACGGTGGGCATCAAACGGGGGTCAGGCCCAATACTGTTCGGCACGGCGATCGCAGCGGGTAGCGGATTGGAGAGTGTCGCGGGTGGCGGAGATTGCCGCGATTGAATGAAACGCGAAGATTCAGGGAGTGCCGCGGGAGCGCGAGTGGCGTGCGGCGGAATGTGCGTGCAGCGTAGGCGGCGGAGATGCGAAACGCACCCTGCGAATTATGACGTCTATTTTTTCAGCTTTTCGATGTGAGCCATCAGGTCGTCTTCGACGGCAAGGCCGCAGAAGGAGAAACAGATCATTTCAAACGTCCGCTTCGTCGGCTTGCGGCCGGTCCACAAAGCAATCAGCATGCAGGCAATGAGTGGTGTTGCGATCCTCTTCCATATGTGAAGCCTGGCAACTTTCAGAACTCGCGCAATATCGCTCACAATATTTTCCCGGATTTCGCCGCAACCACATCAAAAGTCGTGCCGAACAGTATTGGGTGTGACCCTTTTGATCTCTCGGTATGCAGCCTAGACCTCGGCAAGCCGCTCTGTGGAATCACCAAAGCGATCCAGCTGGACGCCGAATTTGTCCATCAGCGACAGGTACAGGCTGCACATCTTGCGGTTTGGCTTGTCGAGACAATCGAGAACTCGACCTGTCTCCAGCTTGCCGCCGCCTTTGCCAAGGATCACGACAGGCAGCTTCGTCGCGTCATGACTGCCAGTGTGCATGCTGCTGCAGTACATTAGCATGGAATTGTCGAGCGCCGTGCGTTCACCTTCCTGAATCGCGTCCAGCCGACTGGCGATGTACGCGTATTGCTCAATAAAGAATCGATTGACTTTCAACCAGTCGTCCGATTCCTGATGCGACAGCAGATGGTGAATCATGTAGTCCACATTCAGATTCGGGAACCGCAGCGACGAATGATCGTTGTTCAGTTTCAGGGTACACAAACGAGTCGAATCGGTCTGGAATCCCAACACCAGAATGTCGCACATCAACCGCATATGCTCACCGATGTCCTGCGGGATTCCATCGGCCGGGCGTGGAATATTGGGTGCATCAAGTGTCGGCTTCCAACCCTGCAATTCACCACGCTGACCTGCACGAGCAATCCGCTGCTCCACTTCGCGAACGGAACTCAGATACTCGTCCAGCTTTTGTTGATCGGCAATGCTGATGCTGCGTCGCAGATTGCCGGCATCTTCCAGCACCGCATCCAGAACGCTCTTGTCGCCTTTGCTGGCCTCATCACGAAACAGCCGATCAAACGCCAGGGCGGGGTAAACTTCCAGCGGCGTTGGCGTCGTCGGCGAACTCCACGAAATGTGGCTGCTGTAAAGCATTGAATAATTCTTATGAACCGATGGGTTCGCCTTTTCGCAGCCCAGCACCAGGCTTGAGACCTTTGTTGTCTGACCGTAGGTCTGAGCAAGCAACTGATCGATACTTGTTCCGCTGCGAATTCCTCCGCCTGCCTCCAGCGGTGCTCCGCTGAGCAGATTGCCCGTCTGGGAACTGTGAATGTTGCCCTTCAACGCCTCTTCGTTATACAGGCCTTCGATGAATAGCATCTTTTCGCGGTGTGGATTCAGCGGTTCGAGGACTTTGCCCAGTTCCATTTCCTGGCCAGCGCCTTTGGCCCACCAGTGGTCTTTGTGAAAACCGTTGCCGGAGAAAAGCACGGCGAAACGAATCGGCGCTTCTCCAGTGGCGGCTGTTGTGCCAGCTTCCTGTCCCCAAACTCGCAGAGATTCCATCCACGGAAGGGCCATGGTCACACCAAGGCCTCGGAGCATTGTTCGACGGGTCGTGAGGAATGCTGTCACGGCAATTGTTCCAGGATTTCAGGAGGGTCATGTGGGCAGGCGGCCGACGCACGATCTTCCGGTTCGCCGACAGATCCAGTTTGGCCTCGTCTTCAATTATGACAAGAACATTCTCAAAAGTCAGCTCTGACTGTCCAAAAGTTCCCCTGAGAAACGGTGACCTTCAGAGTTCCGGGCTCGTCGCTTAAGTCCACGCCATTGCCTTTAGCAGTGATGAAACGAACCAGACGAAGCAGGAAATAAAAAGGGCGAGTCGGAACTAACCGACTCGCCATTGGCAAATTTTATTGTTCAGCAGTCCAATCACTGCCAGTTTCGGCGTTATGCAGCAGCCGAATCTCCGCGGTGCAGAACTTTTCGATCTCCGCGAACAACGTCTTCGGTGATCACAAACTTCTGTCCGCGTTCCAGTTCAGGCAGTTCGAACATCAGTTCAAACATCACCTGCTCCAGAATGCTGCGAAGACCTCGAGCACCGGTTTGACGAATGCGAGCCAGCTTGGCGATTTCTCGCAGAGCCCCATCGGTGAACTCAAGGCTGCATTCTTCCATTTCAAACATCTTCTTGTACTGTCGGATCAGAGCATTGCGAGGCTCCGTCAGAACCTGAACCAGCGCTGGTTCGTCCAGCGGTGCCAGGGTTCCGATAACAGGCAGCCGTCCGAGGAGCTCAGGAATCAGGCCGAATTCCATCACGTCTTCGACTGTTGCATTGCCCAGCAATTCTTCACGAGCACGCTCTTCATGGGCTTCATTGTTATTGCCGAAACCAATCACTTTCTTGCCCATACGGCGAGCGATGATGTCTTCCAGACCCACGAACGTCCCACCGCAGATGAACAGAATGTTTGTTGTGTCGATCTGAATGTACTGCTGCTCGGGATGCTTGCGACCGCCCTGAGGTGGCACGTTGGCCACAGTGCCTTCCAGCATCTTTAACAACGCCTGCTGAACACCTTCACCCGATACGTCGCGAGTGATGCTGACGTTCTGGCTGGTCTTGCCAATCTTGTCGATTTCGTCGATGAAGATGATGCCTCGCTGAGCCGCTTCGATATCGAAGTCGGCAGAATGCAGAAGTTTCAGCAGCAGGTTTTCAACGTCTTCACCGACGTATCCGGCTTCTGTCAGCGTCGTCGCATCGCCAATCGCAAATGGCACCTGCAAAGACTTGGCCAGTGTCTTGGCCAGCAGCGTCTTGCCCGAACCGGTCGGTCCAATGAGCAGAATGTTGGATTTTTCGATCTCAACATCTTCCGTGCCAATTTCCAGATTGTGCATCAGTCGCTTGTAGTGACTGTGAACCGCAACCGACAGCAGCTTCTTCGACTTGTCCTGGCCGATCACGTACTGATCCAGCTCTTTGACAATTTCGCGTGGCGTCGGAACGCGGTTGAACAGCTTCTTGGAGGAACCCCGACGACGGCGTTCCTGGTCCAGGATCGACTGACACAACTCGATGCATTCACCGCAGATATAAACGTCCTCGGGCCCCTCAACAAGAGGACCGACTTCCCGGTAGTTCTTGCGGCAAAATGAGCAGTTAGCATTTCGCTTGCCCTGCTGAGCTGTCTTGCCAGAACCAAATTCCTTACCTGATGCCATTTTTATCCCTTTGGATGTTCTGTCACGTTTCTCAGACGGCTTATCTTGACCCTGGAGTTAAAGGAGTCGGAAAGCAGATTGTCTGAGTCAACGTTTGCGGTTCGCAGGTGATGGACGCTCCGGGTTGTCGGCTTCCCTGCCAACCGTGTCTCTTTGTTTTCGATGTTCTAAATGTCTCAGTCAACTCTGAAATTTACTGATGCCGCCATCATTGGCGGCGTTAAATTTCAGACGTCTTCCTGAGAAGCAGCACGATTGTCATTCTCGGAGCCAGCTTCCATTGTCCCCTCCCCTTTTTCGGTTTCCCGTGCCATCGAGCGTTCGGCCAGATGTTCGGTATTTTGTGAAGGCTCGGGAAGATTTGTCGGACTGGCGAAGGTTTCCGATTCGTCTGATTGGGAGGCCTCTGGCCTTTTCTCAGCCGAATCTGAATCCCTGAGAGGATTCAATTCTGAAGTTAATCGTTTCAATTTTTCGGCCGCCGTTTCCCCAGTATTTCTTACAGGGTTTTCAGACTTTCCGTGGGCCTTCCATGTGGTGCTGAGTCGTGTTGTGATTTGTCTTTTGATCAATCGGAATTCGTCTTCCGTAAGGTCACCTCCACGTCGCAAATCGAGCAATGCCTGAAGCATCTCCCGATCTGCTTCGGCAGGATCAACATCTTCGTTCACTCGTGATACCAGACGGACAATTCCCCAAACCACTACAACCAGGCTCACTGTCGCGACAAGAAACTGAAGCCACGAGACGTTCGGCAATTGCAGCAGCTTAAACCAGTCAGTTGTCTTCGAAAGCCAAAGGTCGTCGACGACAAAAGCCCGGTCCAAAAATCTGTCTGAGTTTTCGAAGACATTGGTCATGAGAAAACAAGGTCACAACTTCTGAAGAGAAAGTCATCAGGTTCAACAATTTCTTGTGATGACATTTTCTGCAATTTTGTGGACGGAAGTACGTTTAGCAATTCAGATGCCATTGCAAAGACTACAATTCCAAACGGCTTCCGCCGAGTGACATTTCCTGATTTTATGGTTCTCCGCTGCAATCTTAACCTCCGACCAGTTTTCCGCTTCCATTGGCGGTCTTGCCTGACACCGCCGCTTTGCAACGTCGCTTTGCAAAGATGACAAGTCGAGCGGCTCGCCCGCGGGAGGTGTTGAATCCTGTCCGCGGGAGGGCGAGTGAGAAACTGGTGCATCATCACTGCCATCACTTCCGGGGGCCCTCCTGAGTTTTCTTCGGAATGTGATGTGGCTAAAGTAGCTGGTGGAATGATTCGGGCTCCGCAGCAGATTAGCGGTGCTCCTTATTACTTACGCGGCTCTCGGCCTTCGCAGGAATATTTCTTCCCATGAACTGGATTGACAGGACGCGTCTGCATTTGGAACTTCTCGCTGGGACTTTTCTCAATCTGGGATCACCGACTGCGGTCGAAATTGCGGCCACTGCAGGGTTCGACTGGGTTCTGATCGATCTGGAACACGGATCCGGAACGGCTGCGGATTTACGAGCCCAGCTGCTCGCCACTCGAGGTACTGCCACAGCGCCGATTGTGCGAATTCCCGCAACAGACGCCGATCAGGTGAAGTTCGTCATGGACAGTGGGGCCGCTGGCGTCATGTTCCCCTATATTTCTGATGCCACGGAGGCGGTTCGCGCAGTCAGCTTCATGAAGTATCCGCCGGTCGGCGTCCGCGGCGTGGCTCAGGTGATTCGCGCCACGGACTACGGTCGCAACTGGACAGCCTATCTGGGGGAAGCCAACGAGCGGTCGCTGGTTGTGGTTCAGATCGAAACGCCTGAAGCGGCTGATCGAGCGGACGAAATCGCGGCTGTTCCCGGTGTGGACGTTCTGTTCGTCGGCCCAATGGATCTATCGGTAAACCTTAGCCATCCAGGTGATTTCACAACTCCGGAGTTTATCCGCCATCTGCAGCAGGTTGTGGCGGCGTGCAGGAAATACGGAAAAACGGCCGGCATTTTGTCGCGCCCGGAACTCGCCGAACAGCATCGCCATTTGGGATTCCGTTTCGTGGCTCTGGGTTCGGACTCAGGGGCCATCGTTCAGGGCATGTCCCAAAACCTGGCCGCACTTCGCAAGCCGATAACTGACCGTTCGTGAATCTTGATGATAGGGCCAGAGCGGCACAATGTTTCGGGATTTTGAACCAAATCTGCTGACAAGTGACGGTTCCAGGATTTTCATTTGCGAGCCTCCGCCATCAATCCTGCAAAACCACTTGCGAATTAAGTGTTCAAGGCTAAACTTCGTCCCGTTCAATCCCGATGCAAAGTGACACGCCACCGTGCAACGTACTTGGCGTCTCTGCAAAGCCAGTTAAGGTTGCAAAACAGACCTCTCAGCACTCGTAGCTCAATTGGATAGAGCATCGGTCTACGGAACCGAAGGTTAATGGTTCGAGCCCATTCGAGTGCACTTACTTAAAGCCTTGCCAGCAAAGACTTTAGAATCGAAAGCTCCTCAGCGGATAGCTGTGGAGCTTTTTTTATTCCCCCCACTAATCCCCCCACTAATGCGCTGTTTTCTGTAGCGGGACGTAATCGGGACAGGATTTCTGCTCCTGCACTTTGAGCAGAACGCATTGCACCATAGTGCTTTTCCGTGGTCGCGAAATCCTTGTGTCGCATGACCACTTTCAGTGTCTCAGCGGACACGCCGGCATTGATCAGCCGCTGGGCCAATCCACGCCGAATGTCGTGAGCACTCGCATACTTGATCCGATGCTGAGTTCTCGGATCTTCTACCTGAACAACCACGTTGGCTGCCTTGCCAATCAACCCCATGATGCGGCTGACACGTTCCGTCGTCATCCGCTCAGTCTGCCGACGCAGACGGTCTGTCGATTTTCGATCGGCTTTGCTGCCAAGACGTTCAATCTCCAACTTCGACAAAGTGTGACTTCCGCCCTGAATGGGACGACTACACGTGACCGGGAGAGCCTCCATCCATTTCCGCACAGCGGCTTCTGTTACTCCACAACCTCTGGCAATCTCGCTGTTGGAACAGCGAACAGCCAGCCTGCGAAGATCAGCGACTGCTGGTCGAAACGAATTCTCACCTCCGTGGAAGTCGAATTCGAGAGGCTGAGGATTAACGACCCAGCCCTTCCGCAAATGAAACGGAACCGCTTTGAGCAGTTCCTCTAATCCAGGCATCATCGGAATCTCCTGAACCAGACCATTTTTCTGAGAAGACGGAATCGCGACTGTCGGCAGCCAATCTGGCTGAGTAGGCCAGACGGGATGAATGTGACGAGCATTGTCCCACGAAAAATCCATCAGGTCACCGACTCGAAATCCGGACTCCCAAAGCACGTTCAGAGCAAACACCCAGGACTCCTCAGAACTTTGCCCCACGACTGCAGCTGTGGAATTCCGCATCTGCTGAAATTCCACTTCTGTAATAGGCCTGCCTTTCATGACCTGGTCAGATTCCAGCTTTTGCAGCGGCGGGACATCAGACGCCCAGCCACGGCCTTTGCAGAATCTGACGAATGCCATCACAGCTCCCATTAACGTGTTGACCGTATTCGGCGATCTCTGCGGATAACGACATTCGTCGCCACCCAACAGCCGCTCCTGCAGATACTCAAGCGTTCCCAAAGTTGCCACTTCCGACATCACCAGACCCTCCGGTTGATTCTGGGAACGCTTTCGAGCTTCCAGAATCCTCTCTGCGATTCCCAGCCGTGACACAATCTCCGTGAGCGAGTCTTCTCGCACCCGCAGACGGCGATGTTCCAGATACCTGTCATAGCATTCCTGCCATGTCGGTCCAGCTGGAACCTCAGAAGTTGGCGTTGTCGTGTTTGCCAATACCGGCTTGTCAACAACGTGCTCAGCAGTGATCGCCACGACTGCCTTGACCAGTAACGTCTGGTACGATGCTGTTGGCAACACGATCAAATCTTTGCCAGCCGGATCAAATCTGTTTACGAAGGTAGCCTACGACAGTCTGAACCGTCCAGGCACGCAGTATCTGGGCTATGACCTGACGGAATCATCCTATGCAGAAGCTGGATCTGTTTCGGATGATGTTATTCTGGAACAGTCGACTCTGACCTACGATCAGACCGGAACCGTCATTCAGACCGCTTCGAAACAGCGATATCATGACGCTCCGGATTCGCAAACGGGACCATTGGGTGATCCGTCCACAACGCCAAATGCCCGAGTCACCTGGCAGGCCGTCTGGACCGACGGTATCGGTCGGCAGGTGGCCGCAGCCAGCTACGGCACAAACGGTGGGACGGCTCTGACTCGCCCGGCGACGAGTCCTTCTCGCTCGGACACCGTTCTCGTTTCGACCGTGCAGTACAACGATGCCGGAGATCGGGAACTGGTGTTCGATCCGAACAATCAGGTGACCCGGTTTGAATATGATGACGCAGGACGCACCATCAGGCTAATCGAAAACTATCAGCCGAGCGGCCCGGTTCAGCCCGATGTGAATCGCACCACGGAAACCAGCTACAACGCAGACGGCAACGTGGCGAC
>Ga0209491_10010396_pt1 | contig 11192 bp, 8 predicted proteins | sample BON02_FD_187213 | JGI IMG/M metagenome (GOLD analysis project Ga0209491, IMG submission 187213) | Freshwater microbial communities from Lake Bonney liftoff mats and glacier meltwater in Antarctica - BON-02 (SPAdes) (version 2) | ecosystem: Environmental > Aquatic > Freshwater > Ice > Glacier...
TTGTAACGATATTGCCATCACCAATATTTTATGCTGTATGGCATATAAAAAGGGGGTCGGTGGGGGGGCGTATATTGCGCAATTGTCGTGCAATGGTACTGCAATAGGGTAGGCTTTGCAAGTGGAGGGGGGGCAATAAAAGGACGATTGACTCCCACCATAAAGCTTTGAAGTAAAACAATATCTTGTAAAGGCTAAGACACGGGGGGGTCCAGGGAGTGGGGGGGGCATGGGGTAAACCAATGCCGGTACCCTACATCTATGTTTCTATGTACGTACAGCGTTCTTTACTGATATAAATAGGTAGTCTATCAATATCCGCCTTTGCCATATTGGCCGGTGCCCTCTTGTTATCTCCATTTCGGCGTTTGTAGTCCACGGCAAATATAAAGCACACATATACACATATGCGCTTCTATGTGCATACAGGGTTCTCTACTAATATAAATATGAAGTCTATCCAGATGTGAGGCTGCCTTATATATATATGCGTGTGTGTATAACTATCTGTCCATCTATTTTTCTATCTAATTATCTATATGTATATATATATATATATATATGTAGATATAGATCAGTAGATTTATATGTATATATATATATATATATATACATATATAGATCTAGATCTAGATCTATCTATCTATCTATCTATCCATTCATCTATACATGTATACAAGTATACAGATATACATATGTGTATGTGTACACGTGTGTGTGAGAGAGTGCGCGTGTGCGTTTGGGCTAACCCCCCTAACCCTAACCCTACTGCTCCTCTGGGGTTAATCCAACTACCCCAGAGGAGCAGTTGGGTTAGCCCGAAACCCTAACCGTAACCCTAACCCTAAGGGCAACACGGACTAGGCCACCCCCTCAGGAACTGAAACAGAAACAACTGCCTGGGATGATTACGTAGTTAACCCGATTGCGTGATCCTAACACATTTTTTCAGTAATTCTTTCATCACGCAATCCCCACTTGCGCAGGCCACGCCCAACGCGCTCGCCTTTTGCAACTTTGGGTTTGTTCCGCGTGGCGTGAACCGGCACGACCGGCTGGGGATACCGGAGGGGGCGGCGCCGCTGTCGGCGGCTGCAGTGAAAGAGACGGTAAGACTGCTCCGGCTCGGCTGGCCAGGTGAGCATCTTTTTTTTTTTAAGAAAACTCCAAAAACTGTGTGTGGGTCGTGGGGGGCCTACTCCAAGTGAATTTGTGTGCTGAGTTCAGCTCTAATCTGTAACGCTCTGGCGTGAAGGGTGAACCCGAGGCGAGCATCTTCAGAGTTACTGAACAGATCTTAGCTCTGACTTCCTTCGTTCGCTTCGCTCGGGTTAACCCTCTCTCCACAAGCCACTTGGCCTTTACACGATATTGCCGGGACCAATATTGTACGGTGTATGGCATACGAAAAGGGGGTCGGTGGGGGGGCGTATATTGCGCAATGGTCGTGCAATAGTACTGCAATAGGGTAGGCTTTGCAAGTGGAGGGGGGGCAATAAAAGGACGATTGACTCCCACCATAAAGCTTTGAAGTGAAACAATATCTTGTAAAGGCCACGGTGAGGATCTTCAGAGTTACTGAATTGGGTTTCGCAGCAGATCTCCGAGGCGGCAGTAGTGAATGATTCTAAGGCCATCCTCAAATGTATTATCTCCCGCAAGCAGAAGGCGTGCTCCTGCACGTCTTCGACAACCGCAGCCGCGTATACGGCTAGCGGTGCGTGGCGTGCCTAAGGGCGCGCTTCGCATGCACTCTGCCTAGCAGGCTTCCCTATGGGGTAGCCTAGTTACTTGTGTGGTGTATTGTTTGCGCGTGCGCCAGTGTTAGGGCTTTGTTTCTTTGTTTCGGTGAACTCGGCAGGGTTGGCCGGCTGAGCATCTGCAGCTTGAACAGCAGCGAAGTGTAAAAAGATCAACAGGTCACACGCAGACACACACCGACAGAGAACAACACCCCCCGACTCCGACACACGCGCACACGACAAGAACAACACCCCACACCCCCGAACGAACATCTCCCACACACACTTAACACCGCTCGAAGGTAGCTAAGTGTGAATCTGGATTCTTGGCACAGCCGCACCTCCATGGTGACGATCGATAGGCCCACCGAGGTCGCCTCCCTTGCTCCCTAGGAGGCAGCCACCCATGCCTTGACCGATGCCCCCTCCCGTCGAATCCAGAATAGGGCTGAATGGAGGTTTCGGGTTAACCCCGGGTAAACTCCTAGGGACCCTAACTCTGAAGTAAAACTTTATGTTATCCTAAAGGGGGAGGGGGGGGCCAGCGCGGAAATTCCCTCTCGGGTAAAATCTGTAAACCCCTTGGGTAGATTCGACGGCGTGCCCTAACGGATTCCACCGAGGCAGCCCACAATGAGCAGGCCCTGGTTTCACTAAAAATATAAAAAAACTATCGACGCGGAGGTCGATTGACCAATGGCCGTTATAATAGACGGCGGATAAATGGGTAAACAAATTAGGCCAAAACTAGTAGAGAAGAAAACAGTTATTCGCCATTTTGCTATGAAATGGTCAACGTCTGCTCGCGTCGTTTTTTACTCATTGGAAAGGCAAACGAGGACCTGCTCATGCGCGCGCCAAGGCAGCCGCCGGTGCCCCCACTGATATAGCCGCAGAGGCAGCCACTACCAAGGCAGCCACCGATGGGCAGGTGAACATTGCTGCTTGCGCCTCAAGGTTGGAACTTTAATTGCGTACCTAATCAAACGAGCCGTTTACGTACACTGTTAAACAACTCGTGCCGATGCTTGGCATGTCGGCGCTGCGGGCATGTCGCTGCTGGCTCATGTGTAGGGGAGGGGGCCGGTGGGTGTAATCTGACTCGCACACTACTGACTCTGTATGGCTAGGCGGCTGGCCGGCTGGAATGAGCTTTAAAGGTGCCCTGTGCGCCTAAGTGATTCGACTTCGAGTTTCCTATAATCAAAACGACGAAACCCTTAGTCGAAACTCGCTCAGGTACCTGAGCAAAGCGAATCTACCCATGGCGTTTAATTAGTAGCTGCAGGGCGCCTTTGAACTATGACTCTGTATGGCCAGGCGGCTGGCCGGCTGGGGTGAGCCCTAACCTATGACTTGGGCCTTTACAAGATATTGTTCGACTTCGAGGCTTTTGTGCACGAATCAATCATCCGTTTATTGCCCCCTCCCATCTGCATTGCCCGCACTATTGCAAAACTAGTGTACGTCTATTGCGCAATACACGACGCCCGCCCGACCCCCCTTCTGTATGCCGTACACCATACAATGCATTGGTAATGGCAATTTCATGTAAAGCCTAACCTATGACTCTGTATGGCTAGGCGGCTGGCCGGCTGGGGTGAGCCCTAACCTATGACTTAATTAATCAATCAAAGGTCCTCACAAAGCCATACATGGGTAGAGGAGAAGCCACATCCCAGCACCACCACAGGGGGCAGCAAACCCTGCATCACGAAGTGATTCAGGCTTGGGGGGCTGTGAACGAGTCGCGACAGCACTAGTCTGCGAAACTCGTTCATTTAGCACGCCTTTTATTTCCTGTATGGCCAGGCGGCTGGCCGTCTGTGGGCGGCGCCGACGTTGCGGGCAGCGGCGGCAGCGGCGGCGTTGACCGCGGCGGCGGCGGCGGCGGTGGCGCCGATGTCTCGGGCAGCGGCGGCAGCGGCGCAGAAACGGAGAGCGGGGTCGCTCGCCTGCCGTCGGGCGCTCTCCTTTTGGAGTCGGTTTTGCTCTCACTGCCCCTCTCTCGCGATCCGCAAATAGACCAGGCGGCCGAGGTGCAACCTCGAAATAGACCCGGCCCCCGAAATATACACCCCAAAATAGACCGAGCTCATAAAATCCCGAAATAGAGCCCCCGAATAGACCTGGCGAAGTGCAGTCCCAAAATAGGCTTGACCCCCGAAATAGACCTGGCTCTCTCGTGATTCATAGACTTGGCAGCCGAGACACCATCGGGCCCGTGGCCCTACGTGTTGAATAGGTATTCACGTATTCCTCGGACGCAGCCACATGAATATAAATAACGTATTCCGCCTGGTGAACCCTTTATTAGACAGGAACATGTAGATATTCAAGGTAACTGTATTCATAAAACAGGCCAAATATAAATAGAATCCCCGGGGGTTAGGGTTAACCCCGAGGAAACTCGAGATCCAATTATTTAGGCGCACAAGGCATCTTTCAGTGCATAGTGCTATTGTGGTGTTGGAAGAATGGCTGAGGTGGAACCATTCTGCTGAGTTGTCTTTCTTTTTTATTTAGGTTGGCGCGACACGGGCCCTGCTTGGATGGATGTCCTCGGTGGCGGCGTCGGACTTTAAGACGAGTTTGGAGGAGGACGAGGAGTGGCTTGAGCGGAACCGGGTCCCCCCTGGCGCGGCGGTATGGGCAGCGAAGGAGGGCAGCGCAAGTGGCGGTAAAACGGGCGGTGCTGGTGCAAGCGTGGGGGAACGTGGCAGTGGAATGGACCCCCGGCTTCCAGACGTGGTTGAGTATCGGGTACAGCGGAAACGGCTGTGGAATCTGGCGCGTGAGATTCTCGAGGCGCATGAGGCGCGGTTTCGGTCGGGAGAGTAGCGATAGATTCCCCGTCTTAAGGCGGCCACTAGGGTCGCGGCGTCGACTCCCCCCCCAGGCATCTAGATATATTCCAGAGAGCTCCCCTTATGCTCCCAAAGCCACTTTCGGATCAGTTCCCTGTGTGTGTGTGCTCGTGTCCCCTTTGTATTATAAACCGTCTGTGAACACAACAACCCTGATTCCCTAGATGCGCGACTGTTCCGCTCCATGGTGTTAGCTGTCGCGCCTGCTGTGACCATGGACGAAGCATCTTCTCTGTCGGTACAGAGTGGTCGGTGTCAGAAGGTCTGAGGCGCGCTTACGCTTTTGGCCATCAACGTTATTTTGGGTAAAACAGACTTGCGAGGGAACGTTTCTAACGGCATAGAGCCTGACAACGACACATAGGACGCAGGACGTGGGACGCACGACGCACACCCGTCGTTCATGAGTAGACCAGAAACCTACTCTTGTAGTGGTGTGTGTTCTGCTGTGTATAGGTGCTACGTGTGTGTGTGTTGTATGCTGTATATCTGTATGCATGCTATAACATTGCGGTGACGTCTTCGCGCGCGTGCACACACACACACACACACACGGATGTCACAAAGAAAACACAGACACAGTTCCAGTTCCCACGAGCAAGAGAGACCACAGACGCGGCGAAGGGTGTACCGGTCGCGGAGGTCCGCGCCAACCAGACGGCCGCAACGTGCAAAGTGCACGTCCTACTACAGTACTACAGATCTGCGGTCGCGTCGACGCCTTGCAAGGTGGCGAAAGGTGACCGCCCTGGGTCGAATAACAGCCAGTAACGTAACGGTCTTTTCTCATAGACTTCGGCCCACTACCCGCTACCTTTTCCCCCTGTCAGGCATCAATCAATCAATCAATCAAATCCTCAAAGCGCCACAAGCATAAGAGAAGCCACGTATGTGTGAGGGTTAGGGTTAGGGTTAGGGTTAGGGTTAGGGTTAGGGTTAGGGTTAGGGTTAGGGTTAGGGTTAGGGTTAGGGTTAGGGTTAGGGTTAGGGTTAACTCGAGGTAGGAAGTTAGGAATTGTAAAGAGGGTTAGCCCGTCTGTGAGTTGGCCTCGCACCTAGCCGGTGGTAGGTGTCCAGCAGGGGTAGTGTTGCTCCCCTCGCGACTCAAGACAGAGTCGCGTTCGCGCAGAGGGTTAACCCTTAACCCTAAACCCCTAACCCTAACCCCTAACCCTAACCCTTACCCCTAACCCTAACCCTAACCCTTACCCCTACCCCTAACCCTTACCCCTAACCCTAACCCCTAACCCCTAACCCTAACCCCTAGCCCTTAACCCTAAACCCCTAACCCTAACCCTAACCAAGATCTCGTACCTAGCCGGTGGCAGGTGTCCGCCCGCAGGGGTGGTGCTGCTCCCTTCGCAGCTGAAGACAGAGTCGCGTTCTCGCAGAGGGCTCAGGTTATCCCTTAACCCGAACGCTTAACCCTAACCCCCTAACCCCTAACCCCTAACCCTAACCCCCTAACCCCTAACCCCTAACCCTAACCCTAACCCTTACCCCTAACCCCTAACCCTAACCCTTACCCCTAACCCCTAACCCTAACCCTTACCCCTAAACCCTCAACCCTAACCCCTAACCCTAACCCCGAACCCTAACCCCTAGCCCTAACCCTAACCAAGGTCTCGCACCTAGCCGGTGGCAGGTGTCCGCCCGCAGGGGTGGTGTTGCTCCCCTCACGGCTGAAGACTGAGTCGCGTTCTCGCAGAGGGCTGGCGCGCGGGAGCTCCCCTTAGGCTCCCAAAGCCACTCTCGAATCATTTCTCTGTGCGTGTGTGCTCATATTTCCTTTATATGGGGTAGCCTAGTTCCTTGTGCAGTGTATTGTTTGCGCGTGCGCCAGTGTTAGGGCTTTGTTTCTTAGTTTTTTGTTTCGTTGTTTCTTTTCTCTTTGTATATAAACCATCTGTGAGTGGGTCTCGTACCTAGCCGGTGGCAGGTGTCCGCCCACGGGGGTGGCGCTGCTCCCTTCGCGACTGAAGACAGAGTCTCGTTCTCGCAGAGGGCTCAGGTTAACCCTTAACCCGAACGCTTAACCCTAAACCCCCAACCCTAACGCCTAACCCTAACCCTAACCCTAACCCTAACCCTTACCCCTACTGAAGACAGAGTCTCGTTCTCGCAGAGGGCTCAGGTTAACCCTTACCCCGAACGCTTAACCCTAAACCCCCAACCCTAACGCCTAACCCTAACCCTAACCCTAACCCTAACCCTTACCCCTTACCCCTAACCCTAACCCTTACCCCTAACCCTTACCCCTAACCCTAACCGCTAACCCTAAACCCCCAACCCTAACCCCTAACCCTAACCCCTAACCCTAACCCTAACCCTAGCCCTAACCCTAACCAAGGTCTCGCACCTAGCCGGTGGCAGGTGACCGCCCGCAGGGGTGGTGCTGCTCCCGTCGCAGCTGAAGACAGAGTCGCGTTCTCGCACAGGGCTGGCGCGTAGATTTAAGGCTGCCAGCCAGCGAGAAGGGATCATGCGCATGCGCCTTCGCTCCTTGGCTGCCAACTCGCTCGAGTACTCAAACTTGGCCTGTACAAAAATAAAAGAAAGCCCGCTTAGAGTAAACCCGGTCTAAAAAATACCATCAGCAAATCCCGTTTAAATCTAGTTACCCCGGTCGAAATCGCAGCTAACCCCGGTCGAAACCGGTAACCTCGACCGGGTTTGCTAGTTTGGACCGGGTTTGCTCAAGTGGCCAACTTTGAGACCGGGATCGCTCAAAAACCTCTCAAACCAAAATCAAAAGTGAGGTTGACGCCTTGGGCGTTATGGTTGAAGGCTGCCAGCCAACGAGAATAGATCATGCGCATGCGCCTTCGCTCCTTGGCTGCAAACTCGCTCGACTACTCAAACTTGGCCTGCAAAAAAACAAAACAAATCAGCGTTTCTTCGGGCTAACCCCAGGGTGCATGCGCATGCGCCTTCGCTCCTTGGCTGCCAAACCGGTAGAGTACTCGAACTTGGCCTGCACAAACAAAACAAAACAAAAAAATAAGCGTGCTGCCTAGGCCGGTGTTAGTGCTTCTATGAACCAGTTGTTAAAAAATAAGCGTTTCTTCGGGCTAACCCCAGGGTGCATGCGCATGCGCCGTCGTGGTGAACCCCTAACCCGATCGATCGCTCGCAAGAGGGTTGACCGAAATAACAAAATTTGCCGAAAAAATGCGATCAGGGAATCGGGCTCAACGGCAGTGTAAAAACGGAATCGTTGCCGTGTTCATACCGGCGGGGGTATATACTACTATGATTGATCTGGTTGTATCTCGATGCAGATGTATTGGTCCTCCCTCCCCCGGTATTGTCCTCAGGACTCTGTTTTTGTTGGCTGCCGATCTTCGTCGTCATCCAATCTTCTGTCTAATACTAGTATAGCGGAGTCTACGCACCTCGTCGCGGTACGCCAAATCCTCAGCTATTTCAAGAAGCTCAAATACCGGTGGGGGTATTACTACTACTATGGATCCTAGTATAGCGGAGTCGACTATCTATCTATATCCATAGTATTATAGATGGGATTAGGGTTAACCCGATTCGGGTGTGTTGCACTGTAGTGTATGAATGGGTCTTGCAGAAGAGGGGTATGCACACCTCGTCGCGGTACGCCAAATCCTCAGCTATTTCGAGAAGCAAATACTGGCGGGGGTATATACTGCTACTATGATCCTGGTTGGGGAGTCAACACACCTCGTCGCGATAAGCCAAGTCCTCTGATATTTCAAGAAGCTCCTCGAAATAGAGCGGGGGGAAGATGTCCTCCTGTCGGCTATTTCGAGAAGCAAATACCGGCGGGGGTATATACTACTACTATGAATCCTACTAAGGGAGTCGACTATCTATCTATATCCATAGTATTCATAGATGGGATTCGGCTGATGCCGAGTTCCCAGGATTCGGATGTGTTGCACTGTAGTGTATGAATGGGTCTTGCAGGAGAGGGGTATGCACACCTCGTCTCGGTAAGCCAAGTCCTCAGCTGATTCGAGAAGCAAATACCGGCAGGGGTATATACTACTACTATCGATCCTGGTATAGCGTAGTCGTCTATCTATCTATATCCATCGGGTAAAAGGTGCCCTGTGCCCCTAAGTGATTCGACTTCGAGTTTCCTATAATCAAAACGACGAAACCCTGAGTCAAAACTCACTCAGATACCTGAGCAGAGCGAATTTACCCATAGCGGTTAATTAATAGCTGCAGAGCACCTTTAAGGGGTTAACCCCCTAACCCTAACCCCTGTAATGTATGAATGGGTCTTGCAGAAGAGGGATATGCACACCTCGTCGCGGTAAGCCAAGTCCTGAGCTATTTCGAGAATCAAATACCGGCGGGGGAACATGCTACTACTATGGATCCTAGGGAGTCCATGCACCTCGTCTCTGTAAGCCAAGTCCTCAGCTATTTCGAGAAGCTCCTCAAAATACAGCGGGGGGAAGATGGCCTCCTTGTGCGTGCGCGTGTAGGCGAGCAGTTCGGCGTTGATCGGCGACAGCGTGCCCTCGCGGTCCTACCAGAAAACAGACGATATAATATAAATATATATTTATATTTATATATATATATATATATATATACATATATACATATATGTATATATATATATACATATATATATATATATGCATATATATATATATATGTATATATATAAATAAATGTAAAAGGTTAAGGTCGTTAAGGTCGAGGGCTCTCTGGCAGAGCCATCCGAAAGTATACTCTCCCCTGCGCGCTGCGGAGCCCCATATACACACACACATACATCCATACATATTGACATATACACACACACACACACATATATATATATATACATGTATAAAGATATATAGATACATAAATATATAAGATTAAGGCCGTGGGCTCTCCGGCAGTGCCATCCGAAAGTCGATCCTCCCCTGCGTATACATATATACAAATAGATAGACGGATAGATAGATATACAAGGTTAAACTGAAGGTTACGGTTGAGGGCTCTCTGGCAGTGCCATTCGGGTTAACCCGAAGATAGATAGATACAAGGTTAAGACCGTGGGCTCTCCGGCAGCGCCATCCGAAAGTCTACTCCCCCCTGCGTGCTGCTATATATATATATATATAGATAGATAGATGGATAGATAGATAGATAGATGGACGGATAGACAGATAGATAGATAAATATATGTATAAGGTTAAGGTCGAGGACTCTCCGGCAGTGCCATCCGAAAGTCTACTCTCCCCTGCGCGCTGCGGAACCAGGGCGGTGCCCCCCTTCGTATCTGGGCGGCCCCCATCTCGCGCTGGGTCTTTGCGCTCAGATCTCGCTTGAGGCTCCACCTGCGAAAAAAAAAACAAAAAAAAACGGGACTCATCTTTAAGCTTAGTATGCATCTAGGGGTAGTGTGTGTGTCTCCACCTTAGCAATGGAGATAGAATCTTCTATAAGGTTAATATGCCCCTCCGTATCTGTGCCCGCATTTCTCACTGGGTCTTCGCGCTGAGGTCTCGCTTTAGACTCCACTTGAACAATAAAAAAAACGGGACGCATCTTTAAGGTTAGTACTCATCTTTAAGGTTAGTATGCGTCTAGGGGTAGGCTTCGCGCTGAGGTCTCGCTTGAGGCTCCATCTCCGAAATGAACACGGCAACGATTCGCTTTGTTACACTGCCGTTGAAAATGATTGCTTGATCGTGGTTCTCTGGCACATTTCTTGCTTCTCCAATTGATGTTCTTTTAGCCTAATAATTTAGCATTGCACGATTAAGAGAATTCGACCGTTACAGGTAGCCGAATGACAAAAATGCCAAGAAGGTAGGGTTAACCCGTGGGGACAGGCAACACACAGATCCCAGATCTAACGCGCACCTCGGCGGTGGCAGTTGGCCGAGATGTCCGCCCACGGGGGTGCCGCTCCCGCCCCCTTTGTATGTCCCCTTTGTATATAAACCGTCTGTGCGTTGTGTGTGTTCGTGTCCCCTTCGTTTGTCCCCTTTGTATATACACCGTCTGTGAGTTGCGTGTGTGCTCGTGTCCCCTTTGTATATAAACCGTCTGTGAACGGGCCTTTCACGGATTAGCTTGATAAGTCAGTCTATCTGACCGCCCGGAAGTCCGGAGTGGTTCAGGTTAGGGTGAGGGATAGGGTTAGCTAACCCTGAACCCTAACCCTTAACCCTTAACCCTAACCCCCCAACCCTAACCCTAACCCTAACCACGGTCTCGCACCTAGCCGGTGGTAGATGTCCGTCCGCAGGGGTGGTGTTGCTCCCCTCGCGGCTGAAGACGTGCGAGTGTGCTCGTGTCCCCTTTGCATATAAACCGTCTATAAATATAGTACATCATTTTTTTCTTCGCTCCACGTATTCAACATGTAGGATGAGCACCTCGGGTTCACCCTGGCGGTTAGGGTTAGGGGCTAGGGCTAGGTTAGGAGTTAAGCTACGGTTAGGGGTAGGAGTTAGGGTTAGGTTAGGATTAGGGTTAACTCGAGGTAGGAAGTTAGGAATTGTAAAGAGGGTTAGCCCGTCTGTGAGTTGGCCTCGCACCTAGCCGGTGGTAGGTGTCCAGCAGGGGTAGTGTTGCTCCCCTCGCGACTCAAGAC
>Ga0209491_10010400_pt1 | contig 11191 bp, 7 predicted proteins | sample BON02_FD_187213 | JGI IMG/M metagenome (GOLD analysis project Ga0209491, IMG submission 187213) | Freshwater microbial communities from Lake Bonney liftoff mats and glacier meltwater in Antarctica - BON-02 (SPAdes) (version 2) | ecosystem: Environmental > Aquatic > Freshwater > Ice > Glacier...
TATATATATATATTTATATAAATGTATGCATATGCATACATATAAATATATATTGTGTATGTATTTATATATATGTATATATATGTGTGTGTGTGTGTGTGTCGGGTAACCCGATTTTATTGTTCAGGCGCAGCGCGAGGCTGACGTTCTCGGCGAGCGCGCCACCCTGGCCCTCATCCTAGTCCGTGTATATATACGGTTTTGCTTTAAGCGTTTTATTTATTTATTCTACAAGCGTTCTTTCTGTTTTCTTTTGTTCTAGGCGCAGCGCAAGGCTGACATTTTTTGCGAGCGCGCCACCCTGGCGCCCATCCAAGTCCGTATATACATATATCTAGTATTGCTACACGCGCCGGCCTAGTCCGTGTAAACATAAAGTAATCCTGCAAGCGTTCTGTGTTTGTTCTTTTCTTCTAGTCGCAGCGCGAGGCCGACATTCTCGGCGAGCGCGCCACCCTGTCTCCCATTCTAGTCTATCCATGTCTCTTACGTTCAGAAGCATTCGAGTGTTCCTCTCTGTATTCCCCGACGTTGGCCCTTACCAGGTACTCGTACTCGTAGCTAATGACTCATTCTTGTTCTTTTTCTTTTTCTTTGGCGCAGCGCGAGGCCGATATTCTCGGCGAGCGCGCCACCCTGGCGCCCATCCTAGTCCGTGTAAATGTATAGTAATGCTTTCAGCGTTCTTTCTGTTTTCGTGTGTTCTAGTATTGCTACAAGCGTTCTTTCTGTTTTCGTTTGTTTTAGGCGCAGCGCGAGGCTAATATCCTGGGCGGGCGCGCCATTCTCGCGCCCATTTAAAAAGTATATCCATGTCTAAGCGGGTTACCCTAACCCCTCACCCTTAACCCGTTGTCTTGGTTTTTTTTTAGGCTCAGCGCGAGACCGACATTCTCGGCGAGCGCGCTATTCTCACTCCCATCCTAGTCTGTATATGCATATACATAGTATTGCTACAAGCGCCACCCTCGCATCTATCCTAGTCCGTATATATATCGGGTTATCGGGTTAACCCTGAACCCCTTCTACAGTTTTGCTTAAAGGTGCTCTGCAGCTACTAATTAACCGCTATGGTTAAATTCACTTTGCTCAGGTACCTGAGCGAGTTTCGCCTAAGAGTTTCGTCGTTTTGATTATAGGAAACTCGAAGTCGTTTCACTTAGGCGCACAGAGCACCTTTAAGCATTTTTTTTTCTTAGGCACAGCGCGAGGCCGACATTCTCGGCGAGCGCGCTATTCTCGCGTCCATCCCAGTCCGTATATATATGCAGTATTGCTTTAAGCGTTCTTTCTTTTGTTCGTGTGTTCTAGGCGCAACGCGAGGCTGACATTTTCGGCGAGCGCGCCACCCTGGCTGTAATGGAAATGAATACCGTTAGAAACGCCCGTCTTGTTCTTACTTGAACAAGCCTTGGTTCTGTTGTGTTTTCTTCTCGGTTTTCTATAGGCGCAGCGCGAGGCTGAAATCCTGGGCGAGCGCGCCATTCTCGCTCCCATTTGAAAAGTATATCCATGTCTAAGCTTACGTTCAGAAGCGTTCGATTGTTCTGATGTGTATTTCCGGACGCTCGGGTTCACCTAACCTTAATGACTCACTTTGTTTTCTTTTTTCTTGTGTTCTAGGCACAGCGCGAGGCCGACATTCTCGGCGAGCGCGCTATTCCCGCTCCCATCTTCGTCCGTATACACATATATCTAGTATTGCAACGAGCTCCACCCTCGCGCCCATCCCAGTCTGTATGTTTATACAGTATTGCCTTTTAAGCGTTGTTTCTTGTTTCTTTTGTTCGCGAGGCTGACATTCTCGGCGATCGCGCCACCCTGGCGCCCATCCTAGTCCGTATATACATATATATAGTCTTGCTACAAGCGCCATTCTATCCTAGTCCTACGTGGGGAATACGAATATGGATATTCCTGGGGGAGGCCCAAATGGAATATAATATCATATTTCCGAGGATATTCAATGATATTCCATTTATAGGCTCGAGGATATTCCATTTTGAGGCTAAACCGGAATATAATATCGTATTTTTCTTCGCTCCGCGTATTCCCCACGTAGGATCCTAGTCCGTATATATTTACAGCTTTGCTTTAAGCATGTTTTCTTCTTCTTTGAGGCACAGCGTGAGGCCGACATCTTGGGCGAGCGCGCTATTCTCGCTTCCATCCTAGTCTCTCACCCATCCTAGTCCGTATCTACATATATATAGTATTGCGCGTCCATCCCAGTCCGTATATATATACAGTATTCCTTTAAGCATTCTTTCTTTTTTCTTTTGTTCTAGGCACAGCGTGAGGCTGACATTCTCGGCGAGCGCGCCACCCTGGCGCCGATCCCAGTCCGTGTATGTATATAGTATTGCTACAAGCGCCACTCTATCCTAGTCTGTGTATACATACAGTTTTGCTTTAAGATTTTGGTTTTGGTTTTTTTTAGGCGCAGCGCGAGGCCGACATTCTCGGCGAGCGCGCCATTCTGGCTCCCATCCGCTCTGACGCCGGACACCGCGCCGGCGACCCACACCGACCAGAGCTCCAACAGGAGGCAGCATTCATCCGCAAGCACGTGCACGCGCTACTCGAGAGCTGAGCCGAATGTTGGCCTTTACAAGATATTCTTTTACGTCGAGGCTTTTGTGCACGAATCAAACATCGGACTATTTCCTCCGCCCACCTGCATTGGCCACACTGTTGCAATACTATTGCACGACTATTGGGCAGTATAGCACACCTCCTCGGCCCGCCCTTTGTAAGCCATACACCATACACGATTGGTAATAACAATATCGTGTAAAGGCCAAGCCATATGACTAGGAAGGTCGGGCCCTGATCTGAAATCTGGGACGGTGGTTGTTTACGCCATTGCCAGAGCTCCAACAGGAGGCAGCATTCATCCGCAAGCACGTGCACGCGTTACTCGAGAGCTGAGCCGAATGACTAGGAAGGCGTTAGAACACAGGAATAGGCCTGTAGTTCCGACTCCCGTTTTAGACGCAAACTGAGTGGGACGACAAGACATCGTCGTCTGGGAACGAAGGTCGGGCTTAGGGGTTAACCCGCGCTTCTCGAGAGCTGAGCTGTATGACTAGGAACAAACTGCGAGAAGGACTCCGAGGCCGTGCTCGGTGTGTGGCTCCCCGGGTTAACCCGATCGATCAATCAAAGGTCCTCGCAGAGCCACACAAGGGCAAGGAGCAGAAGGCACGTCCCAGCACTGCCACAGGGGGCAGCAAACCCTGCGTCAGGAAGCGAGCTCGGGTGGCTCGTATTGTTTTCATAGCTTGAGGTGGAGGGGCACCGGCAACTGAATCTCCCGGAGAACGAGTCGGAAGGAGCTCGATTCTTCTCCTTCTTATCAAAGCTCGAGGTGAAGCTTCTGCAAGCGCAAGCACGTACACGCGCTCCTTTAGCCTTTAGGTGTGAAGAGTATAACTAGAAGGAGCTTGGGTTAACCCTGAGGGGGTCGCGCCGGCGACCCCCTCACCGGGCGGAACTGCACAAACGGCGGCTTCCAACTTGATTTCTCATTTGTCGGATGTGGCACAAATGCATCGTCAACTGTTTGACGATGTGTGTACTCTGTGTATATAAACCGTCTGTGTATTCCGTTCAGGTTCTCGGTGCAAGTTGTTATATGGACGGCTGATCATCAGATCAGGTCGCAGCCCGCTGTTCAAGGCACACGCACAAGGTAGGTGTTGTAGGGGGACGGGGGTGAGATTAAGAAGTACGTGTAACGTGTAATAACTTTTAATATTTTAATCGAGTTAAGTTAGTTAAGGTTAAGAAGTAGCTCTAGTAAGAAGTAAGAAAAGTGTGTGTATGTCAATTGCAATATACGTGTGCTGTTTTTATTTTTCTTGAGTGATGATGATAATGGTGATGAGATATATGCGAGATGAGAATAAGGATAATATAATTGAGTAGTACCACATACATACCCATACCCACCGCCGTACATATTGTAAGTGTACGGTACATATTGTAAGTGTACGGTACACAGTAGTGCACCTACACCCCTACTCTGATGCTACAATGAAATTCGCGGGACAAAATACGATATGTACATATGTACATACACTCTTTTCCACAGCACATGACACATGACACTATTTCAAAAATACATTTCAAGAGATGTCGAGTGTATATATAAATTACAAAAGTTGATGGTAAATTTATGTATAAGAATAAGAGACGGGTATTTGTCACGATACGCGACACACGGTACGGTGAAAGCTCCAGGCACAGGGACAGGGTTAACCCGAGGTGTGCGGGGTAACCCGAAGCACACACCCCTAGAACTCTATACATGCACCCTGTGCTGTGCTTGATTAGCGCGTTTCACATACAGTAGCAGAAGCAGTAGCCGGCGCCCTCCTCGTACACACGACCTCTCCGCGCCACTCACGACAAAGTCGTCCCCCCCGAAGAAATACCAGAGAATCCTATACGAATCACTACGAAATCTACACTTCTCAGCCGGGCGGTGCGAGCGACGCCACCCGCGGCTCTACGATCGGGCTCAGCGGCTCGGCCCGGTGCTGCTCCGGCGAGACGACGTTGAAGAACTCGTCGGCCGAGTCCCAGCCGTAGTCGTACGTCTCGTCCGCCCGCCGGACGCCCGGGCTCACCGAGGACGACTCCAGGTAATGTCGCACCTGTCGAGCAAACGGCGAGCGAGTGAGGAAGGCGACGCACCTACAGGGACTTCTAAGGTCTGTAATGGTCTACGGTTAGTTATGCTTCAGCCATTGGCGTACGCTCGCCGTACGCCCAGGCTCACTGAGGTTGGGCTTTACACGATATTGCCATCGCCAATCTTGTATGGTGTATGGCATTCAAAGGAGGGGTCGGTGGGGGGGCGTGTATTGCGCCATGGTCGTGCAAGGGTGAACCCAGTGTGTTGTTTTGTATGAGAGAGATGTGATGTTTTGAAGTAGAGAGAGCCCCTGGTTGGGATGCGGAATCCTTCGGTTGCTTCTTGTTCTGGGGTTATGCAGTAGACGTGTTGCTCGCATCTGCGACTGACGCAAGCGGCATGGAGCACTAAACGGCCGTTTAGTAGCTAACGACTGTGTACTGTCGATGTGGCGACGCGGCGTGAACAAGCGGCTAGTGATGGCGCCGCCAACGCAGTGGCAGGGGCTGCGGCCGGCCGTGCGGACAAATTATTAGGATCCGAGGTGCAGACTCACCGATAGCAGCGCCTCCCCGTGCACCACCGTGCGTCCCGCCCCGACGGCGCGCGTCGCCCACATACTCCGCTCGGGCCGGAAACCGTGCCATGCCGTCGTGATCTCACCCAGCGCCAGCTCGTCGAAGTCGAGCGTGGCGCTGCCGACCAGCGGGTCCGTAAACAGCAGGGAGCGGTGCAGGCAGAGGGATGCTGCGGCTGCTCCCCGCGGGCATCGGATCGTCCAGCAAGCTCCCCAGGCGACATCGGTGCGAGCGCTCCACATGTCGGAGGGGTACTCCTGCAGCGTCGACCCGTCTCCGCGCAGCAGCTTGAGCGAGGCGAAGACGTCGCCGCTGATGGCGTTGTCCTTTGTGTCGCTGCGTCGGCGCGACACCGTGAGCGTCACGTGCTCCGATGCGGAAAACAAGTCCGAGGAGAGCAGCGCGCTCAGGCGCTCGCGCCCAAGGTTGACGCCGTCGACGGCGAGGATCTGGTCGCCGGGAAAGATCAGTCCCGCGTTGGTCTCAGCATGCAGCTTGATCACCTCATTATCGTCGGTCAGGCCCAGTCCGTACTTTCCGTCCGCGCCTCGAGAGACCGGGACAGCCAAGTGCTCCGCGCGGTGCAACCGACGCAGCCGTTCGATCTTTACGAAGAGGACGGGTGTGTCGCCCATGCCTGGCCGCCGTCTGCGTCGAGTGTGGTGGCGGGGTGGGCGACGGCGGCGGCGGCAAGTTTGTAATCAGGCAGCTGGCCGAAGCAGGCGGCGCGCGAATCGAAAGAGAATATATATATTTGCTGTGTGGGTCGATCGAGGAATGTGGTTATGAATAGCTGCTACTCCGGCGGCCAGCTCGGCACAGCGAACAACTCGCTTCAGAGCTTCAGCTTCAGAGTTGTGGCCCTCCCCACATTCACATGTACATGTATCGGTGAACACATCCGTAGCATAACTGTAACTAACTGCGGCACTATACATACTACATGTACATGATAAATGATAAAAAAAAAAAAAAAAAAAAAAAAAAAAAAAAGAAAAGAAAAAAAAAAAAAAAAAGGAGAGGATAAAATAACTTGAAAAAGCTACAAACATACAAGTATACCATTTCATACACACACACCACCTCAAAACAATATTCATGTGTCCAAGGTCCTTGCGGGCGTGCCCTCGCCGGCTGCTGCTGGGCTACCCCGGGGTATTACTGCGCACCATTCGTAGGTTTTCTCAACGCTTTTGGAGGGTAAGCGGTGTGTTGACTTACAAACAAACAAACGAACATATTGCGGGTCAGGTGCTGAGGTGATGGATTGTATTGTGAATTAGAGACATTACGATCGAACAAACTATTGTGAGTTAATGGCAATGAAGCAAAGTGATCTGAGACTCGTAGTGAAAAACGGCAAGCCAAGAAACATTTATCGTCGAAGACGGCGTGCACAGCTGTTGTGATACATTTTTCAGATGGCATCCAGATGAGGCAGCCAGATTGGCCGCGAGGCAAAGCAGTTTCGATATAGATGCCATTAAAGTCCCTCGGTTGAGTTTTTTGAACAGTGCGGCCTCTGGCTTCATTATGGTCGCGTGACAACCAAGAGGCTTGAAAAGGTGCAATGGAGGGGTCTGAGTGGCAAATAGAATCTAGAAAGGTGACCGTCCGCCAAGAGATTTGTGAGGTAGGATGTTACGACGTTCTGTGTTGAGATATATGCTGAATTCCTCCAATATTAGTCCGAGCCCAGATAGATGCATGTCGTCACGCACGCCGCATCCAATCGCCAGTCCACCGTTCTTCTATCATCATCTTCAGCCAATCCGCTTCAAAATTAGCATTCTGCTATCGAAGATAAATGTTGGATACCAAAGCGTGTCAAAAATAAGTTCAAAGAGTCACTGTAATTTGTATCTGCGCCATCGCAATAGATGATTTTTACATGTTGACAGGTGCCGTTGTCTTTGAAGTAAGAATTCAGAACTACGGCTTTGATGCCTTTCTCTTTCTTTGATTGTAGCTGGTGCACAAAGATGTAACAGGAAAAGGCACCGTGTTACAGTCGATCAGGAACTGTTGTAGGGCTTTTGGAAGATCTAATTTCTTGTCGAGGAAATGTGTGAATTCAGCTCAGCTGCCTCAATTGATCAGACAAACCGTTTATCGTCCGTTGAAGGTGAAGACTTCACAATGGGCTTCTTTTTAACGGGCTGACCTCGCGTGACATGATTGCTGGGGCAGCACTTTTCCTCATGGAGCTGCATTGGCAGCAGTGGCATATTTCGTTGAACATTGCTTGCAGAGGTATCTTCAGAATACTCGGGTGGAGTTTTGTTAGAGCTTGAAGTCGTTTGAAGTCTAAACCTCCATGCTGAGCGCGCCATAGCCTGATGATTTCAATTGTTTTCTCAGACGTGACAGTGAGAGGTGTAGGAGTCAATTTATAACAAGTGTAGATCACAAGGGTGTCACTTGTTATGGTCTAAGGGGACGTGGTGTGGAGTCACGGTCACTAATGACGTCAGAAGAAACCAGAGATCTGTCAGGAAAGTCTGACAGATCTAGAGTGAATAGCAACACCAAAAGGATTTTAAAGTCTCATCATGTCGATGGGGGGATGTTTACTACTGTTGCGATTTTCAATGAAAAGAGCTTTCGATCCTTGATCAAAGCTTGTTCTCTCCAGCTACATGTGTGTCGACTCCGGTGGTCAAGCTTGTGGTGGTGGGTGCTGAGAGGAACCCAGCACCTCTAGCATCGTCCTTCCGGGTGCGGGGCAGGGAGCTGGAAGGGAAGAGATGAGCCACAGTCGCGCAGGCTGATGGGCTCAGGATGAGCAGGGGGCCGCGCAGGCACCCTGGACCAGTATGCCGCGCAGAGAACTGGTCGGACGAGCGACCCAGTATCTCGAACATTGTCCCTCCGGGTGCATGCAGGGAGCTGGACGGGAGGAGAGGAGCCAACTTGAAGGCCGCGTAGGCTGAAGGGCTCAGGATGGGCAGGTGCCGCACAGGCGACCTGGACCAGTGCTCCGTGCAGGGGGCTGGTCGGAGACGTGCGACTCCTATCGACACACCCGTGCAGGATGGTCGAGACAGTGCCGCAGGAGAGGAGCCAGGGCCGTGTAGGTCGCTGTTCTCGCGAGGAGCGGGCGCCGCGCAGGCAGCCTAGCTCTCACACGCCGCTGTGACCCACGTAGGGTCGCTAGTCACACACGCTGGTGTAGACCGTGCAGGTTCACCAGTCTCACAACCAAGCCCGTGCTAGGAGCTGACTTCTCTGCCGAGGCTGCCTACCTGCACCTGTTAAACAATTGATTGATGTGGCTTTTATTACTTCGTAAGAAATAGTCTAGTAGCCTTGCTGAAAGCTCTATGTGCTTAAATCTTTGTTTTAAGATTTGAGATCTCGGTTTGCTGACATTCTTGTGTGTGTGTGTGTGTGCAAGGCCTTTGTCTCTAACAAAAGCCTTTCTTCCGCCCCTCCCAACCAGGCTCCTGTGCCTGGTTGTCGCCATTCCTCTTGTGTGCTGATCATACATGTGTGCTGGTGCGTGTGTGCCTCTGTATGTGTGTGTGAAAATGTGTAAGTAAAGTGATAAATGTTAACAAATACAAGCAAACCCGTAACGACGTCACGTGCAGTTTTAAAATAGAAACAGAAATAGATGTTCACAGTGACGTCAAACAAGCAGTGAAGTGGCAAGTTCTTAGACACGTGACAGAATACAATACGAATCAGTGAAATACAATAAATGTGTCCGTCTTCTGGACTCTGGGGAGTCTTGGAATGTGATTCTCAGTTTACCATCCTGCGTCCACTATCATTCGACAGGCAAGAGTAGTGCTGAGTTTGATTTACCAAGAAAAGCGTGAGTTACGCACGGTGTAACTGACATGCTCACTTCAGTTGCAGTGGTGGTAATTATGATCTGTAGGCATCATTCAAGTCTTGCAATACTTCTGTGGCATGTACCAGGAATTGGATCTCCCAGTTTCGACGCTCGTCCCCGCATCATCCGGGTGTGTAGAGGGCGTTGCGCGTGAACACCATCAACACAGACAGATTAGTGATATCCTGGCCGGCAGCACGAGCAGCATTTTGTGTCGACACCTCTCTGGTCAACATGCATTCGAGAGACATATGTCGAAGGCTACTTGGTCGGTACCCCGAAATGAACACGTCGACGTCGTGTTCGGACTCGTCCTCATTGTTAGAAGATGAATGTTCGTCAGATTCTTCGTCAGATATGTCCCTTTGCGCATATTCCTGCATGTTTGCCAGGTTGTCTGCATCTCGGGCAGGGATGTTCACGACATGTCAGCAAGTGGGGCATGTCTGAATAGTAAACTGCCCGGTGACAGGGTTTTGTGTGTAAACGCATGCACGACAAAGCCAGTGTACCTTGTCACTTCCGTCAATTGTATGCATAACAATTGGTTCTTTATTTTGCCACAATAGCCACGGCTCTGTTTGCTCTTCCAAGTCAAGCAGTCTCATTCATATTTGTTGAATCAATAATTCCGGGTGCCTGATTATTGTACACTACACTAGTTCTGCGCGTTGTCCTACTTGCCATCCTGCTCATTCAACAGCACGAGCTCGGCCACACTGGCCCCAGTTCCCATTAAACGTTCAAACACAAGCATATTGCGAACAACATGTTTGTCGAGGAATTCGAGCTTCTGCTTCACGCACTCGACATCTGCTAGTAAATTCTCCACGATGTTTTCCTTCCTGGTCTTTTCAAGCGTCAGCATCGCACGGCATAGGGTGTCTTGAGCAGAACATTGTTTTTCAGGAGTAGCGTATGCCGTCGCGGTGACTTCGTCGCGCGCCATCTTCAGCTCGAGACAAAGATGGTGCTCGACTGCTTCAGCAGCAATCAGTTTTTGCTCTTCTTCCGGTGTCATTTTTGTGAAGGGTGCTGGTTGTAGATGTTGGAAATTCATTTTATAGAGAATTTAAGCTGACTTTGTGCTAGTTTTGGTACATTCCCAGGGCGCATCCCTTTGGTGAGTTTGTAGTTTGTTCTTCCGTTCTTTGTGTGTGCAATGCACCGGTGACGATTGTATACACCTGCAGTAGTTGCATACACTGATGCATACAAATGGGAGCGAGCGTGCGGGGGGAGGGGGGGGTAAATGAACACCGTCCTGTCACTATATAAACCATGCGGGAGAGCGTACAAACTGCACGATGGCAGTGGCAGCATCGAGGGGGTTTACTCTTGTCGTGACCAAAGACGGACACATTTTGGCATTTGATAACAACGAACGGGGGCAGCTGGGTGTTGGCGATTTCGATATTCACAGCGAGATGTGTATTTTGAACTATGTCGATTCATTCAGTGGTTGTGAGGTAGTGATGGTGGCTGCTGGGCCCAGTTTCAGCGCCTGCATCACAAACGATGGCTCGCTTTGGAACTGGGGAACCGACCTGGCTTACACACAAGATTCTGGCATGAAACTGCACAAGTGTAGACCTGTAAAAATGTGCAAGAGTTTGCATGGTAATTCACCGGTGATCATGGTCGCGTGTGGCTGGGGGATTATGCTTATTCTATAAGCCGCCGACGGAAGAATATGGGCAATCTGGAACGGGAGTGATTACCAATTGGGAACCGGAAGATTTGAGACTTGCAGAGAACCCACGTGCATAGACCCCGCATACTTTGACGGGGACGAGATAAGCATGGTGTCAGCTGCGGGCACACACTGCATGGCAGTATCGAAAACAGGGGGTCAATTGTGGACTTGGGGATGCAATGATTATGGACAATGCGGTGTGCCTGAGGAAGGCGATGTGGAAATTCCCACCCTGATACTGGCGGCAAGTCTGGGCGGCGGAAAGGTGGCTTTCGTGAGTTGTGACTTTGATTTCAGCATGATTGTGACCTCAGAGGGAGTTGTGTGGTCGTGTGGCAACAACAGAACAAACGAAACCGGTTCTTCAGTTGCGTTCAGTTGTCTTCGTACAGGGGTCTTTGAACATGTCGGGGGTGCTGAGTATTTCAGACCAG
>Ga0209491_10010401_pt1 | contig 11189 bp, 2 predicted proteins | sample BON02_FD_187213 | JGI IMG/M metagenome (GOLD analysis project Ga0209491, IMG submission 187213) | Freshwater microbial communities from Lake Bonney liftoff mats and glacier meltwater in Antarctica - BON-02 (SPAdes) (version 2) | ecosystem: Environmental > Aquatic > Freshwater > Ice > Glacier...
TTTAAAAAATGAGTAAATAATTTTCACTACTTTGTAGCATCTTTTAGAGTGGCACCATTTGACCGAAAACGCTGGCATGGTCGAACCGAAATATCCAATTTTCTTGTAATTACAACACTTCCCGAGAAGGGTCAAGGTTTTTAATCAGCTATCAGGTTTGTCGGTGACATCATTCATTTTGAATGGTTTGTTTAGATAGAAGGACAAGCACACCCTTAAAAAGCAGGTGGATATACAGATTATCAGTACGCGGTTCCTTGACTGACCCCAAGGCCAGTACGGCCGTCATTGCACAGAAGCTCAATCAAACTGGCATCAAGATCAGTCAACGAAGTGTTGATCGGACGATTGCTGACTACGGCCTTAAAAAAGAAACCCTATAAATTATGCTCTGATAGGGTAATGGACCAGCTTACCGGTAAGACACAAGAGGCCTAGCGGAAGCAACCCAGTATTTAAGGAAAAGATAAAACGCATCTTTTTTCACTACATATTAAATATATTTATTCGTTTAATAATATTTTATCGAAAACACCATATTAATTCAATAGATATAAAAACTTAAATATACTTTTTCTTTAACAATAAAATCTTCTTGTAATAAATTAAAAAACTTGAGGAATAAGTAAACACTTTGTGGGATCAGACCCCATAAATTACGCTAATTAATTATCTAAATCATTAGGGTTAATAAAATATTTAAAAAAATCAATCATTATCAATTGCATTTTAAATACATTTTAATTAGTATTACAAACGAAAAATTAGGTTCAAAAATAAAATGCGCTAGTTTAATTTTCCAAAAGAAGAAATTCACCTTTATTGTTAAATTCAGCGTAATCATTAAGTAAATTTTTGGTACGAAATTTCATTGCACAATTATGCCAACGCTAACAATTAATTACCCAAGCGGAGGAAATTCAAGTGTGTGAATAAGCAATTTAGAGGAGAGGGTCCATATGTGGAGAAAGCCAACTATTAAGCTCCACTTCAACAACCTATCCAGGTCTTTAGATTTTGGGTAAAAAATTTTATGCGTTTTCAAATCTAAATTGAATAAATATTATCAAACCAACAACTAAATACGAGCTCCAATGAATACCACTTTACCAAAGCTAATGCTATGTTTCGGCTTTTGCCTCCTGAGCATAATGGCGAATGCTACGGATTATTATTTTTCGAATGAAATCGGGAATGATTCCAGAAATTCAACACAAGCACAAAACCCAAACACACCATGGAAGTCTATTGACAAATTAAATGCCATCTTTTCCGGTTTAAAGGCTGGGGATGGCGTTTTTTTTCGAAGGGGCGAGGTTTTTTATGGCACAATCAAAGTCAGTAAAGGTGGATCTGCAGGAAACCCCATTAAGATCGATGCCTATGGGTCCGGGGCTAAGCCAGTAATTACCTCTTTTGAAAAAGTAAAAGGATGGAACCCTATAGGTAACGGAAGGTATGAAAGTACGAACAGCTTTTCAAGTTATGAATTAAATATTGTGTCTATAGATGAAAAAATTTACGAAAAGGGAAGGTACCCAAATAGTGATGCTCCAAACGGTGGTTATTTAACGGTTTCTTCTTTTTCCGGCAATTCCTCAGTAAGCAGCAATGAATTATCTGGAGCAGCAAATTTCAGTAACGGTGAAATTGTAATCAGAAAAAATCAGTGGATCTTAGACAGACATGCCATAAAATCTAACTCCGGTGGAACCGTAAATTACACAGGTTCTGGTGCTTACAGTCCAACCAGTGGATTTGGCTTTTTTATACAAAACCACCTTTCCACCCTAGATAAATTTGGTGAGTGGTTCTACAATAGTAGCAGAAAATTAAATGTGTATTTTGGAAATACAAACCCAAACAATCATAACGTTTTGGTAGGCACTTTAGAAAACCTGCTCGTCAAATCTTACAATGTAAACCACCTTTTGATACAAAACCTTCATTTTAAAGGTGCAAACAAGGATGCTATATATATTGGCGAAGGAAGGGATATTGTCCTCAACAACTCCGATATTGAATATTCTGGAGAGAATGGCATTACTTCACTAAACATCAAGGAATTAGTCGTAAAAAATTGCAGAATTAATTATTCGTTGAATACTGGTCTTTACCTAAGGTATGGTAACGACAATGCTGTTGTTAAAGATAATATTATTGAAAACAGTTTTCCATTTAATGGAGGAGGTCAAAACGAGGACAATAATGGCAATGGAATATTCATTTCAGGAAATAACGTGCTTATAGAGAACAATACCGTAAAGCAAGTAGGCTTCAACGGTATTCACTTTAGCGGAAACAACATAACAATCAAAAACAACTTAATACAGCAATTCTGTCTTTTAAAAAATGATTGTGGTGGAATATACACCTTTGGAGGAAATACTGTTAAAAATTTCAGCAACAGAGTTATTGAGAACAACATAATAGTAGATGGACTAGCTACAAATAATGGCACTCCCTACTATGATTCTCAAAATCATCATCCTCAAGGAAGCGGAATATTTCTTGATGACAATGTAAATAATGTATCGGTTATCAAAAACACAATTGCCAATACAGAATATTCAGGAATCAAAGCTTCAAATATATTTAATGTTACCATTAAGGAGAATACTTTTTATAATTCCTATACCCAAGCATTGGTAGGAAATAGTGAGAGAGGGACAGACACTAGAAATGTGACTGTTTCAAACAATGTATTCTTTTCCAAACAAACGGATCAATATACCTATCGTATAAATTCTTTTAAAGATGATATAAAAAGTTTTGGCACCTTTGAAGGCAACTACTTTGCCAGACCTCTTGGAGACAACCACAGTATTTACGTGTCCTACTACAGAAACAATAAAAGGCAAAATGAGACTAAAGACTTGAAAGATTGGAAGGATAGCTTTAATATAGACATGACTTCCGTTATATTCCAACAAGATAATATCAAACAATTTAGCCTCAAAAAGCTCATAGGATCTTTACTCTATGATAATTTATCATTTAGTAACGGGATAGACGACTTTAATTGTAATGAATGCACGCAATCCTGGGATTCCAATGGGATATCGGGTGGATCTATAAAAATCAAGAGCCCTGGTTACTCAACTGCTTTGGCAAGGATCAAAAGTGTAGACAAGAACAAACGTTATGTAGCAAAATTCAAGGCCAAAAGTAATAAAACAGGTTCGTTAAGAGTAGCTCTGAGATATGCTGGTACTCCTTGGCAAATTATATCCCCTAGTACAGCAATAGAATTAGGAACAGGTGTTAAAGAATATTCAGTATTGCTTGAACCATACGACAACGTTCCTCAGCCAGTAATAATGTTTATTTCTGATATTGGAAACTGGGAATATTGGATAGACGATTTGGAAATAAGAGAGGCTGAAGTAGAAATTACCGATCCGGAAAGTGTATTTCTATTTGAATATAATGCTTCGAAATCGAAAAAGTCTATTGTCTTGAATGGAACTTTTAAAAATGCAAAAGGTAATTTTTATTCTGGAAACTATGAAATAGAACCTTATTCTTCTGCTCTTTTAGTAAGAACATCCGAGGCAATTCCACCACCACCTGCACTTAAACTGACGATTAAACAAGAGGTAATAATAACTTCTCCAGGGGTTAATAGCAGTTATAAATTTGGCGAACAAATAAATATTGAGGCCCAGGTTACGCCAAATACAAACAACATCAGTAAGGTTGAATTCTATAATGGAGATCAATTGATTGGAAATGCTACTGAGCAACCATATAAAGTAATCTGGGAAAATGGAGAAGCAGGAGACCATCAACTAAAAGCAGATATCCTCGATAATAGTAACAATACAATAGCAACCTCAGCACCAATCACTATAAAGATCAACAGTAAAGTTCCTGATCCTGGGATCGAATATCCTACTGGAGACTCTTTTTCACTTCATATAAATATTGGGTCAATTGACACCAAAACCTTTGAAGGAACTAAATACGTAACGTTAGGTGACGCAAATGTACTAACAGGTCAATCCAACTCTTTAAAATTGAACAATAGTGCAGATGGGAGCATCTTTGAAACAGTCTCATTTAATGAAGATCTAGAGTTTAGAATACCTGTTCCTAACGGGATCTATACTTTGCAAACCTTTCATCAAGAGGTGCATTTTGGAGTTGATGGAGTATCTGGAGGAGTTGGCAAAAGAGTGTTTGATGTAATTGTTGAAAACCAAATCAAATACAAAAATCTTGACCTATATGCCTTAAATAAAAATCAAAAGGTAATCCTGACCCATGACAACATTGAGGTCAAAGATGGATTTCTGGACTTAAACTTAATTGCTTCATCCAACAATGCTATTATTTCAGGAATCTCAATTGTAGAAAAAGGTGCTAAAACATCAGTTCCATCGGCTGGAGGAGCAAAACACATTAATGTAGGAAGCATTACTAATGAGGAATACAATGGGGATTTATTCGCCTCTGACTACATTGACAAGTACTTCTCTCCTTCAGGAATTTACGAGAACGTATCTGCAAATAAAGAAGCTATTTTCCAAACCAGTAGATTTTCAGAAAACCTAATCTATACTATACCAGTTGAAAATGGAATCTACAGGGTTAAAACATACCACATAGAAAATTACTTTGGTCTCACCAATCCTAACGGGAACTCGGGTTTACGCATATTCGACATCTTTTTGCAGAATCGATTGGTAAAGAGTAATCTTGATCTGTATGCTACGAATGGCAACAAGGAAACCATACTGGTATTTGACGATATTGAAGTGAAAAATGGAGAATTGGAGTTAGAATTTAATGCTTCTCTCGATAACGCCATTTTATCAGGGATTGCCATCATTCCTATGAGTGGATTATATGACCAATTCGATAATGATTCTTTCTTTATCAATGCAGGAAGTGAAATCGGCACCTCATACAAAGGAGTCGATTTCGTCTCTGAGAATAGTGCGATCCCTATTCCCAATAATTCGCGCCAATACAATGTTCCGACGTCCAGTTCGGATCAACTGTTCCAATCGCATCGGTTTGGGAAAACATTGGACTATAAATTCCCGGTATCTAACGGGAAATATACCGTGATCACCTACCACCACGAGAACTATTTCGGTGAAATAACAAATCGTACCGGACCAAATAACAGGGTATTTGACATTTATATTGAAGGAAATAAAGTAAAAGATAATATCGACCTATATTTAGAAAATACAAATCGCCCTGTGGCCCTTCGTTTTGAACAAATTGAAGTGTCTGACGGCATCCTAAACCTTAATTTAAATGGTTTGGTCAATTTTGCGCTAATATCAGGGATAGCCGTATTTCCAAGTTCAAAAGAGAATTTAGGCAACTCGAATTTGAGACAAATTATAGGAGAAACTGAAGAAATGGCCATTCTTACTGAATTGCGAGAGACTGGAATTCAGGAAAATTTCGAAAATAAACTTTATCCTAACCCCGCAGTTTCAACTGCTACTTTACAATTAGGTAAGGATATTGGAAGGTTCCATATCAGTATTCATAACTTTAACGGTCAGTTAATAGGCTATTTTGATTCTGAGAGAATAGTAACTACAGAAGGTAAATATGAAATTCCAGTGCACCATCTAAAACAAGGCATTTACGTTGTGACGCTTTCATCAGAAGCTGAAGTCTTCGATAGGATGAGACTCACGGTCACTCCTTAAATAAATCACCCTTTGAATTGAAGACCCTGAATACATCAGGGTCTTTTTTTTGCCTGTATACCTGTCTTCCGCTAGCTGTTATTTCACTTTTCGCAAAGCCTGGAATTCATCACAATGGCTTTTATCTAAGATATCAGAAAAACTTTCCCACCCACTCCGTATAAGAACGAACAGCACACATCATCCTTTCTCAGCCGTTTCACATCAGCTCAATCGCGCAGTGAAGCCAATTGAGCTCCTGATCACAGGCTACCTGTCAGACCGATCCTTCAAATCACACCTTATATATAACAGACTTGTAACAACTCCTACAGTCTAGGATAGCATATCTGTTTTACCATATCTTTTTTCCTAATCCCTTACTTCCCCTATTCTCTCACCCCTCCAATCAAACTTTCAGCAGGTAAATCTTTCAAGTATTGCCTTTTATTGAAAAAAGTGAAAAATAATCGAAAAAACTTTTTGCTTCCATTTTTTAGATCACCAACAAAATTCAGAATCTCAAAAGCATAATTCAATTCACCTATTGAAATTATTCAATATTTCCTTTCCTTTCGCATCTTCTCCCTCTTGCTAAAAGTTTGTATTTAAGAATATTATACTGTTTATTATCAAAATGAGATTCATATTTAGAATTTCATTTTGATATATATGAAAATCAAAAAACATAATTCTTTTAATCGAATTACCTTTTTAACACTTCATAAATCAAAAATACTAGGACAAAATTAACAAACACCTGAAATATATGGTGGATGTGAAAAACGAAAAAATATAAACTTTAAATTTTTATACCATGAAAGCGTTATTTTTCTCTATTTCCTTTCTGATTTCCTTAGCAATGTCACTTACCCAGGGACATGCTACAAATTACTATGTTTCTCAGGAATCAGGAAATGACTCAAGGTCTTTGGCGGAAGCTCAAAACCCAGCCACTCCATGGAAATCAATTGATAAAGTCAATTCCCTGTTCAATTACTTGAAGGCTGGTGACGCCATCTTGTTCAATAGAGGCGAGACCTTTTATGGTACCCTACACATTAAAGCTTCAGGGTCTACTACTTCTTCTATTAAAATCAGCGCTTATGGTTCTGGAGCAAAGCCTGTAATTACTTCTTTGAAAGCTGTGAACGGTTGGAAGGCTATTGGGAACGGCATTTATGAAAGTTCTTCTTCAATTAACACCAGTACTGTTCAGGTGCTCTTGATTAATGGAGAGATTCATGAGATGGGTAGATATCCTAACAGTGATATAGACAATGAAGGATATTTGAATATTGAAGAGGTAAGTGGTAATTACCTGCTTTCCAGTAATGAGTTGAGCGGTTCGCCAAGTTGGAATGGTGCAGAGGTCGTCATCAAAAAGAATCAATGGATTATTGACACCCACCAAATCTCCTCACATAGCGGAAATCAAATTCGCTACAATGGTTCAATCAGTGCCTATACAGCTGAAAAAGACTTTGGGTTTTTTATCCAAAACCATATTAAAACACTTGATACTTTTGGAGAATGGTATTTCAACCCTTCCACTAAAAAAATGAATGTCTACTTCGGTAATAGCAGCCCTTCTTCCATGAAAGTAGAAGTAAGTACCTTAGCGAATTTATTGACCAAAGACTATAGGGATGAAAATATCACTATAGAAAACATTCATTTTAAAGGTGCCAACAATGACGCAATCGAATTAAAAGGAGGGAGAAATATAAAAATAAGTGATTCTGAAATCAATTTTTCCGGTGAGAATGCCATCCTTGCTTTAAGTGTGCTGGACTTGGTAATCGAAAGAAATAGCATCAGCAATACCTACAACAACAGTTTGTACCTTAGGTATGGCAATGATGGCGCGGTCATCAGAGACAATGACATAAAAAACACAGCCCTGATAGCAGGTAGAACAGGAAATGAGGATGCTTCGGGAATTGCTATTTTTGCTTATGGAGAGAAAGTATTGGTTCAAAACAATGCCATTGTCAATTCAGGCTTTAATGGTATTCAGTTTAACGGTAATTATACCGTTGTTAAGAATAATTACGTGAATACTTTCTGCCAGATCAAAGGTGACGGCGGAGGAATATATACTTTCGGCGGTGTAAAATACCAAGGGTATAAAGGTAGGAAAATCGAAGGTAACATCGTTGTGAACAGTATCGGAAGCAAAGGTGGTATTCCTAATAAAGGTGTCAACTACAAACCATTGGCAGAAGGGATCTTCCTGGATGACCATTCAAACAACATCGAGATTATAGGAAATACAGTTGGAAATACAGAAAACAGTGGTTTGAAAATGTCTAACGTGAACAATATCCTAGTAACGAACAATACCTTTTACAATTCTCATTCTTCCATTACTTTAGGAAACAATGTCATCGGAGAAGATACAAGGGAAGTTAACATTGTTAACAACCAGTTTTTTGTTAAGAATGCCAATCAAAACTCATACAATGTCAATACCTACAAAAATGACATTAAAATAATGGCTGATTTTGATAAAAACTATTTTTTCAGACCCCTTGGTGATGAGTTTAGTATCCAAAACGAATACGTAAACAATGGTAAAAAAGAAGCTGCCATAGACAATCTGGAGCAGTGGAGTGCTAAATTCGGTAAAGATAAAAACTCGGTAAGTAATTCAGTTGATATTTCTACTTATAATGTTACTAAGAAAATTGGTTCTAGCTTGTATGCTAATTCTTCCTTCGATCAAAGTGTAAGCGATGTATACTGCAGCAATTGCAAACGAGAATGGGAAGCCAATAGCAAAACAAATGGTGGAGCCCTTAAAATCAGCGGTTCTGGATCCAGTGCAGTAAAAATAGGCTTAGGTCAATTAAAGAAAGACAAAACCTATTTGTTAAAATTCAATGCTTTAGCTAATAAAGTCGGAAACATACAGGCTTACTTAAGGTACACTGGTACCCCTTGGGAGAAATTGTCTGCGATGACAACTTTCGAAGTCAAAGCTGACCTTAATAGTTTTGAAGTGCTTGTTTCTCCTTATGCTGATGTAAATGAGGTCTCTCTTTTGATCACCACTTCTGAGGCTAGCTTCACCTATTGGGTGGATGATTTGGAATTTGTAGAAGTAGAAGCATCTTTTATTAACCCTGAAGAAGAAATATTATTTGAATACAACCCTACTAAAAGCAGCAAGACAATTGCCTTGTCTGGCGAGTATGTAAATGCGAAATTAGAGAAATTCTCAGGACAGGTTACTATCCCTGCCTATGGTTCAGTAGTGCTCATGCGTGTTGCTAAAGGAAGCGAGCAAGAAACTGAAATAATCAAAACCCCAAGTATTGAATTGGCCGTTAAAGAGGACATCACTCAAGTAACCGAAGGAGATAAAATTACTTTGACCAGTGAAATCACTAACCTGGACAATAATATCGCAAAAGTAGACTTCTATTGTGGATTGAAATTGGTAGGCTCTTGCGAGGAAAAACCATACCAAGCTGTCATCAATGAAATTCCTGCTGGTGGAAACTATGTTTGGGCTTCTGTTACTGACAAAGAGGGGAATGTAAGTACTTCTTCGGAAATAGAGTTTACTGCTGAAAAGAAAGTGGTGGACGCAATCGAAAGCACACCTGTGGAAAGTGGATCTAGTGATGCATTATCAGGATTTTATTACCATGTAGACTATAGTACTAAGGCCATAGATTTCAAAGGCCAACAATTCGAGCCAATCAATAAGGAATACATCAAATCATCAGGAGTAAATGTTTCTACCAAAGAGTCGGGCAGTGATGAGGTCCTTTTTCAGACTGAGATGTTCAACAAAAACCTCAAGTTTGAAATTCCTTTAGAAAAAGGTACTTATACAATCAAAACTTATCACAACGAAAGGTACTTTGGAAACAATGGAAAGTATGAGAGAGCTGGACTAAGGGTATTTGATATCGCTATCGAGGGAAATGTCGTTAAGAAAGATTTTGACATTTATCTTGAAAACAAAAACCAGGAAACCATCCTTACTTTTAATACCATCGAAGTTACTGACGGATTGCTTGACCTTGAGCTAAATGCTTCTTCCAACAACAGCCTGATTTCTGCAATCGCTATTGTTCCAGTGGTATCAGTAAGGCCTGAAGCGCCTGAGCAAACAGAAGGAATGGCCATGTTCCTTAACACAAGTGATAAGGATGCGGTTACCTTTCAGAACAACGTCCACGTTTCAGGAGGTGAATACATCACTTCTCCAAACTCCAATACTTCTACCAATACCAATGCTAGCAACGAAAAGATCTTCCAGTCAGAGCGGTATTCTTCTTTATTGAATTTCTTAATACCTGTAGAAAACGGAACTTACACAGTAAAAACTTACCACAATGAATTGTATTTTGGTAAAGGTGGCCCAACAGCCAGAGAAGGAAGAAGGGTATTTGACATCCTATTGGAAGACAATATGGTGATGGACAATTTTGATATCTATACCCACAACAATAACCAACAGACTGTCCTTACTTTCGAAGGTGTTGAAGTAAAAGACGGTGTTTTAAGCCTTCAATTGATCGCAAGTGCAAACAATGCTTCTATCTCTGGTCTATCTATAATTCAGGAAATCAATGAGGCTCCTCAAACACCTGGATCAGAACACCTTTACTTTGTAAATACTGGTAGTACTTCGGATGCTACTTTGAATGGAATCACTTATTTGGCGGAAAATAACACTGAAAAATATTACAGTGACGGCACCAACAGTTATGAAAACAATAAAATAGCTGTGGAAGCCCTCTTCCAAACAGAAAGAAGCGAGAAAAACCTGAAATATACCATTCCGGTACCTAATGGTACCTACACTGTTTTCACCATGCACCATGAGCTTTGGTTTGGCCATGCAGGAGGTGCTGCTAAAGCTGGAAAAAGAGTCTATGACATTGCCCTTCAGGGTAAGGTGCTGAAAAGTGACTTTGACCTTTTTGTGGAAAACAACAATGCGCCTGCACTGCTTTCTTTCGAAAACATCGAGGTAACGGATGGTGTTTTAACCTTGGAATTGAATGCCTCAGCCAACAATGCAAGTATCTCTGGCATTGCCATCATAGGGAACGCCGCTAAGGGTGGCAACATTGCTACTGACCTGAGAACGGCTCAAAGTTCTCTCAAAAGAGGATACAAAGAAATGTACAAAAGGGGCTACAAAGAAATGGATGTGTATACAGAAACTGTCTCCCGTGATGGTATCCGTATCTTCCCTAACCCTGCCAAAGGAAGGGCTACTTTAGAAATCAATGCTGAAATTGGTCAGGGAAGAGTCCTTATCCACAATATGAACGGTCAGTTGGTTAGCCATTTTGATTTAAGTGGCATTCAAACTACTAACAATCAGTTCAACATCCCCCTTGACAATCTTTCTCAAGGTGTCTACCTCGTAAGTATAAGCAACGAGCAAACAATTATCAATAAGCAAAGACTAATCGTTAACCCTTAATCAAACGCTTGCTATTAAAAAAGTCCCTGAAGTGCTTTCAGGGACTTTTTTTTATTTAAGCCGGATGCTAGGACAAG
>Ga0209491_10010405_pt1 | contig 11187 bp, 11 predicted proteins | sample BON02_FD_187213 | JGI IMG/M metagenome (GOLD analysis project Ga0209491, IMG submission 187213) | Freshwater microbial communities from Lake Bonney liftoff mats and glacier meltwater in Antarctica - BON-02 (SPAdes) (version 2) | ecosystem: Environmental > Aquatic > Freshwater > Ice > Glacier...
GACGGGGGAGGTGGGCAAGTTCGGGCGACGGCGTATCCGGTGCCGGCACGACCGTCGGCCTACGGCCCACGTTTGCGCCGGCACCAGACACACCTTCAATCGGTCGTTGGGGAAAATACACGGGCATCGAGACGATGATCCTTCAGTGCCCTCAAGGGTAGACTTCCGGGAGGGCTGTGTCTCATCATCATTGGCACGGAGGGCTATCGACGATACCGACGTAGCGGGCACGATACCTTATCTAAAAGCCGCGAAGATGTGAGCGTAGTTCGATGGTCGGCCGCCCGCCCGGACTTTTGCCCCGGTTACCAGTCATTCACCCGAGTGCCACCCATCTGAGCCGACCACAAAAATGAATCGGATTCCCCTCCAATTCAGTTGTCTTGACGACAGTCGAATTCTCGCCTTGAAGCCGAAGCCTTCGGTGCAGACCGAAATGACAATCAACTTGTCTCAAAGGAGATGGTAATGAAAGAGAAATACACAACGTTAGTTATTGCAATCATCACAGTCCTGGTAGGCACTATGGAGGCCAAAATCGCTCCGATCTAATTACACATTGGGGTCGATCCACTTGGTCTTGAGCAAAATCGCCCGACAAGTTTGTCGTCATTCAATCCATTTGCGACACTCTCCAACGAGGACATTGGCACTTCTGCCAATGTGAGCGTTGATCTTCCCACTGGTAAAATCCGCATGAGCGCGCGCAGTCAGAGTACCGTCGACCAAGTCAGCGGAGCCACAGCGACAGCGACCCTATCTGACACCATTAACGTCGTAGGTCCGGTTAACTCGACGATCTTTGGAGCAGTACACATCACGATTAACGGCACGATAATCCCAGGGTTTTACCCACCCCAGCCGCTCGAATCTACGGCTTGGCTTTCGATTGGTGTCGGTATAAGTTCATCGTTTAGTTCAAGTCACACAAATATATTACTACAAGATCGCGGGGAATGTCCCGCATTTGGTATTTCTCATTGCGAGACCGGGGGTGGAAATTATAGTCTCTGTTACACGATACCGTTTGAGATTAGCCCACTCGACAAGATTGCTACCATCATTATCTCTGCAACCACGTCCGTGGCGTGGGGTGGAGAATCACTGTTCGGCGATACCGCTTACCTGAACCTTATTCTCCCCGAAGGGCTCGCGTTCACTTCGCAGACTGGCTTTTTCCTCACAAACCAAAATACCAACCCGATCGCCACGCCAGAACCGACGTCCCTACTCCTGTTCGCGTCTGGGCTGGTTGCCTTTGCAGCAACACACCGACGCCGTTCGGCGCCGGCCGTTTAGAGTCCGTCCGGAAACTATAGTAACAATTGCATAGTCTCCTGGTCATCAGCCGGGTCGACGCGGGTTTGAGGAACGACGCGGACGATTTGCCCTTCCGGATCAAGCTCTGGTTTGGCAACGCTTTCGATCTGGCCAAGGGCATCACCGATTTCGCCGCCTCCACATTGGCGAGAAAAAAGCGCGCGTTGGTAAAACAGCTCAAGGAATTGCTGGCGGCGACAACGACCTGCGGTCTCGCCAGGGCCTTGCAGTCCAAAATCTCCCGCGCATGCGACCAGTTACTGACGTTTTGCGACTTTCCCGGCGAGGTGGCGGCCACCAACAACGGATCGGAACGCAAGCTGCGGCCCTGCGTGATCCAACGAAAGGTAACCAACGGCTACCGTGCGATGTGGGCAGCCCAGGCCGAGGCCGATGTGAGAACGACAATCGACACCGCCCGGCTCAAGGGGGAAAACCCCTTCGATGTCATCCTCGCCACACTCGCCTGACAGCCCCCCGACCGTCAAAACAACCTGCGGGGAGGGGGAGTGGGTAATTACGCGCAGCCCATTACCCCCGAAGACCGGATAGATACCCGTTTCCTCAATTGCATCGGCAGTGATTTGTTCGCCACTTTTCATTTTGACGACATGCTTAAGCGCGAGGACTTTCCAGTGAGCGGGGACGAGGCCGATCCACGGCTCACCGCTGTCTTTATAGGCTGGGTAGGGCCGAACACCCACGCGATCAGCCCCATGGGTCGAACCATCAAGCGAGACTTGATCGTTGCCGCGGCTCACGTCGACTCCGCGAGCCATCCCTGCTCCGCCAGGACGTCGCGCGCCAGGATGATCTGGCGCGGGGAGAAGCGGAGCTTGCGGGTGTTCCAGGCATGGACGTCGGCCACCACCTGTTCCGGCGTGTTGCCGGGCGCTTCGCTGGCTACCCAGTGGACGGTGGCGAGAAGTTCCAGCCCGAAGGGGGTCTCGAAGCCCTCCACCAGCCGGGCCACGCGGTCGAAGCGGGCGCGCGTCGCTGCGGCGCCGTCGAGGAATTCCATGGCGTCGGCGACCGCGCCGGGCACCAGGGTGAGCTCCTTGTCGGGCGCGTCACTGCCGTCGCGATAGCCAGCCACCAGGTGGCTCTCGACCCGGGCCAGAACGTCGCACAGGTTCTCGGCGAACGGGCCGTAGGGCGCCTTGACGTAGCGTAGGCGCAGCGGCTCGCCGGCGGCCTGCATGAAGTACATCAGCTTGTGCACCTCCAGCAGCGTGACAAACGGGTCCATCAGGCCGCCGAGATAGCGGTGCATCAGGCCGACGAGGGCGGCGCGGCCGGGGGACATGTTGGGCACGTCCCGCGGTGCCATGCCGCGGCCTTCGGCCGGGGGGCCGGCCGGCTCGAACAGCACCACCTCGATATCGTTCAGGCCGTGCAGGGCATCGACGATGCGCGGCTTCACCTCGGACCAATTGAGGCCGCCAAGCCCGCTGCCGAGCGGCGGCAGGGCGATGGAGCGGATGCCGCGGGCGCGGATTTCGTGCACCAGTGCCACGAGGCCGGACTCGATGTCTTCCATTCGGCTCTTGCCGCGCCAGTGGCGCTTGGTGGGGAAGTTCACGATCCAGCGCGGCCGGGTGAGCTGGTCAAGCTCGACGATGAACATATGGCCAGGCTGGAGCTCGCCGCGATCACAGGCGGCCTTGTATGCGCGGAAGTTCTCCGGGAAGGCGTTGCGGAACTGCAGAGCGACGCCGCGCCCCATGACGCCCACGCAGTTGACGGTATTGACCAGGGCCTCGACCGGTTCGGCGAGCAGGTCGCCGGTCTTGCTGGTGATCATCGGCGCCTCCTCCCGTTCAATAGTACCACTCCCGCCGGACATGGACCGGTCGCCTGTGTGCCGTGGTTTCCAGCAGTTTCGCCACTCTCGCCTGCATGGCAACCGTCCGGACACCGATGCGGGTCACGAGGGACCAGGGAAATCGCTGATGAACCAGGAACTCGGCCTGCTTGCTCTCCTTCACATCGGCGGAGACGCCGCGGCCACTCCAGGTGGTAGCAGCGATATAGTCCCATCTGATCTCGTGAAGCTGGGCCAGGTCGGCGCGAAAGTCCTGGTAGTGGGCCGATGCATTGCCGAGGGAGAAGGCCCGTGGGCGGCGCGCAGCCTCCGCCCGCGCGACCGCCGTCCGCAAATCGGCTTCCAGTGTCACGATGGGTTCCTGCCCTCCTCGATACGTCAGGTCCTCATAGTTGGCCTTGTGTAGCAGGTAGAGCATGACCGATCGAGAACAAAAATAGAACGGCACATAGTCCCCGACATGGGTGCCGGGGTGGCAGGCGGCAGGAAGCGTCAGCCGGTCGTCCTTGAGTTTTTGCATCCCGACGGTGGTGCCGGTCATGCCCCGCCTGCGGACCTCGGAGTCGCTGTAGAGCCGCCCCTCGGCGAGCACGGACGGCAGGCGGTCGATGTGCAGGATATGGTAGATCTTCGGGTGCTCGGGGACTGTCCCGCTCACGCCGTCTGCCCGCTGATCATCGTCAGGATGCGGTCGGTGACCTGTTTTAGTACAGCGTCGATCTCGGCCAATGGGCGCGGTGGCTCGAAGACGTAGAAGTGGCGGTTGAAGGGGATTTCGTAACCAATCTTCGTCTTGTCGTCGTCGATCCAGGCATCCTGCGCGTGCGGCAGGACCTCGCGGGCGACATAGGCCTTCACTTCGTCGCCCAGCGGGACTGTCTCGGTGTCGCGCAGGGCGGGATCGAGCTGCAGCTTGCCCTTGGCTTTGCCTTTCTGTCCGACCACGGGTTGGCCGGACTCGTCGCGCAGCGGGCGCTCCACCGTGATGCTGCGGTAGCCGAAGGCCTCGGTCCGGAACAGGCGCGACAGCGGGGCGAGTTTCACCCGGCCGCCTTCGGGCGCTGCGGGCGACACCTCACCGGCGCGCACAATGGCGGTGCTGGTCGTGCCATCGGCCGCGGTGATGGCGGCAAGCTGGGCCTCCGCCCCGTCGCCAAATAGGCGGGTGACCGCATCGATCTGCTCATCGACCATCTCGCGACGCTTGGAGCCGAGGCTCTTGCGCATCTTGCGCCACATGGTCGATGCGTCGATCAGTTGCACCAAGCCGCGCCGCTCGGGCAGCTTGCGGTTGGATAGCACCCAGACATAGGTCGCGATGCCAGTGTTGAAGAACATGTCCGTGGGCAGGGCGATGATCGCCTCCACCAGGTCGTTCTCCAGGACGTGGCGGCGGATCTCGCTCTCGCCGGAGCCGGGCGCCGCCGGTGAACAGGGGGTGAGCCGTTCAGCACGATGCCGATGCGGCTGCCGCCGTCCTGCGCCGTGCGCATCTTGGACAGCAGATGCAGCAGGAACAGCAAAGAGCCATCAGAGATGCGCGGCAGGCCGGGGCCGAAGCGGCCGGCATGGCCCAGTTGCTCGTGCTCGCGCCGCACTTCGCGCTCGACCTTCTTCCACTCAACGCCGAAGGGCGGGTTGGAGAGCATGTAGTCGAACTTTCGGCCGGCGTGGCCGTCGTCGGACAGCGTGTTGCCGGGGACGATGTTGCGCACGTCCTGGCCCTTGATGAGCATGTCGGCCTTGCAGATGGCGTAGGATTCGTCGTTCAGCTCCTGGCCGAACATGGTGAGTTGCGCCGCCGGGTTGTGCGCCAGCAGGTGCTCGCCCGCCACCGACAGCATGCCGCCGGTGCCGGCGGTGGGGTCGTGGATGGTGCGGACCACGGGGCTGCCGGGGGTGAGGATGTCGCTGTCCTCGATGAACAGCAGGTTCACCATCAGCCTGATGACGTCGCGCGGGGTGAAGTGCTCGCCGGCCGTTTCGTTGGAAATTTCGGCGAACTTGCGGATCAACTCCTCAAAAGCCAGGCCCATGTCGTGGTTGGTGACCTGGTCGGGGTGCAGGGGGAAGCCGGCGAAGCGTTCGGTGACTTTGTACAGCAGGCCGGATTTGGCAAGGCGGGCGGTCTGCTCGGCGAACAGGAAGCGCTCGAAGATGTCCCGCACCGGGGCGGTGAAACCTTGGACATAGGCAGCGAGGTGCGCGGCGATGTTGTCCTGGTCGCCGATCAGGGTGCGCAGGTCGAGCGGTGACGTGTTAGCGAAGGGCACGCCGGTGACGCGGAGCAGGAAGGGTTCGGGGTTGAGCCGGCGGACTGCCTGGCCGCGTTCTCGGACAATGCCGCGGCCTTCGTGGGGGCCAGCACACAGTCGAGCCGGCGGAGTACGGTGAAGGGCAGGATGACCCGGCCGTACTCGTGCGGCTTGTAGTCGCCCCTCAGCAGGTCGGCGACGGACCATATGAGGGCGGAAAGGCTGGACTGGCTCATGATCGTTCGATTCGTGTGCTGAAATGCAAGCATAGCGCAACGTAAACGGGGTACCATGCCGATCTTCGCTGGCAAGGACGATGCAACGGCGTCATCGATTCGGCGAGTCCGTCGGTTGCTGCTGGCGTAAAGCGGTCAGCGCCCCTTCGGACTCACTTGCCGCCGTGTTGGCGCGCGTGCTGCGAAAGCGTCGGCCGTTGCCTCGGCGATGACGTCAAACAGCGGGTTCTCGGCAAGCGTCCGACCGCTCGCCAGGTCACGGGCCACCAAGGCGAAGTTCACCCATTCCTCTCCATGGTCCGCCCCGCTGTCCTTCAGTGTCGCCGCCATCCAGGCGCAGAGCTCGGCCCAGAAGAGGCGACGACCCGGCAGATGGCGGGTCTGCACCGCCTCGACCCGCTTGCGGCGCGACGGGATCGGACGCAGCAGCGCCTCGATCGCCTCGCCGGCCTCAAACCACGCGCCCACCGTGTCGAACAGCTGCGGCCAATCCGCTGCGCCGTGGTGGGCCGCCCGCGTCGCGGCCGGACCGGTCTGGTCGGGCGGCAGGCCATCGAGCAGGCCTTCCGCCAGCGCCAACGGCGATGCATTGGCTGGTTGCAGCAGGCCCAGCCCGAGCGCCTCGGTGACCTGCAGCAAGCCGAACGGCGGCGGCACATTCCGCGCGAGGTTGATCACCAGTGCGCCGGCAAGTCGCTTCTCGACGAAGCCGATCGGCACGTTGGCCGCCTCCAGCGCACCGGTGATCTGGCCAACGATGCCGTCAGCCTCGCGCTTGGTCATGTCCTCGCGAACCCAGGCATCGGCCACGCCCGTGTCCGATTTCACCAGTACCGAGGCCAGGCTGTAGCGGCGTCCGGTCTTGACTACGGCGAACAGGCTCTGCGCGCCTGCCCCGTCGCATAGCGACGCGAGCAGCCGGGTGACATCGCCGCGCGCCAGCTGCTGGGGTGCGGCGGTATTGGCGCGCAGGCTACGGATTGTGGCGTCCAGCTTGGGCCGGCGCGCCGGCGGCAACCACGGGCGCAGGCTGACCAGCCGCTCGACCACGCGGCTTGGCACCGGGTTACGGCGTGCTTGTTCGGCGAGCGCCTTGAGCACTGCGGCACCTGGCGCGGGGTCGGAGTCGAGCAGGAAGCCGAACGCCGCATCGCGCACCGCGGGCCTCGCCGATGCGGCCAGTTCCGCCGCCATTGCCGCGCGATGCTCGGGCGGGAATGCCGAACCGCTGGCTGCAAGTTCGGCGTGAATGGCGAATGGGTCGTGACCGAGCGCTTCTGCGAGCGACGCGAGGTGATCGTCCCGGTCGCTGCCCCGCGACCGCGCAGGATTGGCGGAGATGTCATCCTCCATTGCCGCCAGCGTTGCGTCCTTGAGAGCCGGACCGGGTTCGAGACCGGCCTGCGCGAAGGCTCGCGTGATCGCCATGAGCACTTCTGGCGGGAGGCGGTTGCTCGCAACTGCTGTCTCAACCGCTTGGCAGGCGTCGCCGAGCCATTCGCGCGCCATCGTATCACCGCCATTTCCGGCGATCCGCAGATCGTTCAGTGCCCCCTCAAGCAGGAAGTAGCAGGCCTCGACGATCCGATCCGCGGGCCGCTTCTTGCCTGCCTCGGCCACAAGGCAGGCGATCAGGTCCGGCGTCGCTCCGGTTTGAGCGAGCATCGATCCAGCCGCCAGCGCTCGGCCGCTCGGCGCGCCACGGGCCATGTCCTGACCCACCATCTTGGCTATCTGAAGGATCGCGCCTCGTGGGGGCATGATGGGTTCCTGGTCCAGTCGGCCGCATCAACAGCAGCCACTATAGGGCGAAGCCTACATCACCGGTTCGCGTTGCGCATCCCGGCCTGGATACCTGATCCACTTTCCGTGGTCGACGGCCGACACATCGCGTCCGACAAGTTGGTGACACTGCTCCCCCTACTCCACCGCCACCCCCTCCATCAACGCCGGCAGCGCCATACCCTCGGGCTCCTGCCCATCCAGTATCGCCTCGACCAGATCCGGCGCCAGCAGCGTCAGCCGCAGCACCCGGCACAGATAGGAGGCGTTGATCTTCTCGGCCGCCGCCAACTTCTTGATAGTGCTTTAGCTTCCGTCCTCCAGCATCCGCCGCCACCGATGCGCACGGGCCAGCGACTTGGCCAGGGTGACGTCCATCCGCGGCGGGACGGCCAGCACGTCGGGCGAGATCATGATCTTGAGGCCGCCACGCTTGCGCACCTTGAGGGGGATGCGGATGGTCAGCATGGTCGGGGTGTCGGTCATGCGGCCTGCCTCTCGGAGCCGAGATCGCGGACGAGACTGGCCAGGCCGTCGAGTCGCAGCCGGACGTCGGCGCCGTCCTCGCCGATCTCGACCCGGTCCACCAGCAGCCGGACGATCCGGGCCTGTTCGGCCGGGAACAACTCGTCCCATAGCGGCGCGAAGTGCTGCAGCGTGGCGACAACCTCGGCTTCCGTGATTCCGGGCAGCGCCGCGCCGGCCGCGCGCCAGGAGCCGACAACCACCTCGGGTTGCAGGAGCAGCGCCTTCACCTGCGCCAGCACCAGCCCCTCGATCTCGCCGGCCGGCACTCGCGCGATTGCAGGCCCGTCCCCGGCGCCGCCCCATAAGCGCTAGGATAAGAAAGGAGAGGGCTCTGCCCTCGACCCGCAAAGGGTCAGAGACCCTTTGATCCCATTATCTTTAGTGGCCGTGCCAGCGGCCATCAGTCGAAGCCGTGTATCAATCTGGGGCTGCTGGCGCAGCCAGGAAACTTTTAGCGTTCCCAAACTCTCAACTAATTGTAATAATTAATTATTCTTGTAAGTAAAGGTCCAGGAGCTTGGCCCCTGGCGGGTCTGGGCAGAGCCCAGCCTCCCTTATCCTAGCGCCTATGCGGCGCCGCCCTTCAGCACCGACTGGCTCACGTAGTAGCGGTATTGCCGCCCCCGCCGCCGCATGTGCGTCGGCGACATGGCACGGCCGTCGCTGCCGAACAGCAGGCCACGTAGCAGCGACGGGGTCTCACCGGCGGTTCGATTACGGCGGACGCGCGGGGGCTGATCGTCATGACCGCATGGACGGCCTCCCATGCCTCCTAGCTGACTATGGCGGCGTGTTCGCCCGGGTGCGATGTTCCCTTGTGCACCGCCTCGCCGAGATAGATGCGGTTGGTCAGCAATCGATGCAGGTCGTTCTTGTCGATCGGCTTGCCGCGCTTCGTAGTGACGCTCTCGGCACGCAGCACGTTGACCAGCTTGGTGGCCGATTCCAGTTCGGCGAACCCGGCAAAGATGCGCCGCACCAGCACCGCCTCGGCCGCATTCACCACCAGTTTGCGGTCGGCGATATCGTAGCCGAGCGGCGCCCAGCCCCCCATCCACATTCCGCGGCGGCGCGAGGCGGCGAACTTGTCCCGGATCCGCTCGCCAATGACCTCTCGTTCGAACTGGGCAAAGCTGAGCACGATGTTCAGCGTCAGCCGGCCCATCGACGTGGTGGTGTTGAGGGACTGCGTTACCGACACGAAGGTCGAGGTGTTCGCGTCGAACACCTCGACCAGCCTAGTGAAGTCCATCGGGCGCGCGACAGCCGATCGATCTTGTATACGACGATCACGTCGATCAGGCCGGCCTCGATATCGGCCAGCAGACGCCGCAGCGCCGGCCGTTCCAGCGTGCCGCCCGACACTCCGCCATCGTCGTAGCGGTCGGGCACCAGCACCCAACCCTCGGCGCGCTGGCTGGCGATATAGGCCTCACATGATTCGCGCTGGGCATCGACCGAGTTGAACTCCATGTCGAGCCCCTCCTCGCTCGACTTGCGGGTGTAGACGGCGCAGCGCAGCTTGCGGACGGTGGCCGGCGCGGGGGATGCGGCGCGCATCATGCCGCGCTCCGGCTGCGCAGCCCGAAGAATAGCAGCCCGTTCCACCGCGTGCCGGTGATGGCGCGGGCGATGGCGGACAGCGATCGGTAAGGGCGTCCCTGGTACTCGTAGCCGTCGCCGGTCACCGTCACGCTGTGCTGGACGCCCTGGTATTCGCGCGTCAGGCGCGTGCCGGCGACCGGCTTGACGTCATGGCGGATGCGGCGTGTGGCGATGCCACGGCCGTCGAACTGCGCGGCCAGGGCGTCGAGGCGCTTCACCGTCTCGGGCTTCAGGCCGCCATACGCCAGTTCCTGCACCCGATACGCGAGCCGGCTTTCCAGGAAGCGGCGGTTGTAGGGTGGCGGCTCGGTGCCGAACAGCGTCCGCCACTGCTGCTTGAGGTCGGGTGTGGTGGCGGTCGTCAGGGCTGCCAGGCGCCGTGGCACGTCGGCCTTCGGGATGGCCGGGACGGGCGGCGGCTCTGCCGCGGTGGCCTTAGGTTTGGGCGTTCGGGTCATGCGAGTCTCCGTTTGCTCGGTTTCGCATGACGGCGCTCGGGGGAGCGGAAGTGTAGGCGAAACTCTCCGTCACCGGCCTGGTCGTCGCCGTGGCGCGCAGCCTGCTGCTGGGTGCGGCTGTGCAGCCGCACCAGGCCGCGGGCGAGGATGTCGCAGACTTCCTGGAGGTGGGGCGGGATGTGGGAATTCAGGCATGGGGGCGGTGGGGGCATACGAGCCGAGTTCCGGGGTTCTCCGGGCACTTACCGGGGCCGGCACGCCGCTGTCGGGGTGTCTCAAATTATGCACTTGAACAGAAAGAGAACACGCGATAGCAGGCGAGTCTCCTTCACTTGCTGACACTTTCCCCCAACCAGCGCCGGTGAGCCATGGCCTCATTCAATCCCAGGAAGTTCTCTGATCCCGACCGGCTGCGCGCTATCGCGCCAGCACGTCTGGCGGCATTCCTGTCACCTTGGCGCTCCTACCTCGCCGAGCGCGACTTCCATCTCCCCGAGGGCGACGGCGATGCGTTCGATTACGCCAAGCTGGCCCAGATCCTTATGACTCCCGACCGCGCGACGCCAAACGACATGGTGGACGCACTCTACTATGTGCACGAGACGGCCGATGCGCAGGACATGGACGAACTAATCGTCGCCGTCCGGGCCCAGGGCATAGCGGTCGCTGATGACCCGAAGTCCACGCCCATCGACCTTGCCATCGATGTGTGGCGTGCTGCGCCGGAGATCGTGCGGTCGCGTCATGCCCAGACAATTGCCATGCGGCAGCAGAACTTCGAGTATTTCGGGCCTCGTGATCCGACCAAAGGCGCCTTCCCTGAAATTGAAGCTTCGCAGCGTCAGCAGATCCAAACAGCGCTCGACGACTGGTTCGAGGCACACAAACGTGGCCGGGAATGTCGTCTGTTTGTTTGTAATTGCTCACCCCGGTAGCGCGACAGCTTGGTTGTCTGGCGGCGCGGCGAGGGCATTGCGGAGGTTGTCGAGGACGGAGCGGCGGTTGGCCTTTGCGGTGCTGACGACGGAGCGGAAGGCGGCGTAGGTCTGGGCGCCCAACTCGGATCGGAAGCCGTTCGTCACCTTGCGGAAGATGACGCTGGGGTGGAGCGCGCGCTCGGAGACGTTGTTAGTGGCGGCACGGCGCGGTCGGTAACGAAGACGAACAGATGCCTGCGG
>Ga0209491_10010407_pt1 | contig 11185 bp, 15 predicted proteins | sample BON02_FD_187213 | JGI IMG/M metagenome (GOLD analysis project Ga0209491, IMG submission 187213) | Freshwater microbial communities from Lake Bonney liftoff mats and glacier meltwater in Antarctica - BON-02 (SPAdes) (version 2) | ecosystem: Environmental > Aquatic > Freshwater > Ice > Glacier...
CGGAAAATCGATCTTCACATTTCGAACCTAAAATCTCGTGAATTTCTTTTTTGAGGGGTTCAGGTCCACCCTTAAAAGCAACATCAATCAATCTAGGTACCTTAGTCTACCACTTGGACTCACGTGGGTGTCGACCCCATCCGGGGCGTGCAGCCCCGAAGCCGCCGCGCGCCCACTGGATTGGACCAGAGTCAGGGGGAATTTTAAGAAAATCAACATTTTTGTTGTGTATTAAAAATTGGTTGTGTATGAAAATTTAGTTGTATAATGGAATGGAAATGGAAGTACACAACTCTAATACACAACTGAAAAGTGATACACAACTAAATTTTAATACACAACTAAATTAAAACACAACTAAAAATTAATACAACTGATTCTTAATACACAACTAAATTGAAACACAACTAAAATTTGATACACAACTAAATTCTAATACACAACTAAATCTTAATACACAATTAATTTCAATACACAACTAAATTAATACACAACTAAGAATTAATACGCAACTAAATTTTAATACACAACTAAACTAATACACAACTAAAAACCATTCGAATATCTCGGGAATGTACACAGGGGCGGAGTATTGGATCAATGTTTCTGAACTGCGGAATGGACGTCAGTAATGGCGCTCCTCGGCGGCACCGCATTACTACACCTCCATCTGTGGGCGTTCCTGATGTACTAGGCACGCTAGCTGTTTAGATTTAATAAACAAAACAAAAAAATAAAAAAACTGAAACCGAACAAATCTGCCACCCCCCTCTTGGAGAATTTGGTTCGTGAGGACGATCCGGAGAATATTCTTGTTCAAGAGGATTGAGAAACGTGCAGATCGATTTTATGACCATTCTTCCGGAACAAGATCTAGAAAGTGTTGGTTCAAGTTGCGGCTGACCTTGGTTGAGAAACAAGTTGCGTCAGACCTTGGTTGAGAACCAACATTTATGTACATGATATGTATTATACCATATGCCTGTACCACATGGTACAGTCACTCTGCCTGTACAACCCTTCTAAAGTCGGCACTGAGCATGGTCACGTAAGTTTAGGGGCTTTTCTTATCAAAAGCCCAAAGGGATCCTAATCGAATTACGGAAATCCCGTATCCGAAATCGGTCAAAAATTGGTCCAAAATCGAGACTAAGAATTGTCTTCAACAACCCCTCCACTTTTAGCATCACGTGTTGAACATGAGCAATGAGGATGAGGAATCCAAAACAAAATCTGCGAAAAGGGAGTTGGGAAAAACAGGTGGTACAACCAAACGGAACAGGTTGGTCAGGTTGGAACCAACCAGTCCACTTGATCCAAAGTGGGACTATAAGGCCGTGAAAGATTCGAAACTAATTTTATTACATATAAATGCTTTCGTCCGTGGGGATTTCTTTCAGGAATGAAAAGCCCACAAAGAACGAATATCTCAAGAAACGAGAAATGACTGCAGCTGCGTTGAATTTGAATGTTGTTGAGTATATACATTAAAGAAAGAAGGAGGTGAAAACCAATCAACAAAGTGTAGTAAAAGAAAGCTGGCAATTCGAACACCATTTAACATATAACGTCTAGCAACAAAATTGGCAGACATGGTCTTAATGCAACATGCTGGTAAGAGTGCCAATTCAATTTTGGCCTTTTCGTTGCGCCGGGCAGGTTTAATATTTTGACGAGATCTCAAGTACTGCTTCATTTGATATCCGACAGTCTACCTCGATAGTGCAGATATGGACTCTCGTGTTTGGTTGACCTTAACTCGCTTTTGCGATTCCCTTCATGGTCTAGATACATTCTGGGCTCGGGGGTTGAGTTGAATGAACAACGAGACAACAGCAACAACAAAACCCAGCGCCAGGGCGTCCTCATCTCTCATCGAATGGACATCACGTTTAAGATTCAAACCTGCTTTTATTACCATCTGCATGTCGTTTCGAATCCCACTCCTTAGATTTCGGCCTGTGATCCCATTGAGAAATCTAGGTATGAGATTGAGAAATCGACAACAAGATGGGCGTGGCCTAGGCGGCGGCTCCACGTTCCAGCAACTGGTGGTTCAACAAGCAAGCTGAAACTGGTGCGCACGAGATCTGTGCGCAATAGCATACAATGTGGAACTCCAGGGTTTGTCCGCAGCAGCCAGCGTCTGGGCGATCCCATTCCATCCTCACGCCGGTAGCCGGATCAATTTTTGGACATTTTCCCAGACTCATATTTCTAAAAGCGAGTTGAAGAATGGCCATATCTCCAGATTTTGCTCTGTTTTCAAGTGATTCAAGTAATCTCGTTGGCAAAGTTTTTCTTTGCGGAAGAAGTTGACCTCAGTTTCAACTCAGAATCGAAGGAACACCCCCAGATTTCGAACCCTTCTTTTTGGAAAAGAGACCGTGAAAACGTTTTTCTACAAATGTTCTAATTCGGGGGGAAAGGAGTGAGCAAGCTTTTCTTTCAAAACTGCGCCCAGCCCCATGAAGATAGTCTTTATGTACCTCCACACATCAATCTTTATCTCTCGACGAAACAGGTACAGACGATCAGGTGTTACTTATCCTCAAATTCCTCAATCGTCTTTTCTTACCTAGCTTCAATGAGTGGCGTTGTATGCGTTGTATCTCCTATTGCAGATGATGAAAAGCTGAAAAACATTCATGTCGATCTAGCGTTATTAGTATGAGGTCCTGCCCTCCTCGGTACCCACGCTCCTTTACCCCCCCAAACCCACACCCCTCCCTCTTTGTTTTCTTTTGTTCTTTGAGACTATCATTCACATCAATACCATCATTGGAGCCACGACCGCCTTTGGCGCGCTACGGCAGATCTTGTTCGTGAACGTGTCTCCTCCCGCGTCTCTGCTTGACTGCTCGCTCTGTCTTGATATACTTTCATTATCAGATGCTTACTCTCGGGCTTCGATTGGACCTCCCGGTATCGGGGGGCCTCGTCGAAGATGATCACCACACAAGGAGTCGTGAAGACGGCGTCTTCCGCCACCTTGTGACCGTGACCGTCCACGTAACTTTCATGTATCGATGCCACCACACCTTCTGTCCATGCACGCCCCTCCACATCTGCCACGTATGGCGGTCTGCGTGACTGACTGGCCCAAATTCGGCACGAGTTGTATTCCCTCAGATGTTGGAGATTATATGCGACTGGTGATCGCTGTATGCCCGGCATACGGTGGAAAAACTTGGCCTGATTGCCCCTCTGTGCCAGGCTTCTCATTTCCCTGTTTTGGACTGGTTGTCCACCAGCCTCAAATATCTTTTCTAGAGCGCGAACATATTGAGTGTCCTCAGGTGATGCTTTTGTTATAATTGGGCTTGGAAAGTCTTTCAGCACCAAAACCTTGGTAAGCGGAGACGCTGTGCTTTCGGAGCCTTTTAGGCTCCCGAGAGCGTGACCGAGCGATTGCTGGTGCCATGCCACAGCACTGCGAGTTCAAATACCAGGTGGCATAGCGCGTCAGTGTAGCCGGCGCTAGTCGGATTTTCGAAGATGTTCAGGTTAGAGATACAGACACTAAAGGTTGCGTTTTCTGTTCCCGTCACGTTTGCAAGATCCATGCGGTGGATGCCCGTGGTGTACTCGACAGCCGCGTAAAAATGAAATCAACTCAAAACTCAGAGCAGGCGGGATCCGACAGATTGTGATGTGCACTTTGTCCACGGCCGAGACCACCGATGGAAAATCCTCTTCCAGATGGACGCTGAGCGTGACAATACCATACAAAAAGGGCGGAACAGTCAACGAGAGGGACCTGTCGGACGCTACATGCGCACGAAAGCTCGCAAAGACATCTTGAGCAAATGGATTTCAGTGGACTCTAACACGGGACAGACTCAGGGTTTTCCGAGCTTTTGTCTATTCAGATGTAGTTGTGTGTTATGTGTGTTTTTGTTCTCTATTCCCGGGACTCCCTCTCGTCTTGCCTTTTTGTCTGGACATCCTTCTTTGTCTCCCCGCGCGGCGGGAGTGCTTCCAGGGTCAGCCCTCAATCTTGTCAGTCGCATGAGTCCTTGTGAGGGCCTTTGCTAATCACTTGCTGCGCTCGGAGAAACGATCACTTGCTCTATTTGTTACGATGTGTTTGTTGATTCACGTATTCATAGAGGTTCGTCCCACATACTCGATTCAATGTAGTCATCTACCCATGGTGCAGCTCAATTTATTGCACATGTCTCTCCCTTTCCCTCCTATCCAATAAGTAGGCATTACGATTCATCTCCGCCTTCTTCTAGTCAGAGTTCATCGTGGTACTTCAAAAGGCTCGTTCTCATTCAATGTCACCGTTGAAATCGTCATGGTGATCTGTGTCTCCCCCCATCTCGTCATCTTCTTCCCTCTCCTGTATTGGCTCTTGTTCCCATGGATCTGCGTCCATCGTCTCTTCGCCCTCGCCTTTCGATGGCGTTGAATTTGTTTGGTCTTCGCCCTCATCTGCCTTCATCGTCTACATTTCTTGCTTCAGTGACTCTTCCTCTTGTTTCACAATGAATATGTCTCCGGGGTGGACTTGTCCTTCCAATGCGGGGCAGCTGTTGGGCTTTTTCTTCCGAGAAGCATGGCATGCGCATTTGGGCTCCCCGCACTTGGATGGAAATGGTTGTGGGCAGCCACTGTATCTCCTGATTGGTGCCTCTCGAAAATGTGCGAACGGGTCCCGTGAGCACCGCGACTGCTCTCGACGGACCCACGCACCGTCACGGCCAATCTCGCTTCAGCCTTTTGCATCCCGTTGACAGTGGTGTTGTCTCGGTTGCAGCCGCAGCCGGCGTGCCCGACGTCAATGTATGATTGCCAACATTGGTCCGACCGCTGCCCTGAGCCCGATGGAATTTTTGCAATTCTCTGGGTCCACGTCTGTATGATCTGCTGCTCGTGGCGTCCCGGTGTGTGTGGGTCTACGTGTAGTGGCCGCTAGGTGATGTCGCCCCTGCAATTGGCAATGTTTTGCTCGCCTGTGTTGTGTGCTGCCCTGCAACCCCACCCGCCATCCTGTTCTGCTCTCCCTCTTCCCCCTGGATCATAATCTCGTTTTGCATGGCAAGGTGCCCTCTCGCCTGGGTGCTTTGTTTGTTGCAAGCATCAGCCTCTTCCATAGGTGCACTACGCGATTGGTAGTCCCTGCTGTTGGCATGTGTGTTGGTATTTTGACGTCGAAATAAGCATGGTCAGAGCATCGCTATCAGCACAGCTCTTGTGTGCGGTCACAAATTGAAAACTTCCAAAAGTCGTATTCTAGATCATATATCACATATTTACAACAATGTTTGAACATATAACGCATGTTTTGGGATTTTGAGTACTTGTGTATAGCAGCGGGTGCTCTGCGAAATCTTACATCAATCATCTGGTAACTAATCTGATACTCCTCAAAAAAAATTAGCGCGGAGAAATGCATAGCTCAAAATATTTGGGTGCGTGTATTGCATGTTTTATAGCAATTTTCGAACATATATTGTGTGTATTGGATTTTGAGTATGTGCGCAGAGCATCCACAGCTGTCGAGTATCGCGTATTCGGTGTGATCTTAAATAAATATTGTTTGCAAAGAAAAAAGTACAGTTCTGAGAAATCCATATCTTAAGTGTTGATAGAGCGCGTGTGTCCTTATGTGAACGCTCAAGCCCGTGCGCGCTGACTCACCCGACACCAGTGGGGGAGACAAAGGTAGCATCAGCACGTGGGGCACCGCTATTAGCGAGGATGCTGGCCAATGTATCGTGGGGAGACACTGACAGAGTCTGTATCTCCTCCTCCACAAGTGTAACGTCTGGTCCTTCCTGTGTTCGTTCTGCTTCGCCTACACACATACACGCATTGATATAACTACGGACACAGGCACAGACACAGGCACAGGCACAGGCACAGGGACAGGCACAGGCACAGACACAAACGCTGACATAGATTCAGATAACAGTACAATCTACAGAAAATATACGTCGCATGTTCATAAATCAATGTCTGTATGATCGATAAACGGTGCTGGCATGTGGGTTATCACCGCTATTGGTGATGCTGGATAAGTTGACGTTGATGCCCATTAGAGCCCCCAACTCATGCAAGTATGCGGGGGCCGTGTGCGTGGTGACAACGGGGGTGCTGGCCTGCAGGGTATCACCGCTAGTGGTGGTGCTGGATACGTTGACGTTGGTGCCCAGTAGAGCCCGTACCTCTTGACTCTCAGCATCTGAGAGTGCATGCAAGTGTGTTGTGTACGTCAGTGCACTGGTCAATATATGCAGTGCAGCGCCCGTTCTGCCTCGTGCTTGTTTTCTGTCACCAACACCCATGCACGCATTGATACAGGCACAGGCATTGACACACGCATAGGCTCACACACGGACATAGACTCACACACAGATATACGCGCACAACTACACATCCGCACTCAACCACACACACACACCACCCACACCCACACAAACTGTTCTGTATTCAATTACGCGGAATAATCATACCACAATTGTTGGCACGCTGGTCTATGGCATATTCCCGCGCCACCCTGAGCGCCTCTTGTGTGCTTGCACGGGCGGCCACGGCCGCCGTATGCTCGTCCACCGCCGAGGTCGCAGCCGCACGCTCGTCTGTCGCCCCTGCGTCTTAGATATTTTTAATGCGCTTCATGTATCTGTCCTGGCAGCTTCGGATCAACTGTTTGTATTGTTGCCTCTCTAGCCGCAGGGTGCTGTCCAATTTATTGATGCACGTGGCCAGTATCTGCAGCCGCCCTGTCGCCTGTTGGTTCACCACATTCTCTACAGCCTTGGCTTCATCGTGCGCGCGTTCGGCCACTTTGACGCCGTCGTATGCATCCTCACCCCGTGCGCTCGATTCAAAGAACCCAATCGACGTCCGCTGCACACCCCTGGCATCTAGTAGCTTGGCCCGGTGTTTAAGCGTTCATGTGTCAGATCTGCCACCGCTCAAGAGGATGGTTGACCCAGAGCATTGATTCCTAATCTCCAAAGGCAACTTCCCTGGACGTGACGAATGCCGTGCAGGCGTCAAAAAGACCATGGGCGACTGCAGCATGGGCCTACACCAGGTTTTGTGAACACATAACCTGTGCCTCGACGAGGGGAGTCATATTCTGGGTGACGCATATGGTGCTAGTCACGTGTATGGCGACGTTCATATGCAGGGTGATGCGAGGGGGAAAGTGACGCAAGTGCCACACGCTCAGTTAATGGCCAATATATTTGGGGCAGAGGGGGATGTAGCTGGACTACTCCAAATTTTCGCTCAGATGCAGCTGGATCGTATTCGATGCATCAGGCAGGTGGCTGCAAGTGTGTAAAACACGAGTCTCGACGACAAAACGATAGGATGGGGTGCCATTGGAAAGAGCGCGTGGGGCCAAAACAGGCTTTTTGAAGCGCCTAGGCTTCGTCGAAACAAAGTGGTACTTGATAAAATGCACATCATTCACCCGCAAGCCATTCTCCAACCTGAGCGAGCGGCAAATCTCAGACCAGAGAGCATATTAGCCATGGCGAAAGTCTTCGTGACATTACACAACGACATACTCAGTGCCCCCATGAAGGGAGAGTTTGCGCGTCTTGACGACTAAGTCTCGCGGGCGCTCGTCGAGAACTCGGCATTGTTCGATTTTGGTGAAATGGCAAGAATCGGCCCGTGGATTAACAAGCAAGGTGTGCTCGTCCTGGACTTTGTGCTCGACACTGGGCTCAAGAATGCACGATGTGTGCAGATTGGCCGCAAAGCTCAGATTCTGGCGCGAGAAGGAGCACTCGCAAGCGGAGCACCACATGACGTCTCTGGCCAGCCCACGATCAAGGCCGCAGTGGACTGGGTGATCATGGGCGCCGAGGAGGGTACGCGCGACATGACGTGGCAGGAGATTGAGGAGGGGTCAGACAAGTTGAGGGTCAAAGGGGGTACGGCAACTCAGATTGTGGCACGAGCCGGGGCACTTGTAAGCGGAGCACCACGTGACGACTCTGGCCAGCCCACGATCAAGGCCAATGTGGACTGGATGGTCATGGGCGCCGAGGAGAGTACTCGCGACATGACGTGGAACGAGATTGAGGTGGGGGCAGACAAGTTGATGATGAAATGGGGTACGGCAACTCAGATTGTGGCGCGAGCCGGGGCACTCGTAAGCGGAGCACCACGTGACGACTCTGGCCAGCCCACAAACAAGGCTGCAGTGGACTGGATGATCATGGGCGCCAAGAAGGGCACGCGTGGCATGACGTGACAGGAGATTGAGGAGGGGGCAGATAAGTTGAGGGTCGAGGGGGTCGACATATGCAAGACAGCAGCATCGAGGAAGAGAAAACATGAGGGAGGCCTCAGAGGAAACAATGCACAGAAGGTCACATCCTTGGCGAGGGGGCAAGATGACCGTCATTCCCATGCGTGCATCTTGCCCGAGTGCGGAATGTTCTGCACTCCTACACACAGCGTGTGGGCGGGGAAGAAGGACACCTTTCGCATCTGCCACGGGTGCCGGGTCGCCCAAAAAACGATATACGGTCTCTGCGAACATATGTGTCGCAATTGTCATCAAACAGCCACACAGTGCAAGGCGGCGGTGTGCACCTATATCGCTGCTCACGATCGCAGAAATTTTGCGAGCATCTTCACGCCCAGGAAGATGTGATGAAAACTTCTGCGACGGAAGCTTCTGCGGTGCAAGCTTCTGTCGTCTTGCCCTGATGTTTTCTTTCGTGCACACCACCGAGCAGCGGAGCTCTCAATCGAGCAGATTCGCTATAGGCAGATATACAAATAGATATACATGTATCTTTATATGCATACGCTGCTGCAAACGGTGCTACTGCGCTCTGTGCCATCAAGTTCGTGGTTGCTTGAAATTCTTTTCCACTATATCGTTCCTATGAGATTCTTTTTAGAATCTCATGGGAGCGATATAGTGTGGGGTGCCATGGAAGTTGAGTGGGGGGGGTCTCTCTCACTTTCATTCTCTCTCGTGCGCATGCGAGCTCTCTCTCGCGCGCGCACTCTCTCTTTTGCGCGCACGCTCTCTCTCTATTTCGCGCGCCCTCTCTCTTTTTATTTTCATTCTTACTCTTACTCTTTGTCTCTTTGAAACATGCATGTGGTAGCGCGGGAGAGGTTTGTAGAATTTGCCTTTTCGTAGTATGGGGCGGCAACCTTTAGTAGGCTCCCTTTAATAGGCTCCTTATTCGAAGGTCTTTTCCGCAGAAGAGAACTATATTTGTAGGTCTCTTTTGCAAAATGAGGCTTACAAACAAGACGTCAGTTGTGAAATCCACATCTCCTCCGCCCGTGGACACAGATGATATAGACCATGACTCGACACAGATTATCCCGACCATGACTCATTCACTTGCCTTCGTCCTAATTCCAGAATATGACTCAGTCATGTGCGATGTGAGACATGACTCATTAAAAACAATGACTGCTACACCCTATCCTAAATCATACGAACATGCTGGAGTCTCAAAACAACAAATGTTGTGATAGGGAGTGGGGACAGATAATCCAGACAATTGGGCGCGGTATCCGTAGGGGCTCTCACCAGGGCATTCATGATGAAACTCTGAGAACGATCAGAAGTACCATCTACACCACAACGCTCGATGATGAGTGGCTGCGGGGGGAGACAAGCACGCAGTGGTATGGAGTGAGCAAACAGCTGTCGACGCAGTTTTCTTGATGGGTACTGCAGCACTGTACAGGGTTTGCTCGACTGGTTTGAGGTAGACTTAGGGTTCACCGAGCTTTTGTTTATTCAGATTGCCAACTTGCTTCGAAGCGACCAGGAATTTGTCCAGGAATTTGTCTTCAAAAATTTACCAAAAACGTCCAAAAAAGAAATCGTGGGGCTGCGCCCGGCACTTCTTACGGAAGTGTTTATGCCGTTGCTAAATATCTCGCTGCAATGGTGCTTGCTCACTCTGACTGTATACAGAGCCGCGAGACACAACAAAACAGCACGGGTTGAAACGTCCTCGCTCAAATTCGACGAAATTGTTAAAGTTAAGTTCTTCGATTAAGGTCTCATCAAAGTTGTCAAAACAAGATTTTGGAGATTTCCCCGAGGTAAAAGTGTGTCATTCAAGTGAAAATGTCAGATTCGAGAATTTTACGCACAGTGAATGGAGAGAGGAGAATTTTTTGAAAGGTAGTGTGGGTACCAAAATGAGGCTACGCTTTTGAAACAAGCACCCAAAAACAAGCACCTTGTATTCGTGCAGCTGGTGCGCTACAAATAAATGCATGCAAAAGTTTTAAAGTATCTACATTCACTACCAGGAAATTTGGCTAATAAATAAAATGCTTCTAGTCTCAAAGTTGACATTTGAAATCTCTTTCTAGCACGTGGCTATAGTATAAGAAGATGGCGCAAGGGCAATGGTGTGCTGGGGCGGGTTATCATCAAGGATGGGGGAGGTGTGGACAAACATCTTCAGGCAAGGCAAATTGCGTTTATTCTTTGTGATGAGTATCCCTTATACTCGTGCGCTCCACAGAAAGGTTTCCCCTATAATAGGAGTCTTCAAGAGCCCGTGACTCCATAACTCCTATTCCCTTTAGTGTCTCGTGACACTTGCTCACGCTACATCCGTGCCAGATGCGCAGACAAGGCACCCGCAAAAATTTCGCACAACGTACACACCGTCGAGGGGATGGAAGCTGAGCAAAAAAGGAAATAAATGAAAAGCGTTTTTGGTACCCAACCCAAAAGAGACACCCGATTTGAATTTCAGTGCACTTACTTTGAGAATTTGGTCACTTTGCACCCCAACAACGATTTTTGTTACCGAAGAATAGTACAATCCTGGTTTGCTTCCGTCTCCTCACACTGTCGCGTAGTTTTTTTTTTTGGTTTGGAATCCACAAGCTAGCGCGCCAATTACATCAGGAACGCACATAGATGGAGGTGCAGTAATAAGGTAGCCCAGAAGCGCCTGGTTCGAAGGCACCCCCGCAATGGGGTAAAACAGGAACTCCACCCAAATAAAATCATATCACGATACAAATGAAAAAACACACACGAATCCACAATCATGATTAAAGAATTGAATACACATATTTCAAGCCCTCTATCTCAAATACATATACCCTGAAACGGAAGCTGTCCGCTTTACTGTCCCTCTCCCCAGCGCTTGACCCGACGAGGCCGGGCGTTCTCCCATGGGTTGTAGATCTTGCCCCAGTCAACATT
>Ga0209491_10010411_pt1 | contig 11181 bp, 8 predicted proteins | sample BON02_FD_187213 | JGI IMG/M metagenome (GOLD analysis project Ga0209491, IMG submission 187213) | Freshwater microbial communities from Lake Bonney liftoff mats and glacier meltwater in Antarctica - BON-02 (SPAdes) (version 2) | ecosystem: Environmental > Aquatic > Freshwater > Ice > Glacier...
CTTTACCGCTGAAAACGGTCCATGTGATGCTATCAGCACCAACTACGAATGCGCCAAGCGCTGCGGAACCAATGGAACTAATGATGAAACCATTTGTTCCATTTTCAGCTCCGTCGACAATATACAGCATCTCCGGAGCTTATCTCACCACTCGGATTATTATCGGAATCAGCCCTACGTGTTAATATCCATGGAGTACTGATCGATCCAAGCGATGTTATGGAATATATTCCGTTATGTATTGAATTTGTTTGATCTTTAACTAAAATAGAGTAACTAGCTCCTAAATTTGTTACCCCATCTATACCAGAAGTATTTATATTGGCATTAGCGCTAGCAGTTATTGTTGCTCCAACTCCAGCAGTACCGGTTACTATAAGTCGAACTAAGATTTGCAGTTGTAGCAACAATGCACATATCTTTCCAATTTATTCCGGCAGCTCTTTCATCGACATATGCTCTTGTGGCAAGAGCTGTGTCACCTGATCCAGCATTAGAGGCAACAACTGAGACTACGTTAAAGATTCCATCTGCTGTGATATCTCCGACAACTGTGCCTGAAGAATTTTTAAACTGAAACAAGGGGGCAGTTGCCCCAGAGGCTGCTTTAACAACAAAAGCTTCATCATATATTGTTACTTCTGGTGCAGACTCAATTCTTAAGCGGGCCATAAATCTCCTATTTCAAAATATTATTTATTCCACAACATATAGTAACGAAATACTTTGATTATTCTGTTATTCTTTTCAAAAAATTTAGCATTTTTCCTTGGTATTTTATGCGACCGAAATGAGATAGATCGATACTCGGGTCTATCCAAACTTTTCCACCACTTTTTTGCCAATATCTACAAAAGCCGTAATCTTCAGAAAGGAATCTACCATCGTCATCTATATATGAATTGAATAATGCATAGGCGTTCTCTTTCTCTGCTCCGACAAGAGCGCCAGTATCATCTTTATATTTTAATTTTTTATATTTTTTAAACATTTTTTCGAAAACTTGACGCTTAATTAACATAAAACCAGTGCCCGCTTCATAACATTCTATGGCACCTTTTTCTGTATTTAATTTAGTTTCACCGGGTTTGGCTAAATGAACAACATATTTAGCGGAATATTCTAAGAGAGAAGAAGTCTCTACCTCTGATAATACCCCTTCTTTTACTTTATCCCAATCAATTTCCTTAACTGGATATGATGCTGTAATAACTTCTTTGTCATGCCATAATAGCTTTAGAACAGATTCTTTATCAAATTGGATATCAGCATCGATGCACATCATATGTGTAAAATCTGGATTTGCCATAAACTTAGCGGCAAGGTTATTTCTTGCCCTACTTATTAAAGAATCTGATATTGTACACACAGAGTATTTTAAGCCAATTTCTTTATAATAAAGAAGCGCCTGTAACAATGACATCATAAATGGTTCTGTTACATGTGAGTCATAACAGGGTAGCGCAAAAAGAATATTCCACTCTTGAATCTGTTCTTTGCTAATTATAATATTAGTTTTTTCTTGGTCTATAGACATGTGTTAATTATAGCACATATTACCAACTAGATAAGGCAATCTTTTTCCAGGTATCTTGCGAGGTGCAAATATAAAGATATGAACTATTGAAAGCAATATCTCCAGTTACCCCCGTGCTTGATGAAGTATCGGGAACATTTACCGATAGATCTATAATAGATTCAGATATTCTTTTTGCCCCACCAATACCTGAATAGACAGTAATATATCTAGAATTTAAAGATGGTGCTACTGAATATCTTAAAGTAATTGTATCTAAACTTGTGGCTTCCCATAAAACTTCAGGAAAATCATATATATTACCTGCATCTCTTGAAATCAGTCCCACATTTCTAGTACCTAACCCGTGGTTAATCACTATATTTTTACTTGTATCATCTCCTACCAATTTTCTATAATGATGATTTTCTAGCGGCAAAAATATTGAAACTATTATAGAATCTGCCCCAGGTGGGGCATTAAAGTCTAAAGTAACAACTTGAGATGAATCGGAGTGGGCATCAACTAATATCTGCTCATATGGACTTGTTATACTTTTTGCTACTACAATTACGTCTCTTGAACCAAGGCTATGCACTATACTTATTGATGTAGCGGCTCCATCTCCAATAGTTTTGTTGTAGTAAGTTTGATCGCCAACTGAAAAAATCAAAACTTTTCTCGAGCTGCTTAATACTGGCCCGGCGAGTCTTAATGTTATAGTATTATCGCTAGTTGCTTCCCACCCAACTTTTACAACCTGAAATGGGCTAGATGCTTCACTAACTATAACTACAATATTTTTAGTATTTAGACTATGAGTAATTACATAATCAGCATTGGAGCCATCCCCAAAAGTTGTAGTATAGGAATATACTACTGGATCAGCTACAGCATTTGCTGCGGCTATCTCTGTGCCATCGTACTTTAGTATCTGACCTGACGTAATACCATCAAGATTTAGCGCAATCCCGCCAATGGTTATAGATGAGCCGACGATAAGACTATTTTTTACTACAAAATCTTTATTTGCCACTAAAGTTCACTGTCCCTCTAGTTTTAATTTTTAGAACTTAATATATATTATATCACACTGCTATAAGTGTCCTGGCTACTTTAACTGTTGCATTAGTTGCTGCGGCATCTGTTATAGTAGCGGTTAAAGTAACATCAGAACCGCTTACTGCTGTTGCTATTGTTAGCGGGATCCTAGAAGCACCTAACTCTATAACAGCATACTCTGAAAGATAAGATACTGTTCCATCATGCATCAATAATACTTCTGAAGAAGTATATTTAGAACCCTGAGTAACCTGGACTAAATACTTAGCTGTTCTATAAGTTGCTAAGGCAAAAGTATCTACAGTTGTTACTGTGTTAATGGTTATGGCTTGAGTTGAAGTATTAAGTTCGCCTGTTCCAGAATCGAATGTTATAGCTCCTGTAGCAATACTACCAAATGTTACTGCGGCACTTGTGGCTACATCTTGCCCGATAGAAAGAGTATGCGTTGTGCTCTCTCCAGATGTGGCTGCACTAGATGTTACACCAGTACCACCAGTAATCGTACCAACATAATCACCTGTCGTATCGGTACCAAGCGCAACTGAATTAGCTGCAATTGTTGCTGTTAATGTTCCACTTGCAAGGTTTGTTAGAGTAATTGAACCAGTTAAGTCTCCAGCCAAGGTAATAACTGGGTCCCTACCTCCAATTTCATCAAGTTGCGTTTGGATGGCAGAAGTTACGCCACCAACATAGTTTAATTCTGTGGTGCTTAATGTTGCGCCATCAAGAATATTCAACTCAGAGGCAGTACTCGTAACCCCGGTCAAATCCGTTGGAGCAATAGTAAGTGTGTTGTCGGCCGCAGAAATTGTCTTATTAGTCAATGTATCCGTTGTCGCTTTGCCAACCAAAGTATCAGTTGCGTTAGGCAGGCTGATCGTTCTATCGGCGGTGGGATCAACTACGGTAAGGGTTGTTTCATAATTATCCGCAGTTGCACCTTCAAAAATTACCTGGTTATTAACATTGACTGCGGTGCTATTAATTGTCGTAGTTGTTCCATTGACTGTTAAATCACCAGAGAGCACCAGACTTGTCCCTGTTGCGGCCCCAATATCTGGAGTGACAAGTGTTGGTGATATTAAATTAGCTTTAAGATCGAGGGCTGTCTGACCAGCTGTAGAAACTGGCTTACCAGCGTCTGTGGTGTTATCGACATTACCGAGACCAACATCAGCCTTAACTAAAATTAAGTCTGTCTTAAGAGTTGCAACACCAACATCCTCAGCGTCGCCAGTCGATGCCGAAGTGCGACCCTTATAGGTCTTGGTCGCCATCTGTGCAGCTTTGGCGTTAGTTACCGCGTTAGCATTGATCTTCCCTGTCGTTACCGCAAGATCATCAATCTTGCCTGTTGTAACATTCAAATTCAAAATCTTAACGGTCGTTACTGCATTAGCAGCAAGGTCAGCCGCGACAATTGTCCCATCAACAATGTTTGCAGAGGCAATGGTAATATCGGTTGGCAAAGCACCTGTAGCAAGTTTGGAGAGGGCTATTGCGGCAGCGGAGTTAATATCCGCATCAACGATAGAATCATTAACGATGTTTGCTGAGGCGATAGTAATTGCTGTTGGCAGAGCACCGGTGGCTAATTTGGAAAGGGCAATCGCTGCGGCGGAGTTAATGTCAGCATTTACGATTGAATCGTCAAGAATCTTAGCACTAGTTACCGCACCATCAGCAAGGTCCGCGGCGACAATTGTACCATCAACGATGTTAGCAGAAGCGATAGTAATTGCTGTTGGCAGAGCGCCTGTTGCTAATTTTGAAAGGGCGATAGCCGCAGCCGCGTCTATGCCAGCATTGACGATGCCTGTAACATTGGTCATAACACCCGAAGCCGGTGTTCCTAGGGCGGGCGCAATAAGTGCCTGACCACTTGGAAGAGTAACTGTTCCTGTGAAAGTCGGTGATTGAATTGGGGCAATTGTCTTAAAATTAGTATTATCTGGACTAAACGTCCATGTATCTGATGTCTCATTCCAAAGAATTGAAGCATTATTTGATGTCCCGCGCTCAATTTCAACACCAGCATTTGCTGATGGGGAGCCCGTAACATTAGAGTTAAGAACTATAATATTATCTTCAATAGCCAATGTTTCGGTGTTTAAGGTAACTGTAGTTCCTTGAACTGTCAAATCCCCAGTTACGACTAAGTTATTTGGGATTGTGACATTTGTTGCGAGGCTAAGAACTGTGCCAGTTACGACTATTTCATTAGTCGTTCCTGTCAAAGTAACATTGGCGACAGCACTTGTCACGAATGCTGTAGTAGCAATTTGAGTAGTAGAAGTTAACGCTGCGGCAGTGGGTGCCGCTGGCACGCCCGTAAAGGTTGGAGCCACAGACATGGCAAATGTGGTGCCAGTACCAGTTTGAGAAGCAATAGAAGTTGCGTTCCCAACTGAAGTAATGGGGCCAGTTAAATTGGCGTTGGTGGTTACGTTACCTGCTGTAAGCCCTGATGCCGTCCCTGTAACATTTGTCATTACACCCGAAGCAGGTGTACCGAGGGCTGGAGCAATAAGTGCGATACCGCTAGGGGTGACTACAGTACCTGTGAAAGTTGGGGAGGCAAGGTTCGCCTTTAAATCTAGGGCTGTCTGACCAGCCGTAGAAACTGGTTTGCCTGCGTCTGTAGTATTGTCAACGTTGCCAAGACCAACGTCACCTTTGACGATGCCTGTTGGTGTGTTGACGACTGGAGATGTTAATGTCTTGTTGGTTAGTGTCTGTGTACCTGTTAACGTGACAACGTCGGTACCTATGTCAATCGCATCTGCTGCCACCACGATACGGTTGGTCGTACCGACAACATCAAGTGTATTGCCGGTCTTAGTAAGACCAGCACCTGCTGTTACCTGACCAGCACCACTAAATTGCGTGAAAGTTAGTTCAGTTGTGGCTAATGTAATTGGGTCAGCCGTAGTTAATACGAAGCCCATCGATGCGGCTGCCGTACCTTCTGAGACGAAAACGTATAGGCCTGACGTAACTTCTGCGCTACTATCTGCGTCCGCTGAACGAGAAGCCGCACCAGAAGCAACGACAACGTAAATTCCGTTTGCTGCGGGTAGCGTCTGGTTCTTAAGTAACACCCTGTCGCCAGTTGCGACTGTCACACCGTCAATCACCGAGGCGTTGATAAGCGCAGTAGCAATTGCTATATTAGTAGTCGAGGCAACACGGACAGAGTCCTTAATGTCAAGCCCCTGTTTTAGTGCATCGGCGTAGCCCTTAGTTACCGCGTCTGTAGCGTTGCTAGGAGTAGGTACAGTAACCGTACCTGTGAAAGTCGGCGAAGCTAGATTAGCTTTCAGATCCAAGGCTGTCTGACCAGCTGTAGAAACTGGCTTGCCAGCGTCCGTAGTATTGTCAACGTTACCAAGACCAACCATCGTCTTGGTAATACCAGCAACGGTCCCAGTAAATGTTGGTCCAGCAAGTAACGCAAACCCGCTAATAGAAGCGCCAGATGGAATTGTGACAGTTCCTGTGAATGTTGGGGAAGCAATCGGTGCCTTCGTATCTATCTGTGTTTGGATAGCGGAACTTACGCCGTCTAGATAACCAATCTCAGTGTCAGTAACACCCGTGACCCTTGCCTGTATAGCAGTTGTATCAACGGCAACTGTTGGGGTTGCACCTTCGCCAGTGTTGTTGGTAATCGTTATACCAGTGCCCGCAACCAAACTTTGGACATACGAACCAACAGTATCAGTTGAAAGGTTTACGGCATCATTAATCCATGCTGTGCCATTCCAACGGAGAAAGTCTCCATCGGCGGCAGAAGAAATTGTGACATCACCAAGATCATTAATAGATCCAATTGATATAGTAGAACCAGCTACAGCTGCATAAACCCCAACTTTTACAGTGTTTGATGCCGGAGGAGAAGAAAAGATTAAAGTAACAGCTGCGGTAGTTGTGGCTTCCCAACGAACATCTATAACTTCATAAGGGCTCGCGGCGTTACGAACAACGACAACAACATCTCGGGTGCCCAAGTTGTGGGTAACGGTAAAACTTGTAGCAACTCCATTGCCAATGGTGGAAGTAGATACAGTTCCAGCTAAACCAGTATCTGATCCAGGAGCAAATTTAGTACCATCAAATTTTAAAACTTGATTGGTTGTGGCGCCAGTAGTATCAATTTCTATACTATCAACAAAAAAACTATCTACACGTACTTCACTTGGAAGAGAGAAAGCATACGTTCCAGTAACAGTGTTACTTGTTACCGTGACCTGGTTTGCGGTACCAGTAATCGAAGATATTAATCTAGCTCCGGATTATAGAATTAGTAACGGAGTTCTTGTAATAAAGTTTGCTATCAGCTACGTTAATTGCAAGTTCACCCAATTGCAATGAACTAGGGGCATCGCCGTTAACGTCATCAGACCTTTTCAGTAAAAGAGTATTATTAACTGCAAAGGCTGAACCACTATAAGCCATCAAATTTCTCCTCGTTTATGAAATCATTCTATGATATAGTAGCAGACTTTTTGAATTTATGCCAATAAAATATATTATAGATATTATTGTTTTCTTTCGGTTATTGTGCCGGTTCTAAAATCTAGACCCGCAAAGTCCTCAAAATCCGCTAGTGTTCGTACAGCCCCAAATGCCCCTTCACCAATTACCCTATCTTTAAAGATTCTCTTATATTCAGCTTTTGACTCTACTTCAAGGGGTGCCCATAGGTCTGGGAAATCTGTCCATACATGGTGTCTACGGACCTGAGCGAATGGTTGCTGTGAGTGGTATGAGTGCCAGACTAAATGTTCTCCAAGAACCACAGGCGTAAAACCATGGGTAAATGCCCTTGCGGCAGTGAGGGGTTCTTCTCCGCCAGAAAGCTATTTTCTTATTAGGTGTTATTTTATAAAAATCTCCACTAGTAAATATGCAGCCGCCAGACACAGATGGAATATATAGACAATGACTATCAGTTTGAACAGCTGTCTGGCTTGGTATTAATGTCTCTTTAAATTGTTCTGGCTTCTCATGAAATGAGATTGTTGTTGGGGCCCAATGAATATTAGCATCACGTTGTTCAATACCATTTGTATCATACCAATAGTTTGAAGGGTACATCGTCATTAACGGTTTTTCGATACCAAGAGATTGACAATATTTAAAATGTTTTATTGCTTTTAGGTCCCACTCCTCCGTAAATCTCATATGACTATCTATTTGGAAATAATAGTCCTCACCATCATAGAATTCGTTAGCTATAAATCTAGAAAGTTGTAGCCCAATGTTAGCGGGGGCGATGCTCTCAGATATTGATAACTTAGCCCACGAAGGCAGTGCAGGATGGACTTCAACTTCACCGTTAAAGAGAAGACAGTTGGCGACCCCGAAATGTAAGCGAACCGAACCACTAGCGTTTTTTATTGCGTCATCAATTGTCTTTGGGAGTTCAAAATCCCTATAGGAAGGTATACAAACAAAGATTGATTCCATCATGTCTACCACTTAGAAAGTGGGCAAACAGCTGCTTTCATCTTTGTCTTTAGACTCATGAAGCATCCGGCACTGCTTACATTGTTTAGTCAACTTAATTAGTTCTGGACATGCTTCACATATCGCCCATCGGGCACTTGCTACTTCTTCTGTCGCTTTTTCTATGTTGGGGTTAAGAATGTCCCAGGGCCTTGTTGTGCCGTAGTCTAGCCTTATAGTCAGAATATGCTGACATAAATTATCCTACTGGTGGGGTAAAGACACCATCAACATATGTGTACCCTGGTATAACAGTACCCTTCAAATTATCTGGGACCATTATAATTGATGGGCTGGACTGAAGAATAGCAGACATTCTGCTGGTCTTTTCCCACGCCATTTGGTCCGCTACTTCACCATCAATAACAAACACAAAGAAATCCCAGTTCTCTTTGTTGTTTCCAGGTAATTCTACTTGTGGAATATCTGACATAATATTTGCTCCTTCATTTTTTATTATTCTTACAAACTTACCATATATTTTAGCATAAGTCTGGCCCACCTGGCACACAGCTATTAAACGTGGCGACATCAGCACAGCCAGCTTTTTGCCATCCATTATATAAGCTTCGCTCACCAAACCACCAAGAGCATACGTTGTCTTGGTGGAGGCACTCCCTTGTGAATGTGTATGCTACCACATAATCAGTTGGGAAATTGCACACCGCCGCCGTGGTTGTCGTGGTTGTCGTGGTTGTCGTGGTTGTCGTGGTTGGCGCGGCAGTAGTCGCGCAACAACCACAATAACCTTCCACGTTCCCGACTGGAGACAGATAACTTCCGCAAGCACCGTCGGCGAGAACATAGTTAAGTTGTAGCCCAACGCAAGCGTTGGCAAGATGCGTCCCCGGCGGAGGACACGGCGCGACAGTCGTAGTCGTAGTGGGCACGAATGGGGTCACCGCATTAGACGCCGCCGACACATCAGAAGACACCCCGTAGTCGGTAAGTCCTACTACCGTAAAAGTATAAGCAACCCCATTACTTAAACCGGAAACGGTAATTGGAGAAGCCCCAGAAGCAGCAAAGCCACCTGGTGACGATGTTGCCGTGTAGGTTATTGTCCCTTTGCCGATGTAAGTTGATGCGGTAAACGGAGCAGATGCATTCCCGTTACCGGGAGAAGCCGAGCCGATAACTGGTGTAGTTGGCTTTTTGCCCTGACTGGAAGTGTTGCCAGGAATCACGATGCGCTCAAGTCGCCTATTATTACCCACATATCCTCTGCTAGTTTAACTAGTGTAGCAGATGACCATCGATCACGCAACAAAAGTCCAGGGGTTGCATTTACTATCACCCCATCTCCAGCAACGAGCAAAGCTCCTGCTCCTTTTCTTAAAATATCTACTCTATCACCAATAGCAAAGGCAACACTAGAATTAGGGGGAATTGTTAAAGTCATAGGGCCGGCATTACCCATGGTAATTAGTTTTGCTAAATCTGATAATACTAAAGTGTAAGTTGTACCAATCTGTTCATTTAGAGTAGAATTAAACCCTGCTTTTGCCGCGCCATCGGCCAACATTGCGGTAGTTATTGTACCGTTAGGAAGAGTTACAGTCCCTGTAAAAGTTGGCGAAGCTAGATTAGCCTTGAGGTCCAAGGCTGTCTGACCAGCTGTAGAAACTGGCTTACCAGCGTCTGTGGTGTTATCGACGTTACCGAGACCAACCATGCCCTTAGTGATACCAGTGACAGTTCCAGTAAATGCTGGCGAAGCTAGATCAGCCTTGAGGTCCAAGGCTGTCTGACCAGCTGTAGAAACTGGCTTACCAGCGTCTGTGGTGTTATCGACGTTACCGAGACCAACCATGCCCTTAGTGATACCAGTGACAGTTCCAGTAAATGTCGGTGATGCGAGTGGGGCTTTTAGACCTAAACTAGTTGAAACCGTTGTAGAAAAAGCCGCGTCACTACCCAATGCTAACGCTAGTTCGTTAAGTGTATCTAACGCACCTGGGGCAGAAGCAACAAGGTTGGCGACTTCCGTTCTAACAAACGCTGTGGTTGCAATCTGTGTAGTATTAGTTGCAGCTGAAGCCGTAGGGGCGGCAGGAGTTCCCGTAAATGTTGGCCCAGCAAGTAATGCAAAACCGCTAATAGAAGCACCAGATGGGATTGTAACAGTACCCGTGAAAGTAGGATTAGATATATCTGCCTTAACTGAAAGATTTACAGCCGAGTTAACCCACACTGAACCATTCCATTTAAGGAACTCTCCATTAGCTATTGATGTTAGCGTTACGTCGCCAACGTCGTCAAGAATACTTACTGTTGGGATTGCCCCCCACTTCAACCCTGTTGCTTCGGCTGAATCTGCCTTTAAGAAGTAACCATCTGCGCCTACACCTAAACGGGTAACCGTAGCACTAGCAGTAGCGGCGATAATGTCGCCCTTCGTTGTTACTGTAGAGGCAACTAGCGCAGTACCTAAAATCTTTGTTGCGGCAATAGCGGCAGAAGCGTTAATATCAGTATCCAGAATTGTACCATTAAGAATCATCCCCGATGTAACGGTGTTAGCTGGGAGTGTGACAGTACCTGTGAAAGTGGGATCGGCAAGTAATGCAAAACCGCTAATAGAAGCACCAGCTGGGATTGTAACAGTACCTGTGAAGGTTGGGTTAAGAAGCGTAGCATAGCCGCTAATAGAAGCACCAGATGGGATTGTAACAGTGCCAGTGAAGGTTGGGTTAAGAAGCGTAGCATAGCCGCTAAATGAAACACTAGACTTTTCCTTATCTGAGATTCTCCCATAGGCATCTGTAATTATCTCACTAATAAAGACAACCGTATCAGCACCAGCTGATTGAGTTTGAGTTACCTGAGCTAGATCTATGCTAGTCGAATTGATTACTATCCTATCAACGCTCGCAGTAGCGATATCTATTGCCACCCCAGTTCTGACTAAACCATTACCAGCAGTTGTTGTCCCTTTACCGCTGAAAACGGTCCATGTGATGCTATCAGCACCAACTACGAATGCGCCAAGCGCTGCGGAACCAATGGAACTAATGATGAAACCATTTGTTCCATTTTCAGCTCCGTCGACAATATACACAGCATCTCCGGAGCTTATCTCACCA
>Ga0209491_10010413_pt1 | contig 11180 bp, 11 predicted proteins | sample BON02_FD_187213 | JGI IMG/M metagenome (GOLD analysis project Ga0209491, IMG submission 187213) | Freshwater microbial communities from Lake Bonney liftoff mats and glacier meltwater in Antarctica - BON-02 (SPAdes) (version 2) | ecosystem: Environmental > Aquatic > Freshwater > Ice > Glacier...
CGTCCGCCTTAACGAATGGCACTCCGATCAACTCTGCTGCGGACCGAATCAGGTGCGTCTTTCCAACACCGGTAGGGCCGATCAGGAGAACGTTTTGTTTTTGATAGAACCGCGCCGGACTTCCAGAGAGCGACATTCGGACGTGCTGAAAATGATCACAGAGCGCAACACTCAGGACTTTTTTCGCCTCATTTTGCCCGATAACAAATCGGCAAAGGTGCTTGAAAACCTCCTCCGGCTTGAGCGAAAATGAAAACTCTGCCGATGCAGCGGCAGTAGCAGCAACCCCAGGTTTGCTTATTGAGGTCTGACGTGGAGTGCGAATCTGCGCGGGGACGCCACGTGTCGTGGGGCCGAGGGGCTTGGAGTGACGGGATGAGGTTTTGGGCATAGGGAATTAGTGAAAGTGTAAACGTATCTCCCCCGTGCGGAGATGTAAAAAACCATCAGGCCTTCCGACAAGGTGCCGTCGGGAACACTAGCGATCCGCAGGCTTCCTACTACTGCTGCCGCTGCGGCGCTGGAGAAGCTGAAGGTTCTATTGCGGTGCGAGTCACAACAAACGGCGTCGCTTCGGGAGCGGCTGGTTCGGCAGGTCTGGAGACCGTGCCCAACGCAATTTCATCTCCCGCTGCCCGCGTGCTGCCACGCTCCATTGCCAACAGCTCGATTACCGTGACAAATCGGAATCCTTTGGCCTTCAGCCCGTCGATTGTCGCAGGCATTGCCGCGACGGTCGATGGATGGATGTCATGGGCCAGAACAATCCCACCGGCTTTGGTATTCGTCACAATCTCGCTCGTGACGCGCGAGGCATTGCGGTATTTCCAATCCAAGGGATCCACGGACCACATGATGACCTTCATTCCGAATTCCTCGTCCATACGTTTATTTAATCGCGCGTTGGTCGCGCCATACGGCGGGCGCATGGTTTTTGGCGTAACACCGGTCACCGAGCGAATCACTTCGGTGGTGCGATCTATCTCTCGTTTCACCGATGCCGCTCCGAGTTTGCTCAATGACGGATGGCTCCACGTGTGGTTGGCGATTTCATGCCCCTCGGCCACAATGCGGCGCGCAATGTCCGGATACGTTTCAACCGAGCGGCCAAGCACATAAAATGTCGCCTTCACGCCGCTTGCCTTCAAGATATCGAGCAGCTTCGGCGTGTGAACCGGGTGCGGGCCATCATCGAAGGTCAGCGCGATATACGGTCCATCGACGTCGACGCTGTTGTAAGCATGCTTGGGCGTCGGAGGAGCAACCACTACGGGTGCCACCACATTTGCAGCAACCGGATCTTCTACTCCCACCATGATAGAGCTGGCAGGCACCTGCGGCCCGGTGTTCAAATTTCTGCCGGGAGCAGCCTCGTCTGCATCGACGATGGGCACGCCTTGAGTCTGCACAGATTGGCACGCGGTGAAGCTGAGAAACACCGCGAAGCACGATGCCAGGAAAGTACGGGAAGCAATCATTAGGTATTTATCGGAATCTGGACAATAGCGCGTCCAATTTGTCAAGTGTATCATTCGGCCAATAAGGTCTTTGAGTAACAATAGCATGATCTAGTGTCCGGTGTTCAGGTTCATTTGCTCCGGGAGGAATTTGAGGAATGACGCGTTCGAGGATCCGCTTGGCAGCGGCTCCATTTGCCGTCAAGTGCCCGACGACGGTCTTCACTGAGACAGGCTCCACATCGGTTTTCCAGCAGTCGTAGTCCGTGATGCATGAGATCGTGGCAAGGGCGATCTCGGCTTCTCGAGCAAGTTTTGCCTCGGGGAGATTGGTCATACCAATCACATCAAATCCAAGATGGCGATACGACTCCGACTCTGAGCGCGTCGAAAAGGCAGGACCGTCCACATGCACATACGTGCCGCCATTATGGCAAGTGACGCCTTCTTCCTTCGACGCGTCAGCTATGATTCCGCGGAGGGTGCCATTCGTCGGATCGGAAAACCCGACATGCGCCACGATGCCCCCGCCGAAAAAGGTGTGTTCCGACCTCCGGCTTGAGCGGTCGAAGTATTGCGATGGGAGCACCATGTCTCTGGGCGCATACTGTTCCTGCAAACTGCCGACGGCCGTTACGCAGATGATCCAGCGAACACCTAGGGATTTTAAGGCGTAAATATTGGCGCGATGATTGATTTCATGAGGAGCAATCGTGTGCCCGCGACCGTGGCGGGGAAGGAAATACACCCGGCGACCCGCCAGCGTGCCTGCGATGATGGCGTCAGATGGCGGACCAAATGGTGTATCAACTACAAGTTCCTGAATATCGGAAATCCCCTCCAACTGGTATAATCCACTGCCACCGATGAGGCCGACCGCGGAAGCTGCTAGTTCTTGTGAAACCATGACGGGAGTGTGAGTGCCTCCTAGCTCCGACCCAAGTCTGTTTTTTCAAGCATCGACAAAAATTCCTTCACTGCGGGCGGCCCCGCTACCGAGGATTTCATCACCGCACCCAGCGGGCGCCACATGTCCGGCGCATCGATTTCCAGCGCAACGAGATGGCCTGCCGCCACCTCTGTTTGCACGCACAGCGCTGGCACAATCGACACGCCGCCTTCGATTTCCACGGCGCGTTTCACTGTTTCAATATTGTCGAATTCCAGGATCGGTCGGATCCGCACGCCGTGTTGACGGAGCCTCCGATCCACTTCTTTTCGCGTGGGCAGATCCGGTTCGAATGCCACAAACTTCGTATCCATGAGCGCCTCCAACCGCACCTTTCCGCGTCGGCGGGCGATCCGATGGCCAGGCGAACACACGATCACTAATTGGTCCCGCCAAAAGGTCATCACTCGCAATCCCCGACGCCGGGATGGATAGGCAACCAATCCGAGATCGCATCGGCTTTCCAAAACGGCATCGTAGACCTCATTGGACCTGCAATAGTCGACTCGCACATCCACACCGGGATGCGATTTTCGAAACGCGTGCAAATACGGCGGGAGCTCGTGCAGGCCAATGCTCAGCACCGTCGCGACATTCACTTCGCCCGCAACCACATTCGAAATCGACTGAATCCGATTATCGAGGTTGTCGTAGGCATCAAGGATGTCACGGCTTGCAGTAAGAAATGCCTTCCCCTCCGCCGTGAGAGAAAAAAACTTCCGCCCGCGTTCAATCAAACGCACCCGAAAACGCTTCTCAATCGCACGCACCTGCTGGCTCACCGCGCTTTGCGTGATCCCGTTCGACTCCGCCGCCTTCGAAAAACTTGCTGTTTCAACCAAATCTTTGAAAACCCTGAAAGTCTCGATTTGCATAGTCCCCAAGGTAGTATAAGAATTACTAATATCAACTCACATACGAAAAAATCTTTCTAATGGAAACTATCGCGGATCGTTTACGAAAAATTCAGGGTGAAATCGCCGTCGCGGCTGAGCGATGCGGCCGACAGGCGGAAGATGTGACTTTGATTGCTATTTCGAAGACACATCCTGCGGAGGCGATTCGGGAGGCGTGGGATGAAGGCCAGCGGATCTTTGGCGAGAGTCGCGTGCAGGAGGCGCTTGCGAAAATCCCGGACCTCCCACAAGCGATCCAGTGGCACTTTATCGGGCACATCCAATCAAACAAAATCCGCAAGGCACTGCCGCATTTTGTTTTGTTTCATGGAATTGATTCTGCCGACTGTGCGCTCGCAATGGACCGTATTGCGTGTGAGATGGGATTGCGGGCGCGGATTCTTTTGGAGGTGAATGTGGCTGGAGAAGCGACTAAGTTTGGATTTGACCGCGAAGCATTGAAACAAAACATGGATTCCCTGCTGGCACTTCGGAGTGTGGATATCGAGGGCCTCATGGCAATTCCTCCTGCGGTGGAAAAACCTGAAGATGCTCGGAAATACTTCGTTTCTCTCCGCGAGCTGCGGGACGAGTTAGTCAGCACCACGGGCACTTCCCTCCCCGCACTCTCGATGGGGATGAGTGATGATTTTTCCGTTGCGATCGAGGAAGGCGCTACGCTGGTCCGGGTGGGGACATCAATTTTTGGCCGACGCCCGAGGCCTGTAGTGGGTTGAATATTCGGAGGGATTTGGATGGGATTCTTTTTGGTGATCCGATGATCCTGTGCTACACGACTACCATGCAGACTTTCAAATCCACCATCCGCAGCCGTTCGCAATGGACGTGCGCGGTGCTAGTGGTGCTCGCCTTGTCTGCCTGCACTTCAGTCCCGAGGACTCCTTACCTGGGCGGACGCGTAGATCCGCGGGCCGTCTTTGCACCAGGAGTTCACGAAGTCACGGATGATGTGAGTTACTGGGACGGACTTTCGCCTGGGGGAGGCTCTGTTTCGATCACGGTGAACCTCACTGAGCAGCGCGCCTATTTTTTCCAAGGCTCGCGACTCGTCGGTGTCACCCTCGTAGCTACCGGGCGCGAAGGATTCGGCACTCCTGCCGGCAGCTATAAGATCATTGAGAAACTGGTCGAGAAGAGGTCCAACCTCTACGGCACTAATTACGATATGGATGGAAATATCGTCAAGGAAAGTGCGGATGTGCGTCTGCACCCGCCACCACCGGGAGGTCGGTTTGAGGGTGCTGAAATGCCTTATTGGATGCGCCTGACCAAAAGCGGCATCGGACTGCATCAGGGACCCATCCCCGTCCCGGGGTCTCCGGCTTCGCATGGTTGTATCCGGGTGAGTAAGTCGGTAATCCAAGACTTTTTCGCCCATGCGCCGCTCAACACGCCGGTGCGGATTATCTATTGATTTAGATCGTTTCCGTTTCGCTTCGGTTTTTTACCTCCACTCAAAAATCTCATGTCAAATCCCGCACCTCAGCCAGCACACTCGATCATTGACACGCCAGGGGAAATTCCCAAGCCGTATCCCGAGGATTCGGTGGGTCGGATTATGGAGCCGCCGATTGCGGTCTTTCGTCCTGAGCAAACGGTGGAACAAACCATCGAAGCTTTGCGACCGATGGTGCAGAAGGCATTTATCACCTACGGCTTTGTCACGAAGCCTGATGGTCACCTGGTAGGCGTCATCACGATGCGGGATCTTTTGTTCTCCGACAAAACAAAGCGCCTCGAAGAAGTGATGCTTACGAACGTGTTTGCGCTCACGGCGCAATCCCCGCTGCTCGACGCGATGAAGCTCACGCTCGACAAGCATTATCCGATTTACCCCGTGGTTGATGCGGGAGGGAAACTGGTCGGTCTGGTTCGCGGCCAGCAAATGTTTGAGCAGCAGACCATCGAACTCAGCGCCCAAGCGGGTAGCATGGTCGGTGTTGAGAAAGAGGAACGGCTTTCCACCCCGTGGAAGCGAAGCCTCATGTATCGGCATCCTTGGCTGCAATTGAATCTCTTAACGGCGTTCGTTGCGGCAGCCGTGGTTGGCTTCTATGAGGGAACCCTGGAGCAAATCGTTCTGCTGGCCGTCTTTCTTCCAGTCCTTGCCGGGCAGTCCGGCAACACCGGTTGTCAATCCTTGGCCGTCACACTCCGCGCCATGACACTCGGCGAGTTGAAGCCAGGGCAAGCTGTGCCGGCGATGTTCAAGGAAGCGGTGCTTGGATTCTTCAATGGGGCATTGGTCGGTATCACTGCCGGATTGGGAATGTTCGCCTACGCCGCTTCTCAGAATAACGATAAGGCTCTCGGACTCGCAATCGTGACGTGGTTGGCCATGGTGTTTGCCTGTGTCGTCAGCGGTGTGGCTGGAGTGATCGTCCCTACGACGTTGAAGCGATTTGGAGCGGACCCGGCCACGGCATCGAGCATCTTCCTAACGACCGCGACGGACGTCGTCAGCATGGGAGCATTTCTGGGACTGGCAACCTTGCTGCTGCTCTAATCAATCGCAGTGAAAGACGGGTTCCATTTCTGCCCACCACTCATCGACTGAAACATCAGGCAACGGCTTTTGACAAGGTTTGCAAACAGCCCACCATTGAAGCGTCACAGGATCGGCTGCAATCGCCGCCATATCCCCCGCAAAGTCTTCGCCAACATATTCAAAATAACTGAATAGATAATATTCTCCGTCGGGAAGTCGGCGGAGAAAGATCGAATAGTTGCGAATGTTGTTGGTCCGAATGGTATCGAGCACCCCCGGCCAGACCTCGCGATGCAATTGTTTGTATTCTTCGAGCTTCTCGGCCCGGAGCCCCAGCACATTGCCATGACGTTGAATATTCATTTGATCCCGGAAGGATAATGCGATGAGACCGCGGGAATCAACTGCGGATCATGATTCTCACTTGATCGCCGGGAGTTCTACCCGGGCCAGAGTGCCCCCATGCCGGCCTGATCGGAGCTCAATGGAGCCCGCCGTGCAGGAGCACCGTTTCGCGCACGAAACAGAGGCCCAAACCGGTGCTTTTTTAACCAGTCGCCGGACGGGGAAGCGAATAAAACCGCTCAAAAACACGCGCTGCAGCATAGTCGGGAATTCCCGGGCCTTCATCTTCGATTTCGATGGTAACGCGGGCACTTTCTTCGCGAGCGCGGATCCAGATCGATTTTTCCATCGGCGAAAAATCGACCGCATTTTGTAGCAGGTTGGCGAATGCGCTTTCCAAAAATGTGTCAATATGAATGACCGACCCCTTGATATCGAGTTTTTTTGCGAGCTGGTAGCTGGTGAAGGTTTTGCCAAAGCGCATCTTGGCGTTCCACAGGAAGCGCGGGGCGGCTTTTTTGTCCTCCGCCCAGATCGAGTGGAAGTAGTCGTAGGTCTTGTCCACCGCTACGGCCTGTTCCTTCCGCATGGCGAAGTTCTGCGAGTGCGTGCCGGTGAACTTCTGCCCGGTGCGCAGCTCGGTGAGCACGGTGTTCACGTCCTTGAGCGTGCAGCGCATCCACTCCAGTTCCGTGTTCTTGACGCCCTTCTTGACCAGCGCTGCACGCACGTCGTGGTCGGTGAAGATCGTGCCGTCGTCGCGCTCGGCGGACTCGTCTAGTGCTATGGTGTAGTTCTTGATCGCGGCAGTCTTGAGCTGTTCGGCGACGCGCTGCTTCACATTGCGCATAGTCTGCCCCACCTTGAGCAGACCCGCGTGCGCCTTGTCCGCGATGGAGTAAGCGTAGATGCGCGGCCGGGCTTCCGGCTTGAGCACAAGGATTTGTTCGATGGTCTTATTCATTGTCTTTGCCATCCTCCCCTTTCTCCAAGGCCACGAAGCTGTCGAAATCACTTTGGAAAAGCCTGTCCTGAATCACGCGGTATTTTTCAAACTCGCCCTCAGCGTGCTCTTTGGCGATTTCTGCGCTGATGCGCCCAGCGTCTTGCAGCACTTCACGCTCATCCGCCGAGAGGAAGATGTCCAGCCGCTTGGCCCAGTCTTCCATCGTCATCGCCACGCGGCGTTTGGCGCGGCCTTCCGCCAGTTCGAGGTAGGCGTTCACGATACGCCCCAGGTCAGCGAGTTCCGTCTCTGTCAGGTAATTTTTGGCCACCACCACATCGCTTTTTAGGATCTTGCCGGCGGGGGCCTTGGCCCAGTTTGTCAGTCCCATGCGTTCCTTTGCGTGGTCCGCGCGCTTGACGATCAGCTCCGCAGCGGTGTGGCCGTGGACGGCGTAGTGCATCTTATTCTGCACTTTGGCAAAGAACGCCTGGGTGATCGGCGCGTCCCGGTCGTAATCCATCGCTGAGGCATAGATGTCGGCGATCTTTTGGTAAAAGCGCCGCTCGGACAGGCGGATCTCCCGGATCTCCTCCAGCAAGCGCTCGAAGTAATCCTCGTCCAGGAACGCGCCGTTCTCCATGCGCTTCCGGTCCATCACATAGCCCCGCAGCGTGTAGTCCCGCAGCACTCCCGTGGCCCATTGCCGGAAGGCCGTGGCCCGCTTGGAATTCACGCGGTAACCCACCGCAATGATCGCATCCAGATGGTAATGCAGGATGCTGCGCTGCACCTGGCGCTTCCCTTCGGTTTGAACTGCTAAGAATTCCTTAGCAGTTGCCGTCTCAGACAACTCGTTCTCGGCGTAGATGTTCTTCAAGTGCATCAGCACGTTTTCCGGCGTCGTCTCAAAGACCTGCCCGATGTTTTTTTGCGAAAGCCAGATCGCGCCGTCCTGCACCCGCACCGCCACGCCGTCGCCACCCGTCTGGTAGGCGAAGGTGAGAAACTCCGCCGTGCTGTTGCGGATACGCACGCTGTTCGGTGATTGTTTTTTCGGCATGGGCGTTTCCAGGTCTAGGGCTTGAGCACGTGGATTTTTGCGATGGTCTTATTCATCGTCAGAGGCTCCGCTGAGGTCCATCGGGCGAACAACTTTCTCGATGAACGCGATCTCACTGTCTGTCAGTTTGTATTTCGCGTAGAGATCCGCGTCCGTCCACTTCTTCGACCACTTCTGAGTCGGCACGAATGTATAGACCTTGCGCGTTGTGTCTTGGGATGGCTTGTGCAGGAGAATCAGGAAACGAGTCAGCCGACAGGAGAGGTAGGACATGGCACTCTCAGCCTCACTCTTCGTGTCAAACGGGCCGATATACATATACGTCCATGATGAGATGCTCCCAGGCTCTCCGATGAACGGTGTGCTGATGATTCTGTGCGGGTAAGTATCACGATTGCCCGTTCCGGGAGCAGCGCGTCCAATAAAAATCTTCCATTTATCGAAGACTGCTTGTTCCTTCAAAATTTCCAACCTTGAGATGAACCCAACCCCGCCGTTCCGGTATACCTTGAGGTCATTTCCAGACTTCTTCTCTTTTCCCTTAAAGGTGCTTTCAAGCCCAAATGCGCCAATCGAGCTGACCAGTTTCATAAACTTCTTCGTATCGGGCAACTCCAAAGAGACGCCGCTGCCCGTTTCGACAGTGACGACTTTCTTGATGATCGACAGCCCCTCGTTGAAGCGAATGAACACGTCCACACCCATTTCAAGAAGCGGACGGCTGGCTGTAGAGACAGGCCAGTCCTTGAAATGTGTGGTCACTCCGCACTGCCCAGGATTGTCCCGGTCCCAGAGGAAGTAACAAACGCCGCCTTTGAGTCCCACCCCTGGGAACACATCCGCAGCAGAGAGATAGTCGTCTATTGAGCGCAGGCGATTGTCGGTGAGCATTGATTCGCGGAACTCGTCCAGACCCATGCCGCCCGAGAACCAACGTGACGGGATGACCATGCAAAGTAATCGAGGGTTAAGTGCCTTGGCCTGCTGGACGAACTGATGGTAAATCGGTCGCGCCTGCGTGCCGAAACCGTCCGTGTTAAGTTGATACGGTGGATTCCCAATAATTACGTCGAATTGCATATTGCCTCCAAATAGCTCGGCCAGCCGAGCTTTGATGTTGTCTGTGTGAATGAACGCGTAGGCGTGGGTTTCCAGGCCTTCCGCACGATCAAAAACTGATTTTCCCGCCCCGCAGAACTTGCACTTTTCCCCGTCCCACGTGTGCTCCATGCGCTTGAACCAGATGTTCCCGTCGTCGGTGGCGAAGCCCTTGGCAATGGAGTGCTCGCCTTTGGCGTGCTTCGAGCAATAGACGCTCCGGCGCGCCAGCAGGCTGGTGATTTGCGTGATGCCGATGCCGAACACCTGCTTGGTCAGGATATGATTCACGCGCTGCTCCAGATTCGGAATCTCCTGCTCCAATCCCTGCGTGAGGCGGCTGGTGATCTCGCGGAGAAACACGCCGGATTTCGTGCAGGGGTCCAGGAACTTCACCGTCTGGTCGGCCCAGAGGTTCGCGCCCTTGTTGTTGGCCGCCCACGTCTCGGTCAGCGTGTCCAACATCCGGCTTGCAAACTCTGGCGGTGTGAACACCTCGTCGTTGGAGAGGTTGGCGATGCACGTCAGCACGTCCGGGTTGCGGTTGCGCAAGGTAAAGCTGGCCTGTGGGATCATAGCGTTGCCTCCTGAGCCGAGGCGACCAACTCACTCACGGTCATGGGCGGGTAGGTCTTGGTGGGCGTGAAGATGTCGTGTTTGCCGAGTTGGGCGAAGAGTTCGCCCTCGGTGCTGAAAGCTGAGGACTGAGTAAGGGCTTTGAAGCTGAAATCCCGCCGCTGGAACCGGCCTTTCCAAAGATAGGCCCACTCGGCGAAGTTAATGGGCGAGCCGTCCCAAGCTCGCATCGTCAGGGCGTCGCCATGGATGAGGTTTTGCGAAAGCACGCAGACGGCGGCGCGATAGAAATCGTCCGCCGGAGCGAGGTTCAAATATTCGGCGAAGATCTCCAGCAGGTTCGCGCGGCACTCGGCAATGTTGTCCGGCAGCAGCTCGATGCCGTAGAGGCACATCAGCCCGAGCAACGCGTAGTGCCGCCGCTCGAAATCGGACTGGCCGTATTTGAGTTCCACGGCGGCGAGCTTGCGCCGAAGAACCTGCACGAGGAAGTTGCCGTCCCCGCAAGCCGACTCCAGAAAGCGCGAGTCAATGCGCTCGGTCTCGCCCTTCACGAGGTCGAGCATAGCCTCAACCATCCACGCGGGGGTGAAGACCTCCCCGTGGTCAGCGACGCGTTGTTTTGATTTTACCAGGCTCATAGGGGAATTCGGGCGGCCTCGATGCCGCGCAGGGCAAGATTCATGTTGGCGAGTGCCTTTTCGTTTACGACAAGAGGGCCGTCAGGTGTTTTTTTCGCAAGGAACCCGAGGCAGACGCGAATCTGCGTGCTGGAGAAGAGCTGGCCGCGTTGAAAAGTGCAACGTGAGAAGGATGAAGGAAGCGGTGGCGGCAGGGTTTCCGGTTTGATACCGCGCTGGCCGAGCCTCTGGCGGACGCTGGGGTTGTTTTGCATGGGTTCGCGGGTGCCGACGGCGTCGAAGTCCTTGCTCCACTCGTAGCCGGAGGGCGGATTGACGAACGGGAAGTCGAAACGCATCTCCGGCAACTGGTCATTGGAAAGGGTGCTGCCGAGCATGGTGAAAAGTATGAAGGAGGAGGGATGAATGATGAAGGGTTGGATTTTACCTTCTTGGATAGCGTGGTGAAGCTGGCAGGCGGCGTCTTTATGCGAGAGAGTTTGGAAATGGACGAGGGCGGATTCGATGGCGCGTTCCTCGGCCTCTTTACCGAGCCCGAGAAAATCGAGGCGGTAGGGATCCTTGAGAGACTCCCGGGCGAGGTCGGACTGGGGTTGGGGCAGCAGCAGCTCGAAGTTGGTGATAGCTTTGCCCTCGCGTTCCAGCCGTTGGGTTTCGATGTGGATGTTCAGGACGTTGCGTGACCAGCCGTGCGCGATGG
>Ga0209491_10010414_pt1 | contig 11178 bp, 9 predicted proteins | sample BON02_FD_187213 | JGI IMG/M metagenome (GOLD analysis project Ga0209491, IMG submission 187213) | Freshwater microbial communities from Lake Bonney liftoff mats and glacier meltwater in Antarctica - BON-02 (SPAdes) (version 2) | ecosystem: Environmental > Aquatic > Freshwater > Ice > Glacier...
CCGCTCCACCACAACGTGATGGTGCGCCGGGTCGCCGCGCTCGAGCAGGCCGAGATGGTGTCGGACGGGGCCGGCGACGAGCCGTTCCGCGTGCCGCCGGGGCACTGCTGGCTGCTTGCCGACAACGCCGACGCGGCGCAGGCGGCGGCCGCGGCGAGCGGCGCGGGCGACAGCGGCGACGCCGACGCCGACGCCAACGGCGACGACGCCCCCGCCTGCTCCGCGCCGCCGGCCGCCGACTCGCGCTCCTTCGGGTTCGTGCCCATGGAGAGCGTCCTGGGCCGCGTCGTCTACAGCGTGCGCTCGGCGGGCGACCACGGACCCGTCGCCAACGCGCCCTCGAGCGCCGCCGGCGACGCGGCGGTTGCTGAGGCCGAGGCGGACGTCGAGGCGCTGGCGCGGCTGGTGCGCGCGGCGCGCGAGCAGTGGGACGAGGCCGTCGAGGCGGACGCAGACGCGGCCCCGTCGCCGCCGCCGCCTTCTTCTCCCGCCGAGCGGCCTGCGGGGGCGGCGGCGCCGGCGCCGGCGGCGGATAAGGGCGTGGCCGACGCCCGCGGCGGCGACAGCAGCAGCAGCGCCTGAGAGAGGCGGCGCGGGCTGCGAGCGCTTTGGCCGGTCTGCCCGGAGTTCCGTGCCCCTTGAACGAGAGGCTGCTGCCAATGTGTGCGTCTGTCTGGCTTGTGTGCGCGTTTGTTCCGTTGATGATTGGGATGGTTTCGTATCAGATCCAAACAAAGAGACACGTTGGCGCCTCGTCGCCGGTCGGTCTGCCCCTTGGATCTCTCTCGCTTCCCTTTTCTTCCCCGCTCGCTCCCTTTCGCCCCCCTTTTAAAGACAAAAATGTATTTGTAATCCAAAACAAAGGGCCGACGAGCAGCAGCGAAGACTCAGCTCGGCCCCGCCGCCGCCGGGGAGCTCCGGCCCCCCGCTTTCGCCCGTCCGAAAAACAAACAAACTTGCAACAGACTCAGCCCGGCCCCGCCGCCGCCGCCGCCGCCGCCAGCTCTGGCCACCGCGCGATCGGGCACAGGTAATTTTCCAGGCCCCAGTAGGAGCGCGCCACCCCTTCCCACACCTCGTCGCCGAGCGCGCCGATCTCCAAGCGCACCAGGTCTATCTCAAGGCCGCGGCGCCGCAGGTCGCGCGCCAGCACCTCGCTCGTGACTGCGTGAAACACAGGGTTGTCCGAGCAGACGCCGTTGAATCAGCCAAAGCGCCCGCTCGTCGGGTCCTCGGGCGTCGGGCGCTTGAGCAGGCGCGGCAGCATGGCGAAGAAAGTGGTCATGTGACGAGCGTGCTGCGCGTACGTGTCCCAGTAGACCGCGCCAAACCCGCCGCCTTGCAAAACGTCAGCGATCGCGTCAGCCTCGGGCGGGCGCAGGACGTCCTCCCAGCGGCCGCGCAGCACCGTGACGCCCGGCCGCGACGGCCACCCCTCGGCGTCGATGCGCGCCAGGACGTCCGGGTGCGCCTCGACGATGACGTGGCGGGCGGGCGCGTGGCGCTGCAGCTCGCGGTCGACGATGCCGAGGCCGAAGCCCACGTTTAGCGCGAACAGCGGGCGCGGCACGGGAGGCAGCGCGAGCGGCGGCGGCGGCGGCGGCGGCGCGGGCGGCGGCGGCGGACGCGGGGTGACTTCGCCTTCGTGCTCCGTTCTGGGGGGGCCGGCCGCGCGCTGCTCCCACGCGCCGGCACCGCACAGCCAGTCGGCGCTGACCCGCATGATGGGCGCCTCCCAGCCCATCATCACGGCGTCACCGGCGGCGTCGAGCAGGCGGGCGCCGGTCGGGTGGGCGCCGGAAAAGACGAGCCTCTGCGCCAGGTAGGCGCGCCCCTCGTCCTCCTCTTCGAGGCGGCGGCGGCGCGCCTCGCACGGGGGCCAGGGGATCGTGGGCGCCTGTGGCGGCGGCGGTGGCGTGCCGGCGCGCGGGGCGTCGCCGCGGTCGCCGCGGCCGCCGCGCTCGCGCTCCTCGTCAAGCCGGCGCGCGCGCTCGCGCGCGCGCTCGGCCGCGGCCCGCTCCTCTGCCTCGTCCTCGCGCACCTCCTCCTCTTCTTGCGCGATCAGCGCCTCCTCGCACTCGACCGCCCACGCCCCCAGCTGCGAGGTCACGCGCGGTTCGCGCTCGCCGCTGTACTGCGCGGCCGCCCTGCCGCCGCTGTCGAGCAGGTTCCAGGACGCGCCCGCGCGCAGCAGCAGCGCCACCAGGTCGCCGCGCCCTATCCCCGCGGCCAGCATCAGGGCGGTGGCGCCGTCCTCGGCGCGCGTGGCGTCCGGGTGGGCGCGCTTGTTCTCGTCGGCGCAGTTGAGGAGATGGTCGGCGCGCGCGGCGTCGCCGCCGCCACAGGCGAGCAGGAGCTCCGCGTTGGGCGTCGGCGCCTCGTCGTCCTCGTCCATTGTTTTTTTGGGCGGCGGGGGGAGCGGCCGGCCCGCTTGTTCGCTGTTAAATGTCTGCGAAGACTGCCAGTGTAAACTGGAGGAAGGATGACGTCAAGTCAGCATGCCCCTTACGTCCTGGGCTACACACGTAATACAATGGCGGTGTCTTCGTCCCCCGGTCCGGCGGAGGCGACGGCGGCTGAAAGCGGCGCGGCGCTGCGCGGCGCGGCGTGGCCGACGCGGTGTCTGTTTCTTCTGTGCGAGCGGGACAATCTGACTGGTGGGCTGCTGGTCCCTCGCCAGTCCAGTCGAGCGCCGAATGGTTGGTTGAACCAACTTGGTTCACGCGCTCGCTGACGATTGACGGGTCGGGGTGAAGGAAGGATCCCCGCTCAAGTTTTTGGTCAGTTGCGCGCGCGCCGTGATTCGGATCAGAGAGCAGACGGGGATCCAGACGGGTACGAAAAGGGGTTGGTTGATGATACATGTGGGTGTGTGTGTGTGTAGAATGACAGAGTCATCTCTTGGGAGACCTTGCAACGACAAGCAAAGATGCAAGTCGGCGCCCAATGCGGCGGCGGCCGGCGGCCGACGTTCGCCGGGCGCGTCGGCTCGCTTCGGCGTCGGCCTCGGGGGGGATCCGCGGCCTCGGCCTCGGCCGCCCGCGCGCCCGGTCCCGGCCTCGGGAAAGCGCTCGGCCTTCGGCTCGGCGACCCCGCGCTTCCGCCGCCCCCCTCACGCCGCCGCCCCGTCTGCTCCTCCTCCTCCCTCCTCCTCCTCCTCCTCCTCGGGCGCCGGCGCCCCCCCCGCCCCGCCCGGCGCCCCGCCCGCCCGCGGGTCGCGCACCCGCATCCACCGCGAGGGAAAGAGCACGTCGTGCGGGTAGGTGCGCAGCAGGGCGCCCACGTTGCGCCGCCGCACCCGCCGCTCCTTCACCAGGTGGTCCACCACCCGGTCGATGGCCGGGCCGAGCACCGCGGGTCGCGCCAGGCACAGCACCGCCACGTCGCCGACACCGAGCGACCGCAGATAGGCCACTTGGGGCGCCAGGTGCCCCTCGACGTTGCACGCCAGCACGGGCGGGAAGCGTCGGACGACCGAGGCGGCCTGCGCGCGGGTCAGCGCGAGCGAGGGGCCGAGCAAAAAGGCGAGCGCGGGGCGGCAGTGCCGGGCGACGTCGGCGCTGAAGAGCGCCGGCGCCTTTAGGAGCATGCCCGAAACGTCCTCCGGGTCTGAGAGGCCGAGGTCGCCCGCCAGAAAGGCGAGCATGGGCTTGACGCGGCGGCTGACGGGCGCCGAAGCGAGCGCGGGGTTGCGCAGCAGGACGGAGCGCAGGACGTCGGCGGGGACGCCCGCGCGCGCGAGCACCGCGACGGCGCCGAGCGCGTCGTCCGGGTCGGCCTCCTCCTCCTCCTCTTGCTCGCCGTCGCCGCGCTGCTGCGGGTCCTGCCGCTGCCCTTGCTGCTGCTGCCCTTGCCCTCCTCCTTCGCGGCCGGGCTGCTGCTGCTGCTGCTGGGTCTGCTGCTGCTGCTCCGGATCTGACGAGTGCTTGTCGGCCGTCGCCGTGCGCGCAGCTGCTGCTCCTGCTGCTGCTCCTGCTCCAGCGGCTGCTGCCCCGCCGCCGCCGCCGCCGCTACCGACGCCGCTCGCTCCTGCTCCCGCTCCTGCCGGCGCTCCTCCGCTGCCGTCCGCGCCGCTGCTGCCGAGAGCCGGGCGCGCCGGCAGCAAGGACGCGTGGTGGTGGTGGTGGTGGTGGTGGTGCTGCTGCCAGCGCTGCCACGCGCCGCTCAGCAGCGCAAACGCAGGAGTGAGCGGGTGGTGGTGGTGCGGGCGCGGCTCGGCTGCCGCTGTCAACGGCGTCAACGGAACGGACGGAACGCCGCGGCCGCTGTTGTTGACGTTGTTGCCGCTGTTGGTGCCCCCTGCGGACGCCGCCGCCTGTGCGCGCGGTAAAGGGCATCGCGCGCGCCCGTGCGCCCGTGCCGACGCCGCGGGCGCGGCGACGTGCGCCGGAGCGCCGGAGCGCAGGAGCATCGGAGGCGATTGATGAAGAGGGGGAAGGGAGGGAGGGAGGGGGGGAATAAGACGACGACGGGGTGGCGAAACGTCTCGGCCAACGTCGAGGGGGAACAATCCGATCGGTTCCAACAGGCTGACGCGGCGGTATGGGGAGAGGGGGTTTCGAGAACAAGGAAGAGGAGGGGGGAGAGAGCCATTTTTCAAGTTTTGCCCGAGACCGATGATGGCGATCCCGTGAAATCTGAAGCGTATCAAACGCACCTGCTTCAACGCACCAGTACCACAGACTAGAGCACCGCGAGACCTTTCACGACCTGTGCATATCAACGCCGCTGAGTCACGCACACCACCTGTCTCAGCAACGGGGCACGACGACGACGTCACTCTTCAATCGCGTGGGACCAGCGACATCAAGCAGCGCCATCCGCGGCAACGAAGGCGCGATGAGCCTCGCCACAGCACAAAGCGGCGCGACACGCGCAGCAGCGCCAGCAGCAGCAGCGCCCGCAGCAGCACGAAGGACATTCGCCTCGCCGCCGATCGCGAGCGTCGCCGCCACCGGCGATCGCGGACGCCGGCGGCCCCTCGTCGCCACCGCCGCCTCGGCCTCTTCCTCGTCGCCCACGATCCCGGCCGCCCAGCTGCTCGACGTCGCCCTGCAGGCCGCTAGTGCGGGCGCCGCCGTCGTCCTCGCCGCCGCCGACCTACCGCGCAAGGTTTCGCGCAAGGGGCCCGCCCTCGACGTGGTCACCGAGACCGACGGGCGCGCCGAGTCCGCCGTCGCCGCCGAGATCTGGCGCCTGCTGCCGGACCACCCGATCTTGGCCGAGGAGGGAGGGCTGCTGCCCGGCGGCGGCGACGTCGCCAAAAGCGAGTATCTGTGGGTGGTCGACCCGCTCGACGGCACGGCCAATTTCGCGCACGGCCTCCCCTCGTACAGCGTGTCCGTCGCCGTGCTCCGGCACGCGGTGCCCGTGGCCGGCGCCGTGATCGAGTTCACGGGCGGCCCCGGGGACTGGGGCCGGCGCGTGTACGCCGCCTCGCGGAACGGCGGCGCCACGGTGGACGGCCGGCCCTTGGCGTGCTCGCGCGTTTCTTCGCTGAGCGAGGCGGTCGTGGGGTGCGAGATGGCGTGGTACGGCTCCACGGCCTCGCGCGACGACGCCGAGAACGACTGGGCGCGCGCGGTGTGGCCGGCGCACGCCGCCCTGGTGGCCGGCTTTTCGCGCGAGGCGCGCGGCGTGAGGTGCTCGGGAAGCGCGGCGGTCAACCTGGCGCGCGTGGCCGGAGGGCAGCTCGACGCCTACTTTCAGTACTGGCTCAAGCCGTGGGACGTGGCCGCGGGCGTCCTCCTGGTCGAGGAGGCCGGCGGGCGCGTCGCCACCTGCGACGGCTCGGCCTATTCCGTCTTTGACCGCTCGATGCTGGCGACCAACGACGCGCTGTTTGGCGCCGCGCTGGCGCGCACAGAGCCCGCCACGGCGCGCGTGCAGGCGGCGGGCGTGCGGCTGGGGCCGGCGGGGGCGCCGGCCGGGTACGGGGTGCGCGGGGGGAGGCAGATGGACTGACGGTGACGGGCTCTCGGTATTTCGGCAGCGGGGGAGGGGCGGGGCGATCGCGGGGACGAGCGTCGACGTCGGGGCGCTCGGCTCGCGCGCCGCCGCCGCTGCCGCGATACGTTTGAAGCTCCCCACCAGGTTTGGCCAAGATCACAGGCAGCGCTAGACGATAGACAGCTCCCGGCCCGTGCGTTCATTTTACTCGTTGCGAAGCCACAGCCTGTGGCCCACAGGAGAGCAAACGGAGATAGAGCAAATCGCCGGGTCCAAGTGGACACATCCCTGCCGTCCAAAAGACCGAACACAGGCTCTTCCGATTCGATCGATGCGCGCGGCGGCCGCGCTCGCGGCGACCGCGTCGGGCGCCTCGACGCGCCTGACTCAGCGCGTGGCGGCGTGGCGCGCGCGCGTGGCGCTGTCGCCGCCGTCGGTGCCGCCGCTGTCGCCGTCGTCGCCGCAGCAGCCGCGCCGTCGGCGGCGCGGCGCGGCGTCTCTGGCAGCGGCGTCTTTTTCGACGGCGGCGGCAGACCCACCCGCCTCCACCCCGAAACCCACACCCTACCCGCACCCCATCGTCTACCACCCGGACTTCACGATCAACCCGATCCCCGACGGCCACCGCTTCCCCATGCCAAAAGACGCCCTCCTTTACCGAGCGCTCGCCGCCGCCGGCGCGCCCCGCGTCTTCGAGCCGCGGCCCGCCACCCGCGATGACCTGTGCCTGGCGCACGCGCCGGCCTACGTCGACGCCTTTCTCTCCGGCGGCGGCCTCCCCCCAAAAGACATGCGCCGCATCGGCCTGCCCTGGTCCCCGGAGCTCGTGCGCCGCACGCTCGCGGGCGTGGGCGCCTGCGTCCTGGCGGCCCGCCTCGCCACGCAGCTCGGACTCGCCGTCACCACCAACGGAGGCACGCACCACGCGCACCGCGACCGCGGCTCTGGGTTTTGCGTCTTCAACGATCTGGCCGTCGCCGCGATGCGTAGCCAGGCCGACGGCCTCGTAAAGCGCTGTTTTTTCGTCGACCTCGACGTGCACCAGGGCGACGGCACCGCCTCGATCTTCGCGCGCGACGCCTCGGTCTACACCCTGAGCGTCCACTGCGGCGCGCAGGCGTTTCCCGAACCCTTTGCTGGGGACATGGACGTGGCGCTGCCGGCGGGCGCGGGGGACGACGAGTACATGCGCGCTCTCGAGGGCGCGCTGCCGCGGGCGTGGGCCGAATTCGAGGCGGCGGCGGCGGCGGCGGCGGGGGGGGGGCGGGGGGTGGAGGAAGAGGGCGAGGGGCGGGGCGGCGCGGCGATCGGCGCGGGCGTGAATGTTGCCGCCGCCGTCCCCGCGCTGGTACTGTACAACGCCGGCGTCGACGTGCACGAGGGCGACGACCTGGGCAGGCTGCGGCTGACGGACGGCGGCTTGGCGCGGCGCGACCGGTTCGTGCTGGATTTCTTCGCCGAGCGCGGCGTTCCTCTGTGCGCGGCGATCGGCGGGGGGTACGACCTGCGGGACCACGGGGCGATCGTGGGCCGGCACCTGCACCTGCACCGGGCGGCGGGCGAGGCGTTCGGGCGGTACGCGGCGGCGGCCGACGCGCGGCGGGCGGGCGCGCTCGCGGCGAGGGCGGCGGCGGGGCGCCCGCGGCGCGGGGCGGCGGGGGCCGAGGCGGCGGCGGCGACGGTCTGAAAGGATGGGAGGCCGTCGGCGAGCGAATCGCTGATGGGTTGCTTTTTCATTTGTGTACACGTCTGGTTAATGCATGCGCATGAGAATGAAAGATCGAAAGGAAGAAAAGACCGCATCACACCACCACCATCAGCGCGACTTGGCCGGCGCGGGCGACGCTGACCGCGACCCGCCACCGCCCGCCGCCGCCGCCGCCGCCGCCGCCGCCGCCGCCTCGCCGCCCTTCTTGGCGCCCCTCAAAAACGCCGCGCGGTCGAGCGACCCTACGACCGTTTCGCGCTCCTTGGCCCGCTGCTGCTGCTGCCGCGAGGGCGGGTGCTGCGGCGGCGGCGGCGCCGGCGTGCGGGGGATGCTCATCTCCGCCGCCGCCGCCGCCGCCGAGGGCCGCAGCGACGCGCGCAGCCGGGCCGCGGACACCGAGCGCGGGTCGGCCTCCGCGGGCCGCGCGAGGGTCATGTGCGTGACGACCGAGGGGTCAGGCGCCACCAGGGACGCGACGCGCGCCCACCCGAGGCCGTGGCACGCGAGGCACGCGTGCAGCGCGCCGCGGGACGAGGCGTGGCGGCCGGCGGCGGCGCGGCCGCCCGGGCCGCGGCCGCGAGGGCCGGCGCGCGCCCAGCCCGAGCCCTGGCAGCTGCCGCACGCGCACTCGTACACGTGCAGGGGGCTCTTGCACGTCTCGAGGAAGGGGTCGCACGTCTGCTCGTCCGGGTTGAGGATCTGCGTTTGTTGAGGGTTGTTTGTTTTGGAGGGAGGGTTTTTGGTTTTTAGGGCCGCCTCGTTGGTTTTGAGCTCTTCGCCGTCACGCGCGCGCGCGCGTTCCTGGTCGGCGGCGGCAAACGACGACGACAAACAAACCCCTTTCTTCGCCATTGATTGCGCTCACCTCTCCGTCAGGGGGCAGGCCGCCGCGGAACCGGTGGAACAGGGACAGCGCGAGGCTGCGGCTGCGGGCGTGTGTTTGATGGGGCGGTCGGCGAGTGAGGGAGACGTGTCGCGGAAAAGCGCGGCGAAACCCGCGTCTCTGGGAGGCGCCCAATCACGGAGCGCGCGGGCGCGGCCTCGATCGAGACCTCGACTCACCCAGAGGACGTTGACGATTGGCGCCAGGCCGCCGAGACCGAGACGGCCGCGCGCCGCGAGGGCGACGACCGAACCGGTGCACCGGGCTCCACTGGTCTCCTCCGCCCCGCTTTCGTCGCGAGGGGCCGCGCGTTCGCGGCGGCGCCGCGCATAGCGAGAGACATGGTCGCCCTCCCGGTGGTGGCGAGCCGCAGGGGGCGCTGCGCTGATGCAAGACGGGGCGGCGCGATGCCGGAAGAAAGAGAGAGAGAGAGGTGCTTTTTGGTTGTGGACGTCGAAAGCTTTCGGGAGAGCTGATTTGGTGCTGTTGTTGTTGAGCAGTGATGTGTGTTATTGATGCCCACTTGCGCTTGCATGCATCGATGCGCGTTTATAGACAGAGCGTCGGGGGCAAAAATGGGCAACGCTTGGAGCCGGCGTGTGGCGGCGGCGGCGACGCCGAGTGTCGTCGTCCGGCGACGCGCCATCTCTTTGCTCAATCTCGTCACGAGAGAGAGACACAGCACTCCACATGTCAATCATCCGTCAAGGCGACTCTCTCACACGCCCATGGCATCGCCCCTCATCCGATGCAGCGTCGCGCGCGGCGCGGCGCCGCTCCTCCAAGCGACTCGCGCACCGAGACCTCGATTCGACGCCCCAATCGCACGCGTCTCGCCAAGCAGCAGCAGCGGCGGCGGCAGGTGCATCAGCATCAGCAGCAGCCGCGCGCGGAGGCGAACGGGTGGGAGCGGCGAGCGCCGCAACCAAAACCTAAAACCCGCCGCCGCCACATCGACGACGAGCGCCGGCGGCGACGACTCTCCCGACTCGTCGTCGCCGCCCTCCTCGTATCAGTCCTTAAAGACCAAGCTGGGCGCCTATGGCGTCGCGGGCGTCGTCGCCTACGGCATCCTCAACACCCTGTACTACACCGTCGCGTTCGCGGCCGCCTGGTTCTTCCTGCAGGAGCGCCCCGCGGCCGGGCAGGGGTGGGCTGGCGCGCTGAAGGCGGCCGGCCTGGTGATGGCCGGCACGTGGGTCGGCTCGCAGGCGACCAAGATCGCGCGGGCCCTGGGCGCGGTGGCGCTGGCGCCCTGGGTGGACGGCCTGCTGGACGCCGCAGGGCGAAGGCTCGGCGGCAAGCGGCGCGCGGCCGCGGCCGTGGTCGCGGGCTGCCTCTGCGCGTGGGCGGCGGTGGTCGTGGGCATCCTGGCGAGCGTGGCGTGAGAACGGACGGGGGGGGCGAGACCGCCGCCGCTCGACCGCTGAGCGGCGGCGGTCGAGCGGCATCGCTCGAGCTCGACAAGCAGAGAGCGATCGACGCTGCGAGCACCCGAGCTCCCCACAACTGCACGTGTCCACTTGTCCTCGGCTACTACCCCAACTAGAGCTTGCTGCTTCTCCTAACGAAGGCATTGAGAGGCGCGCGCCGAAACAAAGAGGAGGGGCGGAACTGCAAACTCTTTCCTTCTCGTTCTGCTTCCGACAATCAATCGCACCAGGATGAAGCGGTTCGCGGGGCGCGTCGCGCTCATCACGGGCGCTGCAAAGGGTATCGGCCTGGCGTGCGCCCGTCGCCTCGCCAGCGAAGGCGCGTCCGTCGCGCTCGCCGACGTCGACGCCGTTGCCGGCGCCGCCGCAGCGCGCGCCCTCTCCGCGTCGCTCGCCGCCTCCTTGGCGTCCGCCCCCCCGGCCTCCTATCCGCCCGCCGCCCCGCCGCAAAAGATCCGCTTCATCCACTGCGACGTCTCCTCCAAGGCGTCGGTCGACGCCTGCGTCGACGAGACCGTCCGCGAGCTCGGCGACCTCCACGTCTGCGTCGCCAACGCGGGCGTCGTGCGCGCCGCCGATTTCCTCGAGATGACCGAGGGCGATTGGGACGCCGTGATCTCCGTCAATTTGAAGGGCACGTTCCTCACGTGCCAGGCGGCGGCGCGCGCCATGGTCCGGCGGCACGAGGCGGAGAAGGGCGAGGGGGCGGGGGAAGGGGGCGAGGAAAAGAAGGCGATCGAGCCGCGTCCGCGATCGTATTCGCGCGCCATTGTGACGATGAGCAGCGTCAACGGGCGGCTGGCCATCCCCTCGATCGCCGCCTACAACGCCTCCAAAGGCGGGGTCGACAACCTGACGCGCTGCATGAGCCTGTCCCTGGCGGCGCGGGGCGTCCGCGTCAACGCCGTGGCGCCCGGGTCGATCGACACGGACGTGCTGGCCAGCGTGGTGGCGAATAAAGGGGCGATGGCGCGGGTGCTGGCGCGAACGCCGCTGGGCAGGGTGGGGTCGCCGGACGAGGTGGCGGCGGCGGTCGCCTTTTTGGCGTCGGACGACGCGTCGTACGTGAGCGGGCAGGTCGTCTACGTGGACGGGGGGCGCATGGCGCTCAACTACACGGTGCCGGTGCCCGAGTAATTTCGAGGTAAAAAGCGGCGCGGCGTGTTGCGGTTTCCTCCCCCCCCCCCCCCCCCCCCCCCCCCCCC